>Ga0207754_100494_pt1 | contig 14949 bp, 19 predicted proteins | sample A23E1SouthBayCA_FD_187728 | JGI IMG/M metagenome (GOLD analysis project Ga0207754, IMG submission 187728) | Aerobic enrichment media microbial communities from Eden Landing Ponds, California, USA - A23 E1 (SPAdes) | ecosystem: Environmental > Aquatic > Marine > Unclassified | place: Emeryville... | reverse complement strand
ATAACCAAGCCAGAACTGACACAGTACGGAATGTCCACTCCAGACGGGAAAACCAGAGCTATTAGTTGGATCCACGTATCCATCTACGACGGTAAAATTAGGATGGACTCGCCGGGTTGTTAGCCTATTCGAGGATGCGCATTTCCTAGATTCATCCGCAGGTGTGAATTGGTGTTGAATCATGCGTCGTCGATGAACTCCCGTCGAACCTCCATCTTCTCGCGTTCGCTACGCTGATCGTAGTGCTGGTCGAGAACGTCGTTCGAGACGTTCATCCGATCCGAAACGACTTCTTCCGGTGTACCGTCTCGAAGGTGTTTCGTGATCGAGCCGCGGCGGATACCGTGTGGAGATCGGGACGAGGGGCAACCGCTGGCAGTGTCCCGAGTCATGTACTCACAGCTCTCCGGGTTCTCTCCGTGTGGACACTCGCCGACCATACACGGTCGAGTCCACTGGTAGACAGTACTCCGGATAGGTGTCTCACTCAGACGGCCCCGGTCGCTGGTGATGAGCGGTTCCCGACCGTATTCGTCGGTGACCGAATCTCGGTGGTTCTCGATGAACTCCTGAATCACTTCGGCGTAGAAGTCACCGACAGCTATCGACCGCTCGGCAGCTCGTCCGTTCTTCAGTGGAGTTCCTGTTCCCGGCCGGTGGCGCAGTTGTAGGTACTGCCCATCAGCGTCGAAGTCGTCCAGGTCGAGCGAGCGGAGGCTCCCGAGTCGAATACCAGTGTGCCAGAGGATTCCAAATATGACGTGTTCGCGGGAGGCGTACTGGTAGCGATTCAGGTGGTCGAGGATGGCTTCGGCGTGTTCGGTATCGAGTTTCTCATCTTTCGAGGCTTCCTCGGGGTCGACCTCCGGGAGCAATACCCGTTCACGCATTCCCTGTTCGACCGCGTCGATACTGGCACAGAATTCGAGGAACTTTCGGAGCGTAGCGAGGATGCCCCGAAGGGTCACCTTCGACACCTCACCGTATTCACTGCCCTTGCCCTGCCGGCGCCAGACTCGGAACTCGTGTAGATCGCGCCCAGTCAGCTCGTTCATATTCTCGATTCCCTTCGACTGGGTCCACTCGATGAACGAGTTGAGCCGGTACCGCTGGTTCGTGAGAGATTTTTCCGATAGCTCCGGCTCCCGGTGGTCGAGGTAGAGGTTCACCGCGGTCGCCGGAGCTATCGGTTCGAGGTCGTCGCTCACAGTTACACCTCGTCGGGAAGTAGCTGGCAAGCTGCTTGATGGGCCAAGAGGTCTTTCGGTCCGTTGCCGAGGGGGTAACCCTTCGAATCGCGTCCCATCACCTCGAGTATCCGTGACACCGAGGGGGCAATCCCGTCCTGGCTGAGCGCATATCGGGCCTGTTGTGCAGCTGCCAGTGCTGCAGCGGCATCGAGGGAATCTTCCGTGGTCCGGCGTGGAACCTCGGATAGACCGAGCATCCGGTCACAGTGAGGGCAGGAATGACGGCACTGGTGGGAAGTTGCGTCGGCGTATGAGTCGTACCGCTTGGAGAAGTTACAGTCAGGACACCGGACGCGGTACTCCGTACGTGAGCGAACAGCGGATTTTTCAGCGGGCGATTCGACTACTTTCGTGCGGGGAGTACTCCCCGTATCGGTTCCGTACGACATTGGTTTGCCGGGCGGAGCCACCTTCTGGGCCGTGTCACACCACGGCCCGGTTCTCGACGACCGAGAGCCATCAGTGACCCGCAGATACACAAGAACGTGCTGACAACATAAATGTAACGACGTGGTTAGTAAGTTGCAAAGATACTTTACAGGGCCTATAAAATGTATTAGGTATCCACACGAGGATGTGCTAATAGAATGCGTCTATCTGGCTCGTGGCAGAGCGTATGGGATGATAGAATCCTGGAATGGATGTCCGAGAACGAGGGGTCAGGCACACCCAAACAACTCAACGAAAGTGGCCTCATCAGAGTTTCTCAAACCCATATCGCACGTCGATGTAAGGAGTTAGCCGAACACGGTTTACTCCGACACGTTGGGAACGGAGCTTACGTGATTACTGAGGAAGGAGAAGCGTACCTCGATGAAGAATACGACGCCGAAGAAGGCGTCTACATCGACGGAGAAAACAGCATTTCAGAGCCATCGCCGACGGCTGAATCAGAGACGAACGGCGTGTAAGTAGTCCTCCACCATGACGATACGAAAGACCGCCCGCTGGCAGCAGTGTATCGACGACCGAATACTGGAACACCTGCGTGACGATTCGTGGTCGACCGCGAATCAGATTGCACTTCAAGATGGGATTCATGCCACCGAAGCGCAGGTTCAAGAACGGTGTCGAGTCCTGGCTGATGCTGATCTGGTGGCATTTCTGACTGAAGACCAGGACCTCGTCGAACTGACTACGGAAGGTGAGCAGTATCTCAAAGGCGAGGTCGATGTAGAGCTGTACCCACGACCACGCCATCCCCGACTCATGGAATGAATCTATTATAGTAAACGGAACATCAAATTTATATAAAATCCCCGCACCATTTTTGATTAATCACAGGTACTGCTAAGCGCCTACAGTATTATGACTGAAGACGAACAATCGATTCAAACCCAATCCTCTGAAGTAGCGGGGGGATATGTTCGTAAAGAAATTCTGAGAGAGGCCGGGATTATTGAATCTGACGAAGAGATTTCAGGAGGATATGTCCGCAGAGATATTCTAACACAAGATTCTAATCTGCCTCACGAGGATCCCTCTATCCACTATTCTGGACAAAGAATGTTGCCATCGTTAAATAACAATGTTGATGAGTTTGATATCGAAGCTTTAAGATTCATTCACGAGGATTCCAAGGCAGTTCTCGGTCATCAAATTGAATATTTGAATGATATTGATGATAAAGCCATGAGGACGGTAAGGATCGTTACTATATTATTAGGGGTGATATTTTCTGCAACGCAATTACCTTTCGCAGAATCATATATCAATAACTGGCTTCTGTTAGGAGGAGGGTCTCTGATTCTTTCAATAGTGTTCGGAATAATAACATATACTGTCTCTGATCCCCACTTTGGTGTCGGGCCGGAGTATCTTGATGATATCGTTGAGATGCCGTACGGTGAACAATATTGGAGGGTGGACCTAATCACGAGCTACGCAGACTGGATGACGGACAACGAGAAGCTAAATTCAACAAACGCAACGTATCTATTTTATTGCCAACTATTTTCGGTTATCGGTTTGCTGCTGCTTGCCGTTGGCGTGGTACTTGAAATAGATGGTGGAGGAACTGTTCCTTGAGAACCTGCCTATGTATCGTCCTGATTCCGACGAGTAAATAGTCGGACTAGCCAGCTGGGTCCTTTATGACCCCGTTGACTCTTTCGCGACCGCTCATTCCGTCTATTCTCTTCCATGACAATACGTATGTGAAAACAGGACCCTGATAGACTTCAAACATACTCTGAGATTCTCAGGTAGTGTGAGTGTTAGGTCGTGAGATAATTGGACAGTGAGAATTGACGGGATACAGAAAATCATATCTTTCTTCAATAGGATTTGTTCCTATGGAAGAGTCTGAAGCTGAGGAGGCCATTGATTTCATAAAGCCTTTGTTTTCATCAAAAAATAGGCTGAAGATAATAATGGATATATCTGACGGTATACCTGAAAGAGAAATGCGCAAGGATCATAATAGGGCCACATTCCATCGAATTATTCAAGATTATACAGAAAAGGGTCTAATAACGGAATCTGAGGGTCAATACGAACTGACAAAACTAGGTGAGATGGTGATACCCTCTATGGAAGAATTAATCCGGATTTCATCAATGTACTCCACAACAGCGCCAGTGATTCAAAAGGTTCAGAATTGGGAAAATGTTCTCCCGGATCTTGAATATTTAGCAGAATCAGAAGTTGTCTCAGATTCGCGTGTTGTTTATCAAACAATGGACGAATATGTATCATTGTTGGAAAACGCTGAGCAAATTAAAGAAGTGATTCCTTGGATGATCCCCAGAACAAAAAGTTTCACTTCATACGCACGGTTACCACAGGATCTTAGTGGAGAAGTTGTGTTGACTCAAGAAGTGTTAGATGCAATTAAAAATGATTTCTCAATTGAGAATTATGACGAAAAGATGGATGATTTAAATTATTATGTGACTGAAAAAGACGTACCTTTCATTTTGAGCGTAATCGACAACGATACTGTAGTAATTTACGTTCGGGGTGAAAATGGGAATACACTTCTATCAAGTAGTTCGGAAAATATGCTGAATTGGGCTAATGAATATTACGAAGATGTTTTCGATGAGGCTGTCTCTATCAATCTATTCCAGGAAATATCTGAGTAGATTTCTCCTTCTGTCACAACTTTATCAGGACTTAATTTGACTGATATTTTTATTGTTCACCATGCTCTATACTGTGCGCTTACAGGCTTACTCGGCCATTCCTCTGTGTAAGATTTTTATGCCAGTATAGGATCTTCCCAAACCTTGCGTTATGATCGACTTATAGAGTGAATTCAGGGGAACCTTCATACCACCGGAGTCTACTGATTGACTTGTGTATCAATTTACTCCCGACGAAATAGATAGAGATCGCGCCCATCATCAAGCAGTGAAGCAGGGCGCAGACGATGTGGATGTGAAGCGTATCGGAAATCTTGGGGAAATCGCGTTTGAGCAGTTCTGTCGAGAATACCTTCCAACGGAGATGTGGGAATGGGAAAACGAGGATGCCATTCGACGGTGTAACCCGGAAAGCTACTCCGGTCACGATTTCGAGGTTTTCGGCTACAATATCGACGTGAAGACCTCTCGGGACGTTTCGTCATTTCTGCCAGAGACGCTCGTTGAGAAGGATTCGGAAGACGATATTATTGTAATGGCTTGGCACCGGGACAACGAAGATAGTTTGATTTTGCTCGGGTGGGAACACGTCGAAACGCTCGAATCCAAGGTTGAGACAGAGGAACAGTTCTCTGGTAACTCTCCTGAGAAGCTCGAACACTTGGCAACTCGTCCGATGAACGACCTTCAGGACCTCGGGCCGAACACTGCGAATATGAACCAAACTCCCGAGAATCCATTCCAGCCGGGAGATCGCGTACAGAAGCGTGACGACGAAGATGCGTCAGTGGGTGTTGTAATCGAGGTTCTCCCTCCAGAAACGCAGGTCGAACTCTACGGGCAGGAACTTGATGGCGAAGCAGTCAGAGTGGCATTCCCGAGTTCGCTTGATGAGGGGCCTGGAGACTGGAGAGATATTTCGCCAGCTCTTCTATCCTCGTACTGTGATGACCAAGATATTAGCCTCTACACCTACAAGCACGAAAACCTGAAATTCGCCGAGAATCCGTACACAGTAGGTGATCACGCCATCAAATCCTCACATGATGATCCCAATCTTGCGGTCGTAATCGAGGTAGATGGATACGATGTTACTGTCGTATTTGAGGGGCCGAAAGGTGACGAGGTCACCCCAGCGAACCTGAGTGAACACTATGAGGAAGAGGATCTGTCGACGTACCAATATCCAGAGAAAGAGTTAGAATTTGTCAACACAGACAGCTTCTGAGCAGAAACTGCACTTACGTTCCGGGTCTTCGACCGGGCTTTCGCATTGGGATTGCCCCCGTCGCTCCGCTCGGGGGCGTGCGCTCACAGGCTCGCTCGGCCCCCCATGTGAGGGGGGCGCTTCGCGTCGCCGTTCGCTTGTGGCGTTGGTGTAATCAGTAGATACACCGTGGCCGGACCCCTGAGAGCGGTGGGTCGGCGGGTGGGTGGGCGACGGGGTTGTGGAGATCTTCGGCTACGTGGTTGGGCCGAGTTCTTCCAGACGGTCGCCGAAGTGGTCCCAGTCGTCGAAGCCGTGCCACACGTCAGGGTCAAGATTCCACTTCCAAGAGGCAACGTCGTCCGGGTCGTAGCTGTGAAGTGTCGGTTCGAGATCGGTCAGATCCGCATCGAAAAGCGGAGAGTCGGGCCGGTCTGCGTCACCGTCCCAGTTGGTGTAGAACTCGACAACATCCGGGGCTGATTTCCAGAACGCCAGATTGGTCAGTCGCTTACATTCTGGGACGACGTCTTTTCCGGTGTGTCCGACCGCACCGACGACCTCGACGCCGAGTTTGCTCATGGCCTTCAGCGCGGGAGCGTACTGCGTACTCACTTCGCGGCTGTAGACACGAGCATCCATGTATCGGCTGGCTTCGTCAAGGACGAACGTCTTCGGAACGTCGCGGTTCTCGACGAGGAGCGTCATCAGCTCGTGCATCGAGGAGACGTAGCGGTCAGCACCTTCCCAGGTCTTGGAGTTCGATATGACCAGCACGTCGTCCCAGACAGAACGAGCCATATCCGAGGCGAGCAGGAACATCGTGTTCGTCTTGCCAGTGTTGGGTCGGCCCGCAGCGAGAACCGTCGTCAGTGTCCCGTCGGCGTCGAGCCGATCCATCAGGCGAGCGGTCACCGTCAGCGACGACGCGTCAAGTTCCTGTTCGGTGATGCCGACGAGGTAGGAAGCGAGCGACCCGTTGCCGTTCTCGATGGCGCGGGTAGCCGCTTCGGTGTGGTACTTGGACTGTAGAACGTCAGAGAGTGCGGTCTGTCCGAACGACCGGGAACCGCTCACCTCAGCACCTCGGTCGAAGAGCGAAGAGACGAACGACAGGGTCGCTCGATCTGCATCATCAGCCACGACACCGGTATGTTCGTGCAGTGACTCACCGCCCTCGATGTTTCCAGCAACGACTTCGTTTATTTTGGCCGCCGTCAGCAGTCGTTCGTCGGAGTCAGTCATCAGCTGGCACCTCAGCAGAGTGGGTATCGTCTTCCACGAGCTGATCCCGGAACGCGTAGGCGAAGCCGATCAGCGGCAGCGCCACCGACAACACAGGGAGATGATCAGGAACAGGACGGTACGCAGCTTGGTATGCCTGTTCACCGGCGCGATACGTCACGTCAACTGGTACATCGAGTGCCTGCGGCGGAACTGCCCATAGGCCAGCCCAGTAGCCAGCGATGAACGTCACAGTAGCAGTCACCACGACGATACTCTTGTCACGATGGGTTAGGTTGAGTTCAATCATCAGCTGAAACACCTCCGTCGCCAGCACCAGCGAGGTCGGCAAGGTCCTGATCGAGGTCGACGCGGACGCCCGGAACATCAGACTCCGGAGACTCATCGTCCTCTGTGTGTCGAATCTTCCGGTCAAGTCCGAACTGCTCGATAGCCGAATCTATCTCGTCGGTCAGTGCGTCACCTTCGTCGGGCAGTGTCCCGCGCTCGAACGTCGAGACGATACGGAGAACTGCCTTTCTGGTGGCGTTTCGGATGATCGTGAACGCCTGAGCTTCGATGGCGAAGCCACGCTTGGCGTCAGCTTCGAGCTGGCCGCGACACTCTTCGACTGCCTGGAGTGTTCGCATCAGTTCCCGGTCAGAGAGCGTGCCGCGCCAGCAGCCGTCGACGGTCTGGGCTTCGAGATCGACGTTCTTGCCAAAGGCGAGATTGGGACTCACCCAGTCGAGTTGGCCATCCTCGACGGACCACTCGCGGAACCGTTGCCCAGGAGTCCGGAAGATACCGCCTTTCGTGTGACGGGCGTCAATATCGACAAGCCAGACGTAATTCGGGTCCCACAGTAGCGACCGGACTTTCTTGCCCGTCGGTCGTCCAACCAGCGGAATCGTCACGAGCGCACAGAGTCCGATCAGGCGCAGACTTCGCGGGAGTTCGTACCCGAGTACCGACGCGATGACGAACAGGACGATACCGACACCTGAAGCTATCAATAGCAGGTTGTTCGTGAGCCACCGGAACAGTCGATAGGTCCGACTGTGATCCGGGCCAGGGTCAGCGTTGTGCGCCATCTCGTCGCGGTCGAGATCGGGATTATTCTCGTCGTCGGTCATGCCAGTCGCTCACCTCGCTGGGCCGACCCGATTTTCGCGGAGACGGCTTCGTACAGGACGGCAATCACGACACCGAGCGCACTGCCGAGGGCAGCGTTGCGAACGTCCTCACCACTCCACGGACCAGCGATGATGAACGAATTGGGCTTGCGGAGGTAGTGGAACCGCTGTTGTTCGATGGATTGCTCAGTCCAGAGTGTCACGCCACCGCTGGATGGCACTCGAACAGTCGTGGTCGTATCCGCGTCGACGACAGCCGCACGGAAAGAGACGCTGCCCGCTTCCGATCCGGCGTCAACCTGCGGGGCAACACTGACGACCTTGTACTCGTCCGACCAGAAGTCGATGACCAGCTGGCCGTCAGCGTAGTGGTAGTCTGTGACCACCACGTTCTCGTCAACGACAAGTTTGACATCACTGGGTGCGCCGTCTGGTGCAGAGACGTTCGTCGAGGTCGCCGTCTCGTTCGTTGTTTCTTGCGCTGCTGCTGGTGCAGCGAGAGCGATACAGCTGACAATCAGTATGAGGAGTATAGGCGTACGTGGGTTCATGCTCGAAAAGTCCGCGAGTTGGTCACCAGAACCAGTCGAGCGAGGGGTCCGGGAGCCAGGACGACACCAAGTCAATGGCTGGCCCGATCACGTCGACGGTTCCCGAGAGTTGCAGCACGGCGAGTGCGACTAGGACGAGCCACACATCCCGAGGAACGAGCTTGAGAGCCAGCCAGTAGACCATCAGTTGTTACCTCCCGTTCGCCGCTGGCTCACGGCGTAGAGTGCGCCAACGCCAATCAGTACCAGCACGAGCGAGGAAGATGAGCCTCCGAGCAGGCCACCACCAGCCGAGCCACGGAGGTTCTGTTCACGCGCCTCGATCTCCGCTCGCTTCTGTGCCAGATCCTCGTACTGCTGTTTGAGTTCGGTAACGTTGGTCGTCTCGTAGGTGGTTTTCTGGATAGTGACGTTCTGGACGGTCTGTCCGTCCTGCGTCGATATGCTGTCGATAGTGAACTCACCATCCAGCTCGACAATGCGATCCGAGGTAACGACGTACTGCGTGCCGGCGATGTTAGACGTGTTGTAGGTCGTTCCGTTCTCGAACTGCCCGCTGGCAGGGTTCTCCTGCGAGAATAGCACGCCTTCGTACTGCGTACCGGATTCAGTGGTGACGTTGAAGCTCCCGATCTGGTCGAAATTTTCCGGCGAGTTCGTTCCCAGCATGGTGAGCTGGGCAGCAGCCCAGCCCTGGAAGTCATCGCCTGCCGACTGCTGGTTTGCCAGTACGTAGGGATCGACGAGATCGCTGTTGTTGATTTCACCACTCTGGTAGGCTGAATAGGTGTTTTCGGCCAGCGTGTCCATGTCGTTTTGGACCTGTGTATTCTGGGCCTCAATCGTAGCCCAATAACTCTCATAAGCCGTAAAATCGACGTATGTGAGGGCAGTGTAGTCCGTGTTTGGAGGCTTAACGGTCTCTCCGTGGATCTTAACACCGTAGTTATTCCCCACATCAGCAGGGCCGCTAACTGGAGTTGCGGACCATGACGAGTCGGACGACGTGCCGCAGGACGATGTGTCAGCAATGACAGTGCCGGATATTTGTGTGACTGTTATCTGAGTCTGGTTGACGAGGGTTACAGTGGCCGACCCAGACCGATCGTCAGTCCTGACATCTGCGACACAGGTTGCCGTGTCGTACTTGGTAGCATTCGGAGACAGATAGTCGGAACTAATACCAGACTCAGACTCAGCAATACCGTCGAGGTATTGACTCTCAGCCATTTGGGTATCCCACTGCGACGCCAGATTCTTTTGTTTGACCGCGTAGTAGTCCGCTACTGCCGATTTAGCAGCAGTCTTTGCGGCGGCCTTGCTACTGCCGTTGTTCAACGCACGGATGTAGGCGTTTTTGCCGATAATACGCGCTTGAGTCTGAGTATCGGACAGATAATTGTCAAGCGTAGTCTGGTAGTTCTCCGACTGTGCCTTGCTGTTTTGTGCAGATTGGTAGAGGTCGATTTTTGTCTGCTGAGCGTCCGTACCGGTCGTGTTGACGGCCGTACTGCCCGGTAGCGGTGTCCGGTCGAGTTGGACGACAGACGGCATCACAGACTCACCGATTTGCTCACTGAGGTCGTAGGTAAATCCGGGATCTCCGCCCGTGTCTCCGAGGAATTTGCCGTCGTCGCCTGGCTTCCATGCGTTCGTGACACCTCCTTTCGACATGGACACCGGGCCGTTAGCGTCCTCCACTTTGATCGTGAAGGACTCATACGCACCTGCGTTTCGGAAGTGTGCGCTGTTGTGAGAACCGCTGACAGTCTTTTTCAGAATCGCCGCGTTGTCGCCGGCGGGCGATTCGTCAGTAATCACGGTGATGGTCGTCTCGGACGACACCTCCAAGAGGTCAATCTTGACTTTGTGCGGGCCTGTCTCGAAAGTTTTCGTCACTGGTCCGGAATCCGTAGCCGTCTCCGTCGTCTGTGCCAGTGCGGGACCGACACCAGTAACGACTGTCGACAGGACGAGCAGGCCAGCCAGCAAGATTGAGCGTGCGTGACTCATGGTAGTTCACCTCCGAAAGAATAGCGTCGTGTCATCGGTTTACTGAACAGCGACTCCCCAAGAGACGACCGTGGCGACGAATGCCAGCTGCATCCCGAGCGGGTCGCCCAGACTGAGGAGGAAGTCGTTCACCGCTGGCAGGTACTCGTTGCCGAGGATGACAGCGGGACCCAGTGCGATGGCGATCTTCTCCCAGTCCTCGTAGTACTCGAACTGCTTTGTCTCGGAGCTGGCAAACGCCGCAGCGAAGGCCCCCAGCGAGATCAACAACGAGTGCTGTGTCGTCAGCGTGTACGACAGCCACGGGAGTTCGACCGTGGTGATGCCGCCAAACTGGTAGAGGCTGGCCGCGACGAACGCCACCGACAGCATGGCGGGCAGACTACGGATGTTCATGTAGTCGCTCACCATGTCGCTCGCGCGATTCTGGTAGCTCATTCAGGCCCTCCAGCAGGGAGTTCCCGGACCTTCCAGATGTCGTACTCCTGTTCCTCGCCGTCCTCATTCGTGAACGTACTCGTCTGTTCGGTGTGCTTGATGCCGACTACGTCGCCCTCGCCGAGGTCGTTGTCGTCGAGCGCGTTGTCGATCTGGCTGTTCGACCACATGGCGACCACGTCGCCGATGCCACGGGCCAGCTCGATGACCGTCGTGTCGTACTTGCCGCAGTTGGGCGTGAGTTCCCGAATCTCACCGACGACGGATTCGCCGGGTTCGAGGTCAATCCACTCCGAGTCGTAGTCGTCAGAAGTGCTGTTGTCGACCGGTTCGAGATCGTCGAAGGATGGCGTTTCCTGAGTTGCCATACACAGAACGATTCGGAAGGTTTGGACTTAACTAGGGGTCGGAGGCTCGGTGAAAGTGAAAATAGCTACTATGCCGTATTAATCAAATCTTAGCTTTCCTGATCCTGAAAGCGCTTCATGTAATATTCTTTGAATAATAGTTCACTGTACTGCTGCTGGGTCATCGTTAATACTGACCAGAATATTATGACTACAACCGCTAATACGGCCGAAAAGCCCAGAACAAATGAGAAGAATGGGCTTCCCCAATTTCCAATCATATATAAGACAGATATAAGCAGGATTCCTGCTACAGATATCCGAAGGTTAGTAGAGAAAATAGAAACAGACTGTAATCTACGTAGACGTGGCGTGAAATGGCCATCCATATAAATCAACAATAGGTCATAAATTTTTTTCGGACGATCATTATCGAAATCCACACCAAGTTCTGTTTCAAGATCCTCTCGGAAATCTAATTCTAAGTTATTCGTGAGAAGCTTATCTTCATCAAATTCTTCGTAAAAGTTGAGCCTGTTGGGAAAATATTCTTGGACATTAATAGCATATATGAACCAAATTGGCATTTTCTCCAACTGTTGGGTTTCTTTATACACAAAATATCGGAAGCTCTGCGGAACTCGGAACAGACCTAATCGGAGTTGATCAATAAACTCACCAATGAGGTAAGCAAACAATCCTAATATTATATATCGAAGCGAACCTTCTGGTAGTAAACTTGGCATAAATACAGTCAGACTAATGATTAATGGGGAGAGGAACAATAATCCCGGAATTAATCTCGTTAAAGTATCCCTTAATGAGAATCCGAAAAATGGTCCTGTTTGAGACATAGACTATATTCCGGCTATTATATAAAAAACATTCTCCTTTTTGATAAAATAGCTATATTTCAGAACAAATATCGCTTTTTGATATATTCTTTTGAAAGTTATTTCTAATGAATCTCAGTATCAGTAATAGAGTCCTCAACAGTTTCGATATTGTAGGTATTACTGGCTGATTCGCTACTTGGAAGATCCCAACAAGCGTATGCACCGATGTAGTCAACGACACTCCGAAATGTAACCTCGACAGGGAGCGTTGAACGTACCTGCGGCTGTTCAACATCAGATACCGCCCGCTCTACGACAGCATCAAGATTGTCAAGATCGTCCCACTGCCGGCGTGCGAGGCTGTTACGTATCTCGCTTTCGCTCGCGGCTTGTACTGAATCGAGTGAACACCAGCGAACGGCTTCACGCACATCCGGGTCCTGCAGGTGGTCGTTCGGATCGATCCCCTCGGTAATTGACTGTGAACAGGACCAGAAGCGACGGTTTGTCGCCCAGTACAGCGCAAGCTTCCACGTCGCCGCTTTGTCTGCGTAGCTCCCTCGATCATCATCACCCTGCTCAAAGGATTCCGTTGCGTCAAGCAACGAGCCGAACGTCGCGCTCAGGTACTTGCCGAGGTACGCACCAGCGGTTGATTCCTTCTCGTGGCCGTCGTCGCCGAACTCTATCAGCTCGTGTGACCGAGTACGCTCGCGCACCCACTCTTCGCCGTGGTCGTGGTCGCCGAAGCGATACCAGTCGACGAAGCCTTTGTCACTCTGGAACTCCGGCTCCAGTTCGTCGAGGTCGTCGCGGTAGGTCAGCGGGTACACGTCGACGATCTCGCCCTGACCGTAGTCGGCCCACTTCGCAGCTACTTCTGGTTTGTCACAGAGCCACGGCATACCGTCCTCGTCACGGGTCGGTACATCGAAGAACAGGACGTGCAGGTGTGGGTAGCCTTTCTCGGTGAACTCTAGAGCCTTGATGTAGTCTGGTCGGTCCCGCGGTCGCCCGGTCACCTCGCTGTCGAGATCGTGCCGCCAGCCTGGAACAGCGGAGCGTCGGGTATTGTCTTTCGTCGAAGGGTCGGAATCGAAGTACGACAGGAGTCGATTGAAGTTCTCGTTGATGGAGTCGATTCCGTCGAGTAGCGAGTCTTGTCGCTTTGGGTCGGTCGTCAGTGTGACCAGTACAGCGTTATCGGCGTTCTCGTAGCCGTATTCGAGTGCATCGTTAAACCGCGCAAACTGTTTGGAAACACGCCCCTGGTCGTTGAAGCGGGTCTTGTAGTCCTTCGTCATCCGCTTGGTGGACTCGCCACCACGCCGGTCGACGAAGTGGACATCGAACAGGAGCTTGTAGTCTTTGATGCGGTTGAGGTAGGATGTAAAACCGTCCTTCAGTAGTTCTCGGAGGTCATCGTCCACAGAATCGACCTTAGAGAGGTAGTTCCGAAGAAACTCTCTGTCGTACTTGATGCCCTCTTCGTTGGCTGTTTGAGTAATGCCTTCTGTAATCAAGTCAAGAAGGCGGAGGGTCGGGGTCACCATCAGAACCCCTGCAGACTCGGATTTCCGCACGTAGGGGGTTTCAGGGGCTACAAGGTCGTCGACAAATCGATATGCAAACTGGTAGTCGGGGTCGGAGCCTTCGACGCGCTCGCAGGCTTCGGGCGCAACTCCTTTGACAGCGTACGAAACAACGTGTGACAGCGGTGTACCTTCCGGATGCGCCGCGATGAACTTTGCTACGCGTACGCGATCTTCGTCGCGTTCTGTGAGAGTTCCATCAAGCAGTTGGCCGTGACCGAGAAGGTCGCGCTCTTCGAGGAGGTCTGCTAAGACGGGAGTGTTACATCTATCAGCGAGGTCGAGACCGCCCAGGTGTCCCAGCGGTTCGACGACGCTCATTTGGGACCATCAGAACTGGCGTCCGTTCGTCGGCTGCCCAGTGTGTCGTTGTTGGGATTCCCCTCACCCTCCGGGTTCGGGGGGAACGCTCGGGCTTCCGGGTCGCCCCGCGAGGGGGCGCTTCCAGTTGGTCGAGCTGGTGCGGACGGCGATTGGCGCTCGCCGACCGTTCCGGGATGCTCACTCCGCTGCGCTTCCGGGCGTACCAGCTCTCCCGTTCCCTCACTGGTGGTGAGTGCGTCACCAGTTTCAGGAGCGTTGTCGAGTTCGAGAAGAATACAGGACTTGCAGCGATGGCGCTGCGCTGGGAGACTATCGACGTGATTTATGCACTCTTCATGGCAGTGGCTACAGAAGTATTGAGTATAGGACGACCAGTCCGTCACTGCTGACCACCCTCCTCGACGCGCTCGATAGATCGACGAACATCGTCGTCGGTCGCCTCCAGGAGGCGAGACGCACGGACGAACTCATCACGAGCGAACGGCCAGTCGGCGGGTTGAGCGAGGTCGCGTTTAGGCGACACGCCGACCACCTCCAGAAATTGTTAGAGAACTGTCCTCCCTCGGAATAATCGCGTGACTGCAAGGGGTGCATCCGGATTCCCGGTGAACTCTCTTTCTCCGGGGAGGGTTCTCGAACCCCGATTGTGCCGAAAATAGGGAGAAACGACGCTCTCGCCGTGTTATTAATTCCCTGTTTACGACGGCAAAATAAGGATGGACTCGCCGGGATTTGAACCCGGGGCCTCTCCCATGCCAAGGGAGTGATCTACCCCTGATCTACGAGCCCTTGCGTGCATTGCTTGTTTTCCGATGGGGTTGCTTAAACCCATCGAAGCACAGGGACATAGAGAACCGGACCCACGATCTTGTTTAGACCAGCATTGCATCGACCTTGCAGGGTGTGTAGAAATCCGGTAATTGGAGTTCCAGTACGGCCACAATG
>Ga0207754_100491_pt1 | contig 15011 bp, 15 predicted proteins | sample A23E1SouthBayCA_FD_187728 | JGI IMG/M metagenome (GOLD analysis project Ga0207754, IMG submission 187728) | Aerobic enrichment media microbial communities from Eden Landing Ponds, California, USA - A23 E1 (SPAdes) | ecosystem: Environmental > Aquatic > Marine > Unclassified | place: Emeryville... | reverse complement strand
ACAGAGGAAGTGCTCGGTGTCGTCGACGAGTTCCAGCGTGATGCCGCCGGTCGGGGTGTGGTCCTGTGTCCAGATGTTGGCGATGCCACCGGCGATGGTCACTTCGACGCCACAGCCGTCACAGGGCTGGGTTGCCATAGCTCCCCTTCGACCGGGAGAGTGGAAAACGCGTCGGTAGTGTGGATCGTCCCTTCGGCGGACGGAAGGCTGTTCCTGGCCTGACGCCCGATTTTCACACATGGCATCTTCGACCGGAAGAACTGTTCTATTAGCTGATTTCAAGATATGGGGGATGGACCGTACGGTTACAGAGGTCGTCGAACAGTGTTCGAATCTCTGCGTCCTCGGTGGAGACGTGTCCACGAACCCGGTGGAAGGGGCCGTCGAGGCTCGTGAGTGCCGTGGGAAGCTGTCTGAGGAGTTCGTCGGGCCCTGGTGAGTCAGCGAATGCGACAGCGCGTGCCAGAGACGGACGCCGTGGTGTGTGTCTCGCTGTTCTATGGCTTCGATGCGCTTGCGGTCCTCGTGAGCGGGGCGGTAGTCCTGGCGCTGGTCGGTCGTCCGCGGTGAGAGCGTCTCGATGAGTCGGTCCATCCCAGACTGTCTCCTCCTCCAGGTCGAGCAGGTGGGCATCTGCCTGGCTGGTCCATGCCGGGTGGTGTTGCATGAGGACCTGATAGCACACCGGGGTACGAGCGGTTCGGAAATCGTTGCGGGGCGCATTCCGCGCCGAAGGCGTCCGGTCGGCTATCAGACACTGGTTGTTCGCGCACTACGACCACGCTCACAACGCACGGTTGGACAGCGATCTTTACGGGTAGCGGTGGATGACCGAGATGCCGTTTTTCGCTATCACGTTTTCTTCACATCTGGGGAACTACCATCCCGTAATGTGTGATTCTAGAATCCAAATAGCAGAATTTAATCCATATATTCCGAAAAACACAAAGTATGTCTACAGAATGAGTGTTCTCTCACATATAAACTCTCTTTATGGGACAGGATATGAGCATCTGGGTCACATATGTTAAAAGGAAGGGGAATATAGTCGGGTTTCTCAGCCCGTGTCAGAAATTAATCGCTGGTCACGTACTGCTGGTAGTCAACGTCGGTCTCGCTGGTCTTGGTCTTGACTGACTCCTGGGTGTCGATGTCGAACAGGTAGAGATCCTCCTCGTCGAACCCGAAGTCGACGGACATCCCCTCGTCGGGATGCATCTTGCTCTCGATACGGGCGGTGAGGTCGATCTCGCCCATCGTCGCGTAGAGGAAGTTCTCGTTGCCCATCTCCTCAACGACAGTCACTTCGCCAGGCATCCCGCCGTCGGGATCGAGGCGAATGTCCTCTGGTCGGACGCCCACCCGGATCTGGTCGTGACCCTCGGCATGCGACGGGTCTTCGAGCGTGTACTCGAACCCACCGGGGCCGTGCAGCGTCGCGCCCTCCACGTCGGCGGTGAAGGTGTTGATGCTGGGGCTGCCGATGAATCCGGCGACGAACTCGTTGGTTGGCGATCGGTACACCTCGCTGGCCGTCCCGACCTGCTGGAGTTCCCCCTCGTTGAGGACGGCGATGCGGTCGCCCATCGCCATTGCTTCGGTCTGGTCGTGGGTGACGTAACACGTTGTCACATCCAAATCACTCTGTAGCTCTTGGAGTTCGGTCCGCATCGTCGACCGGAGTTTCGCGTCCAAATTCGACAGGGGCTCGTCCATGAGGAATAGTTCCGGATCTCGGATGATTGCGCGGCCGAGCGCGACCCGCTGTTGTTGCCCGCCCGAGAGTTCCTTGGGCTGGTCTCCGAGCAACTCTTCGATCCCGAGCATCTCGGCGACCTGCTCAACTCGTTCGTTGATCGCTTCGGTTGACTGCTTGGTCGAGAGCCGGAGCGGGAAGCCAATGTTTTTGCGGACGGTCATGTGGGGGTACAGCGCGTAGTTCTGGAACACCATCGCCACGTCGCGGTCGCGTGCGCGCTGGTCAGTCACGTCGTTGCTATCGAACTCGATACTGCCGTCGGTCACGTCTTCGAGGCCGGCGATACAGCGCAGTGTCGTCGTCTTCCCACAGCCCGAGGGGCCGACGAAGACGAGGAACTCGCCGTCTTTGATGGTCAGGTCGAGGTTGTCGACCGCCACGATCTGTTCGCTGTCGTCACCGAATTCCTTGCGTAGGTTCGTGATGTCTATTGTAGCCATGTGTAATCACCTATTGTTTGACCGATCCCGAGAGGATGCCCTTGATGAAGTACTGCTGCATCGTGAGGAACACGATGAAGATCGGGGTCACTGCGAGTGAGGTCGCGACCATGATCTGGTCGAAGTAAACGCGCTGTGCACCGACTAACTCTGCCAACGCCAGCGGAATCGTGTACATCTGGGGGTCCTGTAGAATCACCAACGGGTAGAGGAACGCCTGCCACTGGTTGAGGAACAGGATGATCGATAGCGCCGCCAGCGACGGGAGCATCGTCGGCAGCGCGATCTTGTAGTACAGCTGGAACTCCGTCGCGCCGTCCATCCGGGCCGACTCGAGTAGCGAGTCGGGGATCGCCTTCATGTTCTGGCGCATCAGGAAGATTCCTAATGGGTTCGCCGCCCACGGAAGGATCACCGCCAGGTAGGAGTTCGTCCACCCAATCTGGACCATCAACAGGAACAGCGGGATGATCAGCAGCTGGATGGGCAGCACCAGCGTCGCTAGGATGAAGTAGAACAGCGGTTCTTTGAATCGGAACTCGTACTTCGCGAAGGCGAACCCGGCCATCGAACAGAGGATCAGCGAGAGGATCGTGTACGACACCGAGATGATGATGCTGTTGCCCATGCTGCGGACGAAGTTGACGTTCTCCTGCAGAGCCTGGAAGTTACTGAGGAACTCGGTACCTGGAATCAGTCGCGGCGGCCAGGCGAAGAACTCCGACTGCGGAATCGTCGCGGCGACGAGCATCCAGTACAGCGGAATCATCACCAGTGCTACCAGCGTTAGCAGGAAGATGTATCCGCCGAACTTCCAGAGAGCTTCCTTGCGTTCCTGGGACCGCATTACTCGTCACCCCCATACTGTATCTGGACGATGGACAGCACACTCACGATCGCGACGAGGATCACGGATGCTGCACTCGCATACCCGAGGTCGAACGACTCGAATGCGCGCTGGTAGATGTACTGGACGATGGTAATCGTCGCGTTCGACGGGCCACCGCCGGTGATGACGAACGGTTCTGAGAACAGTTGGAAGGTCCCGATCGTCGAGGCGACGACGACGAACAATAGGACCGGTCGGAGCTGTGGCAGGGTCACGTAGCGGAACTTCTGCCAGCGGCCTGCACCATCAATCTCGGCGGCCTCGTACAGCTGCTGGGGGACTGTCTGGAGCCCGGCCAGCAGGATGATCATGTTGTACCCAAGCCAGCGCCAGGTGACAGCGATCACGAGGGTGAACCGCGCCCCCCAGGCGCTGCCGAGCCACGCGACTGGCTCCACACCGACCTGCGTGAGGATGTAGTTGATCAGCCCGACCTGATCGTTGAACAGCAGCAGGAAAATCGTCGAGTACGCGACTAGGCCGGTTGCCACGGGCAGGGCGATCAGCGTTCGGAACAGTCCCTTCGCGCGAATGAATTTCGCATCGAGGACGAGTGCAGTCGCTAATCCAACACCGACCATCAGTGGCACCTGAATGAAGAAGATAAACGAGGTGTTGAACAGTGATCGATGGAACAGCGAATCTCGGAAGAGGAGTCGTTCGTAGTTCGACAGCCCCACGAACTCGAGGTTTGCCATTTGTGGAATCGCAACCTCGATCGGTCCCATCGTCACGCTGAGGAGGATATCGTTAGACACGCCGAGATACTCGAAGAAGGACAGGTACAGCGTGTACACTGTTGGGAACAGCAGGAAGGCGCCGAAGAGGATGAAGAACGGCGAGATATAAATGTAGGGAATGCCCGGAATGTTGGGTAATCGTTGTGAGAGGTTCTGTCGGAGAAAGCGAAGCTGGTCGGAAGCTTGCCGGACGGCGGGCATTGTTCGGATTTTCGACGATATCGTGTCTGGAGTCATATGTTACTATACGAGCCTCCGGTTGGTGAATGTGGACGATACTCGAACGGTAGTACGTTATTCATGGTTTTGTTTTAATGAGGGTATAAAGGCGTTCGATGCGCGGTTTCGCGAGGGATTCTACTCGCTCCCACTCCGGCACCAAACTAAGTCGTTACGAGGCAAGTTCACGATCGGTCCGGTCTGCGACAGTTTCTGCGGCATCCCGGACGGCCTGCTCGGGTGATTTGTTTCCGTCGACCATGTTGCCCAGTTCAGTTATCAATGCGTCGTCCACTTCTGGTGTCGCTTCTGTCCATCGATACGGCTCGATTTCTTGCGCGACTTCTGCGAACAGACCGAAGACCGGCTGACCGTCGTAGAATTCCTGTCCTTCATCGTAAATGTCGGCATCGTATGCTGCCGTCAACGACGGGAAGAGACCGAACTCCTCCAACATCATGTTTTGCACGTCGGGTTCCGTCATTGCCCACTGACAGAAGTCGAAGGCCCTGTCGATGACGGCCTCATCGTCGATCTGTGAGGGGATCGCCATGTTAGAACCTCCGCGGTTCGACGCACGAGTCCCGCCCGCTTCGAACGCTGGAATCTTGAACACTCCCCAGCTGCCGGATGTGTCTGGCAGTTCTGCACGCAGAGTCCCGTCCATCCAGGCCGCACTCGCCAGTGAAGCAACCGATCCCTCGGCATAGGCCGTGAACCAGCCACCGGACCACTCTTGAATCTCGGCGTGAATGTCGGCATCGACGATGTCTTTGATCTGCTGTGCCGCACGAACACTCTCTTCGCTGTGGATGTTGACTGCACCGTTCTCGGTAATCGCCTGCCCACCGAGCTGACGGAGACGCATCCGCCACTCCTGATTCAGCACCTCTGGTCCGAGGTTGATCATGTTGACATCGTCAGGAAGCTGCTTTCCGGCTTCGATGAAGTCGTCCCACGTTTCAATCGAATCGGGATCGATACCCGCGTCCGCGTAGACATCCCGCCGGTAAAACACTCCAGTCGGGCCGAGGTCCCACGGGATCGCGTAATACGAGTCGTCGTAGGTGACCGACTGCCACTTCCCGTCGACGATCTCGTTTTCCATGTCGGTCTGTTCGATTCGCTCCGTGAGATCGAGTAACCCGTCGATGCTTGCGTAGTTCGTCACGCCGACGTTCCGGATCGAAGTGAAATCTGGTGCCCCGCTTCCGCTCGTGACGGCCGTGTCGAAGCGGTCTCCCCAGCTACCAGTGCCGAGTTCCTCCACAGAGACCTCCCCGTCTTTTTCCTCGTTGTACATCTCGGCGGCACTTTTCAGCGCTCTAGCTGCAACGTCCCAGCTCCATCCGTTGGCTGAGGACGCCATCTGGCTACCGGAACCTGTACTGTCACCACCGTCGCTACCGCCGTCGCCACCGTCGCTACCGCCGTCGCCACCAGTGTTGACACTACAACCTGCGAGACTCGCGGTGCCGACAATACCAAGCGTTCGCAGCAGCTGTCGACGCCGTGCGGTCGGGTCTGAAGACTCTGTCATAGGGAGTACGGTCAGGGCTTGTAGGGTATGATATAAGAAAATACCGATAACGACAATGAGGTTTAGCTACACCGGCGACCGATTCGAAGGCCATTCAAACAATTCTATACAGGCTCTCTACACCCATCACCGCTCTGTTCCGACACAGACAGCAGAATACGTGACCGGCGTGCTCACACTCGCCGAGCACAACTACGAGCAGTATCATTCTCCGTACCGATGGGTGATGTGATAGTTCGACAACTGATACTGGCGTACCGGGCACCCAAAAGAATAATCACGGACCGCTGATTCTCCACAGACACGATGCACGACTGGATCGACCCCCAGGTAGTTAGTCGCAACCGACTCCAACCCCACACAGATGTCCTCCCTTACCCGGACAGGGAGACAGCACTCGATGGCGACCGGACAGCCACACCGTGGTTCCGATCGCTGAACGGTCAGTGGGCCTTTGACCTGGTGCCGACACCCGAGGACGCCCCAGCGGACTTTGCCGAACCTGGCTTCGACGCCAGTGACTGGGACGACATCGAGGTACCGATCAATTGGCAGGCTGCCGGCTACGGTGGGCCCCACTACACGAACGTCATCTACCCGTTCCCGGTCGACCCACCCCACGTCCCGACAGACAACCCGACGGGGTGCTACCGGCAGACATTCCACGTCGACGAGGACTGGGACGGTCGACAGATTCGCTTGCACTTCGAGGGCGTCGACTCGGCCTTCCACCTCTGGGTCAACGGCGAACGCGTCGGCTACAGCGAGGGCGCGCGTCTCCCCGCCGAGTTCGACGTGAGCGACTACGTCGAGCCCGGAGAGAACACGGTCGCCGTCCGAGTCTACAAGTGGACCAACGGAAGCTACCTCGAAGACCAGGACATGTGGTGGCTCAGCGGCATCTTCCGGGAGGTCTACGCCTACACCGTCCCGGAGACCCACGTCGCCGATATCGACGTCCGCACCGAACTGGACGATGACTACGTCGACGCCGATCTCTCGACCGCCGTCGACGTCACCAACGACGGGACCTACGCCGAGACCCGGATCGTGACAGCGACGCTCAAAGGTCCCGACGGGGCGGTGATCGCAGAGCTCGAGGACACGGTCCACGTCAATCCCGGCGAGACGGAGACCGTCAGCCTCGACACGACCGTCACGGACCCCGCTAAGTGGACGGCCGAGACACCGACCTGTTACGACCTGGCGATCGAACTGAGCGCGGACGGCGACGAGATGGAGGTCGTTCACGAGACCGTCGGTTTCCGCGAAGTCGAGATGGCAGACGGACAGTTCCTCGTCAACGGCGAGGCCGTGACGATCCGAGGGGTCAACCGCCACGACTTCCACACCGATCGGGGCCGCCACGTCCCCGTCGATGCGATGCGTGAGGACATCGAACTGATGAAACGGCACAACATCAACGCCGTCCGAACGGCCCACTACCCGAACGATTCGCGGTTCTACGATCTCTGTGACGAGTACGGGCTCTACGTGATCGATGAGACTGACATCGAGTGTCATGGACTGGAAGAAGCCGACGAGACGCCCCACCTCAGCGACGCCGCCGAGTGGGAAGCAACCTACGTCGACCGAATGGTTCGGATGGTTGAGCGGGACAAGAACCACCCCAGCGTCGTGATCTGGTCGCTCGGCAACGAGTCGGACTTCGGCGAGAACCACGTCGCGATGGCCGAGGACACCCGAGAACGGGATCCGACGAGACCGATCCACTACGAACCCGACACCGACCAAGAAGTGTCGGACATCGTCGGGCCGATGTATCCACTGTGGGAGCAGCTAGAGGAGTGGGTTGCCGAGGATGGCTACGAACATCCCGTAATCATGTGCGAGTACGCCCACGCGATGGGCAACGGGCCCGGCAGCCTCAATGAGTATTGGGAGCTGATCTACGAGCACGACCGCCTGCAGGGCGGGTTCGTCTGGGACTGGCTGGATCAGGGCCTGCGACAGACGACAGCGGACGGTGAGGAGTGGTTCGCCTACGGCGGGGACTTCGGCGACGAACCCAACGACGCGAACTTCAACATCAACGGGCTGGTCTTCCCCGACCGCACGCCCTCGCCGGGACTCACCGAGTACAAGAAAGTCATCGAACCGGTGACGCTCTCTGCGGGCAAACTCGCCGCTGGCGAGGTCGTCGTACAGAATCGCTACGACTTCCGCGACCTCGACCACCTCGCCGCCGATTGGCGCGTCGAGGTCGACGGCGAACTCGTAGAGAGCGGCACGCTTTCGCTACCAGACCTGGCGGCCGGTGAGAGCGAGTCCGTCACGGTCCCCGTCGGCGATGTGACACACGACGGCGAGTCCCTGCTGACCGTCGAAATCACGCTTGCCGGCGGAACGGCGTGGGCCGACGCCGGCCACACCGTTGCTACGGGCCAGTTCGAACTCCCGGACAGCGGCGAACCAGTGCCCCCGACTCCCCGGAGCGGCCCTCTTTCCACTGATCGGACTGGGGACGGCATCGTCGTCACAGGTCCCGACTTCGAACTGGTGTTCGACAACACCCACGGCGTGATCGACTCGCTGACCTACCGCGATCAGGACCTCCTCGTTGACGGCCCGCAGGTCGATCTCTGGCGTGCGCCGACCGACAACGACAACGGACTCCCACTGGACGGGACCCTGCTCTCGCGACTGGTCGAACTCTCGGAAGAGCGGACGACCCTAGAGCCAGGTCAGTTCTGGACGATCGGCTTCGCCCAACTGTGGCGCGAACACGGGCTAGATAGTCTGCAGTTCCGCTGTGATGCCGTTGAGTGCGAACAATTCGACGACCACGTCGAGATTGCGGTCGCGGGTCGACTCGCACCACCGATCTTCGACCACGGTTTCGCCGTCAAGCAGACGTATATCGTTCACGACAACGGCACCATAGAGATCGACACGACGCTCGAACCCGAGGGCGACCTATCGATCCTGCCCTCGCTTCCGCGTGTCGGTCTTGACCTGACGCTGTCCAACGCTCTCGACACCGTCTCCTGGTACGGCCGTGGACCCGGCGAATCCTACGCTGACAGCAAGCAGGCACAGCTCGTCGGTCGCTACGAGCGCGACGTGACTGACCTGCACACACCCTACGTCCGGCCACAGGCGAACGGCACCCGGACCGACGTGCGCTGGGCGACGTTCACCGACGACCGCGGGGTTGGCCTCCTCGTCACCGGCGACTCGGAGCTCTCGGTGACGGCCCATCGTTACACGACTGAGGACATCGAAGCGGCCGAACACGACCACGAACTGCCCGAGCGCGACGAGATATCAGTGTCGCTCGATCACGCCCACTGCGGACTGGGCACTGGAAGCTGTGGGCCGGTGACGCTAGATGAGTATCGCGTCGCCCCCGAGACGTTTGACTTCACCGTCGAACTGCGACCGTTCGCTGCTGAGTAAGACACGCCGAACCGCTCGCTATTTTTTCGATTGTTCAGTTCGGTAGTCGCAATAGATGTCGTCTTGCATCACCTGCGAGCGGCCGCCGTCGACGAGGATGCTCTCGCCGGTGACGAACGTCGCGTCGTCGCTGGCGAGGAAGGCGGCGAGACCGGCCACGTCGGCGGGCGTGCCCAGACGGCCGATCGGGTGGATCGACTCGGTGTACTCGTAATCGTCGCCCAGTTCCTCGGCTGCCGTTCGGACAGTTTTTGCGCGGCCCTCGACGACGGGTTCGCCCCAGCCGACGAGGCCGTCGTCAGTTTCTAGTCGGAGGAACAGCCAGCGTGGCGGTACTTCGAACAGTTCGTAGTCGATAATCTGCCATGCACGCGTCGTGTAAATCATCTTCCGGGGTTCGTTTAGTCGTTTCGAGACTCCCTGTTTTTACCGAGGGAGCGCACCAGTGTCGTTACTCGGAGTTCCAATCCGAGTACGTGTGCGTGATCTTGATCACGCCGGTCGCGTTCTGGATTTGTTCGGAGACCTCGGAGCAGAATCGATCGGAATCCACCTCCTCTTCCGGAGCAGAGACACTAATAGAGCCCAAGACGGCCCCGTCGGACGATAGTATCGAGCTAGAAACACAAACGAATCCATCGAAGTGCTCCTGATCATCGAACGCGTAGTCCTGCTCTCGAATCGATTCGAATTCCTCAAGGAGGCGGTCGGGGGTGGTAATCGTGTTGTCTGTGTGTTCCGTGAGGTCGGATGATTCGAGAAAGTCCGCAACGTCCCCAGGCGGGAGCTCAGCGAGCATTGCTTTCCCCGCAGCAGTCGCATGAAGGTCTTCTTCAAACCCTTCGTAGGTCTGGAACTCTGAGAGAGTCGTCGGAACCGCCTGATACAGTGTGATACCAGTCCCGCCGTTCTTGATTACGAGGCGCGACGTCCATCCGGTTGCGGCAGACAGCTCGTCGATTTTTTCCTTCGCAATATGATAGAGGTTCTGCTGCATTCGAGCGTAGCCACCCAACGCGAGAAACCGCGCACCGATATCGTAGGTGGTCCCTCGTTTGACGATGTATCCCCGCTGCTGGAGTGTGAGTAGATAGTGGTGGATCGAACTGTGGGACATCTCCAGTATCTCAGTGAGTTCGGTCAAGCCTGCACCATTCTGATGCTTCACCGCCTCCAAGATGTCGATCATCTTCTCGACCGACCCGATCGTTCGTCCGTCCGCCGCTTCAACCCCTATTTCGGACATAGATTACCTTTAGACACAGACAACAAATGGATTCCGATATACGTTGATAATATCAACACCAGTCAGATCGGAGTATCACTTGTTGGCCGCATCGTAAATCTGTTCGACCATTCGCTGTACCTGAAGTGCATCAGTGAGTGAACTCCGAGTGGGCTGGGTCCGATCACGCACGTGCTCAATGTATCGAGCAAGCTGGTCCCGCTGAAGTTCTGGATCATTGAGAAACTGGTTGTTCAGATATTGCTCGTTGACGCCGACATCGATCTGTTGATCAATGATACGATCCGGTGGCCCTTGTTCGGATCGATACAGCGTCAACGTCGGCTCTCGCAGATCGAGGAATGCACCGCCTTCGGGACCGTGTAGCCGATACGTGTTCTCTGGGGCAGTGTTTACTGCCCAAGCGACGTTGATCGTAGCAGTCGTTCCACACTCGAATTCTATGAACGCCGTCGCCGAGTCTTCGACATCAGTGACGTTTTCGTGACCTTCCCCGCCCCACATCTCGAGATACACGTATTCATCTTGTTGGACGAATTCGGTACGCGTCGTCGCCGTGACGGTTTCAATGCTTTCGAAGCCGAAGTAGTGGAGGATACTCATCATAAAAGACCCCTTATCTTGGAGCACGCCGCCACCGGCAATGTCGCGTGATGTGTACCATGAGCCCCGATTCGGGACCCAGCGTCGGTGAGTGAACCGTGCATCAATATGCGTGATGTCGCCAAGTTCCCCACTGTCAAGATACTCCGCGAGACAGACGACCGGATCGTAGAATGGGTGATAGTATCCGACCATACACACGCTCGAATCCTGATCGTGTGCGTCAACGATCCGTTGTGCACTCTCGAGATTGTGTGCCAGCGGTTTCTCGAAATAGACATCCAGTCCCGAATCGAGCGCGGCGGTCCCAACTACTTCTTTGAATTTGTTCGGAACACACACGATCACAAAGTCCAGGTCACGCTCAAACAGCACCTGAAAGTCTTCATGGGTCTCTGCACCGGTCTGTTGCTTGAACTGTGATCGTTGATACGCATCTGCGTCTGCGCCGATAACTGTACAACCGAAGCTCTGAGCCAGTTCTGCGTACAACAGGCCAATTTCCCCGAGTCCAACCACGCCAACGGTCATATTCTGTGTTTGATCCATATGTGTCTCTGTTCCCAAGGTTACTTAATATCACCACTATTGCGGATGTTGTTGATATAAGCAACATGTTTGAATGTGATCGAGAGACAATCGGGTATATAATGATTTCTCACAGTTATTTGCACTAACAGGGACTCAATGTAGACTGTAGATTCAAGAAGCGGCATATGATGGTGAATGGCCGTACCATATCCATAGGATCGCCACGCCTGTTCTAACAATAGTATTTTTGTTATATTTTAGGGGTTCGAATATATTATCAAGACGACAGTAATGGGGGTACTGTTGTTATAACAGCACCCCCTCACACAGAGAGTTGGGCAGTCCGTCCCCTGCATTCTGTTGAAATAGGCAACAATATTTATCAGATAGATCATCAGGTACAGCAAGCTATTAGCCAGCCGCAGTGGCCATCTCGCACATGACGAAAATTACCTTTGTCGGTGCAGGAAGCATGGTGTTCGCCACAAAAATCGTCGGTGGTATCCTTTCATTCGACGAATTAGACGATAGCAAGGTCTCGTTGATGAACATCGGCGAATATCGACCTAAACAGACCACTCGAGTTGCGGCTGAAAGTCGGAGAGGGAAGGGCACCGCGGCTTCGATCACGCTGTCTGGACCGGTCGAGATCGACGAAATATATGTTTTGCCGGAAAAAAGCCGCAAGCGTGATCAAGAGTCGCACTCGCGTGGCCACATCCACGCGTAGGCGAGGATCGTACGTCGGCGACAAGCGCCGGTGTTTACACTGGCCTATCGTCGATCGGACGATCGGTACATCTTGCCAGCAAAATCTGCCGACGAATCAACCAATTCGACTCCCGCTCGAAGAAGACGACGCATTAACCCGCGAATGCGTCGTCCACGGGGATGGAGAATACGCCGACGGCGACATCCACGTCAACACGTGCGAGAGCCACGTGTCGCTGATGCGACGGTGGCTCTCGCCTCACGAGGGATTTTGGAAGACAAGCTCACGCCGTATCTCAGAGCCTTTTAGCTCCGCTGCGAACTCTACAGAAAACCGAGTGACGAAGCACTCAAATATGCTCTTGACGCTGTCCTCTGAAGATCAACAACGCACTTCACAAGGGCGTAAATATTTCGTGAAAAGTTCACAGGACTACAGCGAGTGGAATTACAACAAAACCAGGACAATAGAACCTTACGGGCCCGAAGTAGGGCCATTTCTACCTAATGCAATCGTAATCCTCAAAATAGATCCGTAAAAGATATTTCTCTTCGCATATTTTCTGTACGAGCCGTCTAATAGACAAATATGAATTCATATATAGATAACCAACTCCAATAATGGGTTTTACCGGATGTCAAGACCTTCAACTACCTTTGCAAACGCTTCCCCGCTCACGTCCTGTAACTTGTCGATCCCAGCCTGAATCAGGACAGGATAGTAGTGCCGCTGCTTTCGCATCTCCCAGTCAGGAATGTACCGATGCCACTCTTCCGCTTCGTTACGCAAGCCACACCGCTGGCTCAAAAGCGCTGTGCCGCCGGCCTCACGGCGGTGGTGAGTGCCCGGCTGGCAACGGATTTGCGGATTGGAAGTACTTGACGCTGCATTTTCTGCGAAGTCACATGGACGCGACGTACCGCGAAATCGTCGATTGGGCGAGTGAGACGGATCGCGTTCGTGGCCGGTTGCAGTTGGCTCGCTCAGCGTTCCCGGCACCCTCGTCGCTGTGGCGGTCGTTCGAGCGGGTGCCGACCCGTGTCTGGCGGCAACTGCTTCGTCGGTCAGCGACCCGCTGCGATCCCGGCGACCACGGGGCGATGGATGCACGTTTTTCGATCGCGAAGCGGCATCCAGCCACTACGTCGACCCGTCGGATCGCCACATACGGACGCTGAAAACGGGCCCTGGTCGATACGGCGTCGTGTGTCGTGCTCGACCTCCACTGTTCGGCACACTGGCCTCACGATACGCAGGTGGGCCGTCGGGTACGCTGCGCAATACCGACGAAATCGAGAGTCTCGTCGGCGACAAAGGCTACGACGACCAGTCACTGCGGGACGCCCTCCGTTCAGAGGGCGTCCGGCCAGTCATCAGACATCGACTGTTCGCGCACTACGGCCACGCCCACAACGCACGGTTGGACAGCGATCTCTACGGGCAACGCTGGATGGCCGAGACAGTGTTTTCGGCCATCAAGCGCCGATTCGGGTCCGCTGTCTGGCCGAGCGCTTGGTACCGCGAATTTCGAGAACTGGTGCTCACCGTCGCCGTCTACAACCTCGAACAAGCCATCAAAGAGTGATCGGTACGCCTCTGTGGATTCAACAAGGCACTCCAGACAGATCGTTCGGACTGTCCGTACTGTGGTCGCTGCGATACCGTCGTCTACGACCTCGGTTCGTGACCCCTCGACGTATTTTGTTAGCGTCCCACGGGGTGCGGGCGCTCTCGTTCGGGGTGCTTCCGGACGGAAGGATGTTTGAGGCTCCAGGTGCTCTGTCTCCAGTAATGAGCGAATCGGACGGGCCAAAGCAGGTCGACGACCCGGACTACCACAGCGAGAATCACACTGCGGCACAGACCTGTGGCTGGACGGCGAACTCTTTACGCGGCGAGGGGAAGTGTTACAAGTACATCTTCTACGGCATCGAGTCACACCGCTGTATCCAGATGACGCCCGTCGTGAAGTGCAACGAGCGCTGTGTCTTCTGCTGGAGAGATCACGCTGGTCATGCGTACGAGCTCGGCGACGTCGAGTGGGACGACCCCAGCGCCGTCGCCGACGCCTCGCTGGAACTCCAGAAGAAACTCCTCTCGGGCTTTGGCGGCAACGAGAAGGTCCCTCGCGAGCGCTTCGAGGAGGCGATGGAGCCCCGTCACGTCGCCATCTCGCTAGACGGCGAGCCGTCGCTGTACCCGTACCTGCCCGAACTCATCGAGGAGTTCCACGACCGGGACATCACCACCTTCCTCGTCTCCAACGGCACGAACCCCGACGTGCTGGCCGAGTGCGATCCGACCCAGCTGTACGTCTCCGTCGACGCGCCGGACCGCAAGACCTTCGACGACACGGTCAAGGCCGTCGAGGACGGCGCATGGGACTCGCTGATCGACACGCTGGACGTGCTGGCCGACAAAGACGACACCCGGACCGTGATTCGGACGACGCTGGTGAAGGGCCACAACATGCACCACCCCGCCTGGTACGCCGCGATGTGCCAGCGCGCCGACGCCGACTACGTCGAGATGAAGGCCTACATGCACGTCGGCCACTCCCGGGGCCGTCTGGATCGGGACTCGATGCCCAGCCACGACGAAGTTCGGACGTTCACCGAGCGGGTCGGCCAGTTCCTCCCCGAGCACGAGACGATGAAGGAAGTAGAAGAGTCCCACGTGACGCTGCTGGCCGAGGAAGAACAGACCTGGGTGCCGAAACTGGAGAAGGGCAGCGAGTTCTGGGAGCGTGATCCGGTGGTGAGTTACTGACGCTGGTGGCGTTTTTCGCCCACGTTTTCGGCGAGTGAGGAACGAACGAGGCGAAAAGGTGGTCTCGGGAGCGTGATCCGGTGGTGAGTTACTGACGCTGGTGGCGTTTTTCGCCCACGTTTTCGGCGAGTGAGGAACGAACG
>Ga0207754_100490_pt1 | contig 15057 bp, 11 predicted proteins | sample A23E1SouthBayCA_FD_187728 | JGI IMG/M metagenome (GOLD analysis project Ga0207754, IMG submission 187728) | Aerobic enrichment media microbial communities from Eden Landing Ponds, California, USA - A23 E1 (SPAdes) | ecosystem: Environmental > Aquatic > Marine > Unclassified | place: Emeryville... | reverse complement strand
AGTCTCGCCCGGTTGGGCGTACGCCGTCGGGACGTAGGCGAGGGCAATCGGCGCTCCCAGCGTCGGACTCATCGTACCGCTGGTGATGTGACCGATCGGCTCTCCGTCCGGCGTCGTCACGTCGTAGCCCGCACGCGGAACGCCGCGATCGATCAGCGACAGGCCGGTCAGCTTCTCCGCGGGACCCTCCACGTCGACGCCTTCCAGCGCGTCGCGACCCACGAACTCGGTGTCGAGGTCGACGACGAAGCCGATCCCTGCCTCGTAGGGGTTGCGGGGGTCGTCGTCGGGATCGAAGTCCTGCCCGGAGAGGAGAAAGCCCATCTCCAGTCTGAGCGTGTCCCGCGCGCCCAGTCCGCAGGGCTGACAGGCCAGTGCCTCCCAGACGGTGCCGGTCTCGTCCCACGGCACGACGAGTTCGTAGCCCGCCTCGCCGGTGTATCCGGTCGTCGCGATGAGGGTCTCGACGCCCGCGACGGTGGCCGTGGCGATTTCGAAGCGGCCCAGCTCGTCCAGCGACAGCGTCGTCTCGTCTGCGAGCAGCGACGGTGCGTCGGGTCCCTGGAGCGCGATCAGGCCGTACTCGGTCGTCCGATTGTCGACGCTGGCGTCGAGACCGTGTTCGGCCGCGTACTCGCGCCACCGCGTCGCCATCTGCTCGTCGTGGCCGGCGTTGGGGATGAACAGGTACGCGCCCTCGACGGCCTCTGGCAGCCGGTAGACGACGGTGTCGTCGAGCATCACCCCGTCCTCGCGGGTGATCGCCGCGTAGTGTGCCTGTCCGGGCCGGAGGTCGGTCGCGTCGTTCGTCGTGAGCCGCTGCATCAGCCCCGTCGCGTCGGGCCCCGAGACGACGATCTCGCCCATGTGAGACACGTCGAACTTGCCGGCTGTCTCGCGGACGGCGGCGTGTTCGGTCCGGATCGAGTCGAACTCGACGGGCATCTCCCAGCCGCCGAAGTCGGTGAAGCTCGCCTCGGCCGCGGCGTGAACGTCGTCAAGAGGGGGTGCTCGTAGACCCATGTCGCTGCGCTCGCCCGGCGCGGGCTTATCGTTTGGTCTTTCGTGCGTTCCTCAGCGGTGCATAAACTATATTCCGCGATATAGAATGATTCCGCGCGCTCCGAGCGACGCCGCCCCGCGCTATGCCTCCGAGCCGTCGACCGGTCCGGCGAACGTCCCGTAGAGGAACTTGAAGTACCACAGCACGAGCGCCAACACCGGCAGCCCGAGAACGGTCGTGAGATTGAGCGCGAGCGGGGAGACGACGGCGGCGTCGACTGTCAGCCCGCTGGCCGGATGCAGTCTCGGATAGAGCAACACTGCGACGAGGCCGACGAGTGCGAACGAGAGTCCGAACGTCGTCCCGAACCAGAGGCGGTGCCTGTCGAGTCGGGCGGCGGCGAGACCGGCCCCGGCGAACGAGACGGTGGCGAGGACAGCGCCGAGCGCCGGGGCCGAGAGCAACAGCGCCCGGACGTTCGACGGGTTCGTGAGAGCGACGACCGCCAGCAGGGCGACGACGCCGACGAGATAGACGACCGTCGCCGTGGTTCCGTAGCGAACCATCGCGTCGGCCAGCGAGCCGCTCGTCTTCGCGGCGACGAAGGCCGCGCCGCTGGTGACACAGAGCGCGACCAGGCCGACGCCCGTCAGCAGGCTCGGAGCGCTCAGCGTCGGCGTCCCGAACGCCCAGCTCCCGACGAGGACGCCGAGCAGCAGCGGCGTCACCGTGCTGCCGAACACGAACAGCCGGTCACAGCGCCGTCGCCAGTCGGGATCCTCACGCTGCTCGCGCAGTTCCGGCGCGACGCCGCGGACGAGCAGTCCCATCACGATCGCGATCGAGAGCAGGTAGTGCCCGCTCAGCAGCCGCGCGTAGATCGGCGGGAAGGCAGCGAGCAGCGTCGTCCCGAAGGCGACCAGCCACACCTCGTTGGCGTCCCAGATCGGACCGAACGCGGCGAGGAGCGTCTCTCGCTCGTGCTCGTCGCGAGTGGCGTACAGCATCCCGATGCCGAAGTCCAGGCCGTCGAGAGCGACGTACATCGCCAGCGAGAACACGACGACGCCGAACCAGATCGTCGGCAAGGAGTCGACGAGATACCGGTCGACCGGCAACAGCTCAGTCATCGCCGCTCACCCACGGGAGGCGTGGCCGGCTGGTGTCGTCGACCGTACTGACGCCCATGCGTTCGATTTCGCCCTCGATCAGCCACTTGAGGACGGCTCCGAAGGCGGCGAGCAAGGCGAGATACAGCAGGACGAACGCCACCAGCGTCCCGGTGGCCTCGGTGGCGGTGAGGCTCCGCGAGACCGCGTCGCTGGTCTTGAGGACGTCCTGAACGACCCACGGCTGGCGGCCGATCTCGGTGACGTACCACCCGGTCAGCAGCGCCACGTAGCCCAGTGGGCTCGACAGCATCATCGCCCGTAAGTACCGCCCGGAGTCGGAAAGGCGACCCTTGCGAAGCCGGTTGCCGCCCCACAGCGCCAGCCCGACGAACAGGAAGCCGAGTCCGACCATCAGCCGGAACGACCAGAACACGAGCGCGACGGGAGGGTTCTCGTCGTACTCGTGTAGCCCGACGACTTCGGCCGAGAAGTCACCCCCGCTGGCGAGGAACGATCCGAGCCCGGGGAGACTGACCGTAAAGAGGTTGTCCGTCCGGGGGTCGGTCAGCGCGTCGAGACTCCGCGGGATCGCGATCAGATGGAGATCCGCCTGCCCGGTCTCGTAGTGGGCCTCCATCGCCGCGAACTTCTGGGGCTGGGTGTCGGCCACGTGTCGCCCGTACGCGTCCCCGTGAAGCGCCTGCAGCGGAGCAGTGATCAGCAGAACGACGACGGCCATGCGGAGGGCCGTGTTCCAGGCCACGGAGTCGCGATTCCGCCAGACGAAGTACGCGGCGATCCCGGCGACGACCAGCGTCACGGCGATCACCGACGCGTTCATCATGTGAACGTACATCCAGGGCATCCGCGGCGTGAAAAACGCGGCAACGGGATCGGTGAGTTTGGCGATCTCGACGCCGTTTCGCTCGACGAGTTCGAACCCACGCGGTGTCTGCATCCAGGCGTTGACGACGAGAATCCAGAAGCCCGAGAGCCACGCGCCGACGCCGGTCAGTATCGACGAGAGGACGTACGTCCGGTCTGAGACCCGTTCACGGCCGAACAGGAGAATCCCGAGGAAGACGGCTTCGAGGAAGAACGCCATCTTCGCTTCGAACGCCAGCGGGCCGCCGATCAGTTCGCCACTGACCTCCGCGAAGCGCGGGAAGTTCGTCCCGAACTGGAAGCTCATCGGGATCCCCGTCACGGTGCCCATCACGAAGCCGACGGCGAACACGTTGATCCAGAACGATCGGAGCCGCGCGTACGCCGGGTCGTCGCTGCGAACGTCCTTCCAGGTGAAATAGACGATGTACGGGGCGAGCCCGATCGAGAGCGCCGCAAAGAGGATGTGGACGGTGATCGTCCACCCGAACTGGAGCCGGCTGGCGAGCTCCGGAGACAGTAGAATATTGTTTTCTGCGAGCAATACTGTGCCGTCGACCAGGGCTCCTGTGGCGGACACTGTGATCTCCTCGTTCCACTCAGTACTACTTCCCTCCCACACATAGCGGTTTCATCGGTTTTCAGGAACTGGGAATCGTCTCTGTGGATAGTTGTGGTACAATTTTCGAAATTCCCAGAGCGGTTTCTCCGCTGATCGCGGGACGCCGCCGTCTCCCGGCCGACACTGGCGAAGAGAGCACAGCAGCTCGAACCGTGTAAACTAAGCACTGACTGGTGAAAGGAACGGGCAATGAACGCACTGACCGACGGGCGGTCACGTCACTGGCTGGCGGCCGGAGCGATCGTCGCGGCCGTCGCGACGGCCGGGAGCCTCTGGTTCAGCCTCGGGCTCGGACTGGTGCCCTGCGAGCTGTGCTGGTACCAGCGCATTCTCATGTATCCGCTGGTTGTCGTCCTCGGCGTCGCCGCGATCGAGGACCGACCGGGGGTGTGGCGGACCGCACTGTCGCTGTCGGTGCTCGGAGGCGGCGTCGCGGCGTACCACTCGTACCTGCAGGCGACAGTGGACAGTTGTACGCTGAACGGCCCGTGTGCAGCGGTCCAGTGGCAGTCGCCGCTGCTCGGGCTGACGATTCCGAACCTCGCGCTGGTGGGGTTCGTACTCGTGACCCTGACCGTCGTCGCCGCCACGCGGTGATCGGCGGCTATCGCTCGATATCGGCCGACAGCCGCAGGTCACGCGAAGAGCGCCCGGCCGCGACGGTGAAGCGCCCGTCGTCGATCGTCCAGCCGTCCGCGGCGTCGTAGCGACCGAGCGCGCGGTCGTCGAGAGTCAGCTCGACCGTCACCGTCTCGCCCGCCTCGATCGCGACGGCCTCGAACGCGGCCAGCTCGCGGGGCGGGCGTTCGAGGTCGTCGGGCGCGTCCGGCGCGTCGACGTAGGCCTGGACGACCTCGCGGCCGGCCCGCTCGCTCTCGTTCGAGACCGTAACGGAGACCGTCTCCCCGTCGACCGCGAGGTCCTCGTACGCGAAGGAGGCGTAGGAGTGGCCGTGGCCGAAGGGATACGTCGGTTCGGCGTCGGTCGCGTCGAAGTGACGGTAGCCCACGAGCAGTCCCTCGGAGTACTCGGCCACGTCGTCGACACCGGGGAACTGGTCGGCCGTGTCGGCCGGATAGGCGTCTTCCGGGGCGAACGTGACGGGGAGGCGACCGCCGGGGTCGGCGTCGCCGTAGAGGACGGCGGCGATCGACTCTCCGTGGGACTGGCCGGGGTACCACTGAGAGACGACGGCGGCGACGTCCTCGCGCCAGGGGAGTTCGACGGGACCGCTGGTGTTCAGAACGACGATCGTGTCGTCGTTGGCCGCGGCCACGCGCTCGACGAGTTCGTCCTGCTCGCCGGGGAGCGCGATGGTTTCACGGTCCGCTGCCTCCGTCGCCGCGTCACGGACGAACACGACGGCGGCGTCGGCCTCGCTCGCGGCCGCGACCGCCGCGTCGATCTCGGGATCGGGTTCCTCGTCGGCCTCGCTCGCGGCGTCGTCGCCCCCGAGCATGCCGTCGAACATCGACACCGACTCGACCGGGGCGAGACCGCGTGCGACAGCCACATCGCCGTCGGCCCGCGCCGTGATGCCCCCGACGGGGCTCGTCTCGTCGAAGGGGGTCGTCTCGGAGGAGCCCCCGCCGCCGAGGATCGCCTCGTCGACGTTCGGACCGACGACCGCGACGCTCGCGTCGTCGTCCAGCGGGAGCGCGCCCTCGTTTTTCAGCAGGACCGTGCCCCGCGTGGCGATGGTACGGGCCAGATCGCGGTGTTCGGGATCGTCGGCGAGTTCGTCGTCGGTCCCGGAGTCCCGGCGGTCGTCGAGCAGTCCCGCCCACTCGATCGCGCTCAGGACGCGAGCGACCATGTCGTCGAGGCGCGCCTCGGGCACGTCTCCGGCGGCGACGGCGTCGAGGAGGTCGTCGGCGAAGTGCCCGCCCGCGCCGATGTCGGGCATCCCCTCGGCGATCTCCGGGTCCATCTCGTCGGCCACGGCCGACGGGTCCATCCCCATCGAAGCGAACTGCTCTTCGAGAGAGACGCCGGGCATCTCCACGTCGAGCCCGCCGTTGGCGGCGCGCTGGGCCGACTCGGTGCCGAACCAGTCGGAGACGACGAACCCCTCGAAGCCCCACTCACCCTTGAGAACGTCACCGAGGAGATGGCGCTGTTCGCTCATGTACGTGCCGTTGACCCGGTTGTAGGCGGTCATCAGCGAGCGCGCACCGGCGTCGACGGCATCGTGGAAGCCGGGGAGGTAGAGCTCTCGGAGCACGCGCTCGTCGACCGCGGCGCTGACGGACGCTCGGCGCGTCTCCTGGTTGTTGGCGACGTAGTGTTTCGGCGTCGCCACGACGCCGGTCGACTGGATCCCCGCGACGGCGGCACCCGCGAACGCGCCCGTCAGGATCGGGTCCTCGCTGTAGTACTCGAAGGTGCGCCCGCAGTTGGGGACCCGAATCAGGTTCAGTCCCGGCCCGAGCAACACGTCCTGGTCTCGGGCTTTGGCCTCCGCGCCCATCGCCTCGCCCTGGCGTCGTGCGAGCGCGGGATCGAACGTCGACGCCAGCGCGAGCGAGGCCGGGAACGCCGTCGCCGGCTCCTCCGTTCTGACGCCGAGGGGGCCGTCGGCCAGGCGCAGTTCCGGCACGTCGAGTCGCTCGACACCGGGCAGGTACCCCGTCGCGTTGCCCTCGGGATCGACGGCTCCCCGAACGAGCGAGAGTTTCTCTTCGGCGGTGAGGTCGTCGACGAGTGTCGCGACCCGATCGGTCGGTTCGATGGTGTGGGTGACCGACTGCTCGCTGTCGCTCATGACTGACTGACCATTCAGTCAGCTCCGGCTTAAGCGTTCGGTTCCGGCCGGCCACGACGGATCGTTGCCGGTTCCCGCACGTTTAGGCCCGAGAGTGCGAACGGGGAGCCATGACGGCGGACGCCAGCGACGACGCGAGCGTACTGGCCCCCTTCCGGCAGTTCTTCGCACTCGAACGGGACGTACTCGTCCTCTCGCTGGCGATGTTCGCCTTCAGCCTCGCCTTCCAGATGACGAGCCGATACGTCCCGGAGTACCTGAACGTACTGGGCGCGAGCGCCGGGGTGATCGGCCTCTACGGGAGCGTGGGCAACCTCGTCAGTGCGGTCTACCCCTATCCGGGCGGTGCCCTCTCGGACCGGATCGGCTCGCGGCTCGCGCTGACGCTGTTTGGGACGGTCGCGACGGCCGGCTTCCTGCTGTGGTACCTCGCCTCGTTCGTCCCGACGATCTCGGTGCCGGTCGTCGAGTTCGCCCTGCCGGTCGCGGGCACTGTGGCGGTCGGTGGGGCCGTCGAACCGTGGGTCTGGCTGTTCGTCGGACTCTTTTTCACGCAGGCCTGGAAGTCGTTCGGACTGGGCGCGACCTTCGCCGTCGTCAAGCAAAGCGTCGCGCGGGACCGCCTCGCGATGGGGTTCGCCAGCACCGAGGTGTTCCGCCGGATCGGCTTCCTGCTGGGGCCGCTGCTCGCGGCCGGCCTGCTCGCCGTCGCGGCCGACTTCGTCACCGGCTTCCAGTGGATCCTGCTCGTCGCCGTCGCCTTCGGCGCGGTGGCGACGGTCACCCAGCACGTCCGCTACGACGCCAGCGACGATACGATCGGTGAGTCCTTCGAAGGCATCTCCGGCGTCGTCGCCGACCTCCGAGCGATGCCCGCGACGTTGCGGCCGCTGCTGGTCGCCGACACGCTCGTGCGCTTCGCCAACGGGATGGTGTACGTCTTCTTCGTCATCGTCGTCACCGACTTCCTCGCGGTCGGTTTCGACATCGCCGGCCGCTCGCTGCGGCCGGACGCCTTCTTCGGCCTCTTGCTGGCCGTCGAGATGGTGGTCGCGCTGCTGTCGATGGTCCCCGTCTCGAAGCTCGCCGAGCGGACGGGGCTGAAGCCGGTCGTCGCCGTCGGCTTCACCGTCTACGCCCTCTTCCCGCTCCTGTTGATCTTCGCGCCGGCCGACCAGTGGGTGCTGGTCCTGCTGTTTGCCTTCTCCGGGCTGCGGTTCGCCGGCCTGCCCGCACACAAGGCGCTGATCGTCGGCCCGGCAGAGCGGGACGCCGGTGGACGCGTCACCGGGACCTACTACCTCCTGCGCAACGCGCTCGTGATCCCGAGCGCCGCGCTGGGCGGGTGGCTCTACGGGAGCGACTGGACGCTGTCGACCGGCGTCGGAACGGTCACTGCCGGCCCGAAGCTGGCGTTTGCCGTCGCCTCGGCGATCGGCGTCGTCGGCGTCGTCGTCTTTCTCGCGTTCGGCCGCGAGTTCGAGGCCTACGCGTAGGGCCGCTACCGGGGCGTGAGCCCGACGCCCTCGGCCAGCAGCTCGTGGGAACGCATCGCGTCGTCGTGGTCCGCGACGACGTGCTGGATCATCACCTCGTCGACGCCGACGCGATCCGAGAGCTGTTCGAGCAGGCCGGCAAGCGTCTCCGGACTGCCAGAGATGGCGCGGGGCCACTCGTCGTCGTCGAGCGTGGCCGGCGTCGGTTCGGGAACGGCACCGAGTTCGTCGATGGCCTCCTCGACGGTCGGGGTCGTGCCGACGACGCCCCGCTCCATCCGTTTGTACGACGCCTCGGCCACGGCACGGAGCCGCGCCGCTTCGGCGTCGCTCTTGGCGGCGACCGCGTTGACCGCGACCATGCCGTCGGGTTCGTCGATGCCACCGGCGAGCCGGCTGGGCTGGAAGGCCTCGCGGTACGCCTCGAAGGCGTGCGTGGCGAACTGCGGACGGATGAACGCCGCGAAGCAAAACGGCAGGCCGAGCTCGCCAGCGATCGTCGCACTCGACGGACTCGATCCGAGCACCCAGGGCGCGGGAGAGGCCGCGTCAGATCGCGGGATCTCGACGTCGCTGTAGGCGTGTTCCGGCGGATAGTCGTCGTAGAGGTGGTTGACGACCGCCTCGATCTTCTCGGCGTGGTCCTCGTCCGGGTTCTGGACGTGGCGGTCGGTCCCCAGCGCGCGGTCGACGGCAGGCGAGCCGTTGGCCCGCCCCAGCCCGGCGTCGATCCGACCGGGCGCGAGCCCGTCCAGCGCGCCGAACTGCTCGGCGACCTTGAACGGGCTGTAGTGGTTGAGCAACACCGCGCCCGATCCGAGGCGGATCTCCGCCGTCTCGGCGGCCAGGTGGCCGAGCAACACCTCCGGCGTCGTGCCGGCGAGCCGGTCGCCCATCCCGTGGTGTTCGGCCACCCAGAACCGGGAGTAGCCGAGCCGTTCGGCCTGTTGTGCGGCCGCGACGGTGTTCGCGTAGGCGTCGGTCGCGGTGCCGCCGTTCGGGACCGGCGAGAGGTCGACAACTGAGAGGTCCATAGCCACAGCCCAGAGAGTCCGACGGAAAACGGTTTGGCTCGCGCCCGTCCCGGCCGGTAGTTCGCCCGCGGGCGGTCCGAACCCGACATTCGTATTATCCTCGCGATCCAACCGGCGACCGTGAGCGAGCGACGAGCGCGGGGGGCGCTGGCCGGCGTCGTGTTCCTGGTGTTGCTGGCGCAGGTGTTGCTCTACCCGGGCATCGACACACTCGTGGCTACGCTGGGGGCGACGACCGACCTCCGGGCCAGCATGTGGTTTCTCGCCGCCGAGTTCGGTGCCTTCGTGCTCTGTGCCGGCGTCTGGGGGCTCGCGAGCGACGCGACCGGCAGGCGGGTGCCCTACATCGTCGCCGGTGCCCTCGGTGGCGCGGCGGGCTACGCCGCGTTGCTGGTCGCCCCCCGGCTCGGTCCCGCCTTCCCGACTGTCCTCGGGCTGCGGATCGCCCAGGGCGCGATGACGATCGGTGCGTTCTCGCTGGCGATGACGATGCTGATGGACCTGGGCGGGGGCCACGGCCGCAACATGGGAGCGGCGGGGATCGCCATCGGCTCGGGAACGGCACTGGGTGCGCCACTGGGCGGGCAGCTGTACGAGATCGGCCCGCTGGTCCCGGTCGCGGGCGCGAGCGTCCTCCTGACCTGTAGCGCGGTGCTGGCCGTGACGGTGACCGACCGAGCGCCGACGGACCGACGCGGCCTCGGTGCAGCCGTCGAGAGCGTCACCGCACGGCCGCGGCTGGTCGTCCCCTACGCCTACGGCTTCATCGACCGCTTTACCGCCGGCTTCTTCGCGCTGGTCGGGACGCTGTACTTCCGGACGGCCTTCGACCTCTCGCCGGGCGCGACCGGGATCGTGCTCGCGCTCTTTTTCGCGCCCTTCGCGCTCCTGCAGTACCCCTTCGGCGTCCTCTCGGACCGGATCGGGCGAACGGGTCCGATCGTCGCGGGCTCGGCGTGCTACGGCGTCGCGGTCGTCGGCGTGGGGCTCGCGCCCCGGATCGAACTGGTCGGGCTCGGCATGGTCGTGGTGGGGATCATCGGCGCGCTGATGGCTCCGGCGACGATGGCACTCGTGACCGACCTGGCGGCCCCCGAAGAACGCGGGGCGGCCATGGCGGGGTTCAACATCTTCGGGAGCGTCGGCTTCCTCGCGGGGGTGTTGATCGGCGGCACCGTCGCGGAGCGGGCCGGCTACGTCACCGCCTTCCTCGTCACCGGCGGGATCGAGATCGCCATCGCGGCCCTGACCCTGCCCGTGTTCCTCCACTGGCGTCGCCGCGGCGCGGCCCCGAGCGCGTAACCGGGCCGTTCTCGTCGCCACGGAGGGTCGACGCGCTCGATCGCACGGACGGGGGTTCGGCCATCATGTCAACCAATTCAGCTGTTGCGAGACTATATCAGTACGGGGCTCCAACAGAGAGGTATGCCAGAAGAAGTGCTCTTCGAGTCCGAAGCGATGCAAAGCAAGAGCGACGTTGCCACGTACCTCCGGCGGGTCGCCGACAGCCTCGACGAGGGCGGGCCGATCACGCTGCGTTCGGGCGGCCAGTCGGTGACGATGGAGCCTCCGGAGACCGTCGAGTTCGAGGTGAAAGCCGAACGGGAGGGACCCGTCGACGCCGACGGCGAACTCAGCGTCGAGTTCGAACTGGAGTGGCCGGAGAACGCCGACGCCGACGCGTCGGCCAGCGGGACGCTCGAAATCGAGTGAGGGGACGGTACGCCGAACGCAGAGAGGTAACCCCTTTAGGCGTCGGGTCGGACCAGCAGGTATGAAACTGCTGGGTCGGCTCCTCGGGGACGACGGCGAGACGGGTGAGCCACGGGTGGGACTGTTCGTCGACGGACCGAACGTGCTCCGCAGCGAGTTCGACGTGGATCTCGACGACGTGCGCGAGGAAGCCGAGCAGTGGGGGCGACTGGCGATCACGCGACTCTACGTGGACGAACACGCCACGCCGGGCCTGATCCAGGCCGCGGAGGCGCGTGGCTTCGAGGTCGTCGTCACCAGTGGCGACGTGGACGTGAAGCTGGCCGTCGACGCGACCGCCGCGGGAGCCGACGGAGCCATCGACCTGCTGGCGATCGTCTCGCGGGACACCGACTTCAAGCCCGTCCTGGAGAGCGTCGGCGAGCGGGGCATCCGGACGCTGGCGATCGCGCCCGGCGAACACGGCCGCTCTGACGCTCTCAGGAACGCCGCCCAGAACGCGACGACGCTGGAGGAGTAGAACCCCTTTTGGGCCGTCCACCCCACGACCGCGTATGGACGAACTCGACACGCCGGTGCTGGACAACCACCTGCACCTCGATCCGGTCAACGGCCGCGGCGTCGAAGCCGTCGGGGAGTTCGCCGACCACGGCGGGACCCACCTGAACGTGCTGAACAAGCCGTCGTGGAACCTCGTCGAGGCGGCGACCGACGAGTCGATCTTCCGGGAGTGTTTCGACCTGACCGTCGACGTGACCGAGGCCGCCGACGAGATCCTGCCCGGGCGGGCGTGGCCCGTGCTGGGGGTCCACCCGGCGCTGATCAGCCAGCTCGTCGACGACGGCTACACGCCCGCGGAGGCACGGGACATCATGCAGGCCGGGCTGGACGTGGCCGCCGAGTACGTCGCCGACGGCCCGGCGCTGGCGATCAAGTCCGGGCGGCCCCACTACGAGGTCGACGACGCCGTCTGGGAGGCGTCGAACGCGGTGATGCGCCACGCCTTCGATCTGGCCGGCGAGGTGGGCTGTGTCGTCCAGCTCCACACGGAGGGGGGCGAAGACTTCACCGAGATCGCCGAGTGGGCCGAGAGCGAGGGGCTGCCCCGCGAGCAGGTCGTCAAACACTACTCGAACGGCCGGGTTCGCGGCCCGGTCAAGAGCGTCATCGCGAACACCGAGGACATCGAAGACGCCGTCGAGACGGGCGAGCCGTTCCTGATGGAGACCGACTACATCGACGATCCCGACCGTCCCGGCGCAGTGCTGGGACCGAAGACCGTCCCGCGGCGGGTCCGGTGGCTCCTCGAAGAGGGCCACGACGAGGCCGTCCGCCGGGCGCACGTCGAGACGCCCGCCCGCGTGTACGGGATCGACACCGAGGCGACGCTGGACGAGTGAGGACACCCCCGAGGCCCCACAAGGCTGGTGGGGACGGCGAGACCGACAGACGCCGACCGTGACCCACCGGGGCGACGGCGGCTCAGATAATCGCGCTGACCTCGTCGACGATTGCCGATTCGACGAACACGATAGCGTGGTCACCGACCTCGATCGTCGTATCGCCCCGTGGCGTCACGAGTGTGCCGCTGCGGGAGACCGCCCCGACGACGACGCCCGGCGGGAGGTCCTGGACGGCATCGGCGATCCGACGACCCGCGAGCACGCTGTCGGACTCGATCTCGATCTCGACGACCTCCGCCAGGTCGTGTTCGAGCATGGCGATCTTCTCGGTTCGGTTGTCCCGCGTGAAACGGACGATCTCCTCGGCCGTCTCCTCGCGGGGATTGACGGCGATGTCGACGCCGACGGTCTCGAACAGGTCGGCGTATTCGACCTGGTTGACGACGGCGATCGTTCGGTCGACGCCGATGCGCTCTGCCAGCAGCGAGACGAGCAGGTTCTTCTCGTCGCTTTCCAGGGCAGCGACGACGACGTCCGCCTCGTCGACGCGCTCCTGGAGGAGAAACTCCGAATCGGTTGCGTCGCTCTGGAGGACGGTCGTGTTCGGGAGCTGTTCGGCCAGTTCGCGGGCCCGATCCTCGTCGCGCTCGATCAGTTGTGGATAGTAGCCGTGTTCTTCGAACAGGCGCGCGACCTGGAACCCGATCTTGCTGCCGCCGACGATGACGACCGAGTCGGCCCCGTTCTCGTCGCCCGCACAGACCGTATCGGTCGCGAAGTCGGCGATCGAATCCGGGCTCCCGATGACGACCACCCGGTCGCCGATCTCGATGACGGTGTCACCGGTCGGAATGATGACCGTCTCGTCCCGGAACAGGGCGGCGAACGTCAGCGACGCGTAGCGGTCCGCTTCTCTGACTGACTGGCCAGTGACCGGACTGTCCTCGTCGATCTCGAACTCCGCCATCCGGACGATTCCGCCCGCGAACGTATCGACGTCCTGGGCACCGGGCACGCCGGAGATACGGAAAATAGCTTCTGCGGTCAACAGGTCGGAGCTGACCATGAAGTCGACATCGAACGCCCGGTTCGTGTTTTGCCACGTCTCCAGGAGGTCCCGGCGCTTCACCCGCGCGATGGTGAACGCGTCAGAGATCGCCTTTGCCGCACCGCAGGCGACGATGTTGGTCTCGTCGATGTCGGTACTGGCGATCAGCATATCGGCCTCCTCGACGCCGGCCTCTCGGAGAACGTCGAGTTTGGTACCGTCCCCCTCGATCGCGAGAATGTCCAGCGAGTAGGTGAGTTCTTCGACGAGTTCGGCGTCGCGTTCGACGACCACGACGTCGTGTCCGTCGGCGAGGTTCGCGGCGATCGAGCGGCCGACCTCACCGGCCCCGACGACGATCACGCGCATACGGTCCACTCCCGTGTCATTTCCACAACCTTCCGGAGGTGTCGGCAAGTACGTTACGGACCCGCTACGATCGGTCCAGGCGGCCGACGAACAGCGCGAGTACGGGGACGATCTCGAGGCGGCCGATCCACATCAGGAACACCATCAACAGCTTCGAGGTGCCCGGGAGATCGAGGTAGCTCCCGAACGGCCCCAGGCGACCAAATCCCGGGCCGATGTTCCCCAGTGCTGCCAGTGAGGCACTGACCGACTCGAGGACGGTCAGGTCGTACCCCACTCGCGCAGAATCGAGACCGAGGAAGACTGCACTGATACCGAACAGCACCAAGTACAACAGCGTAAATCCCATGATGCCACGGATCGCGTCCTCGTCGACGACCTGTCCGGCGAGCCGGACCGGACGGACCGTGTTTGGATTCGCCGTCGTGAACAGTTCTCGACGGACCGCTTTGAACACGACGAGCCACCGGACGACCTTCACGCCCCCGCCGGTCGATCCGGCCGAGCCACCGATAAACATCGTAAACAGCAGGAAGATCTTCGTGTGGTCGCCCCACTGAGCGAAGTCACTGGTCGCGAATCCCGTCGAGTTCAGCAGGGAAGCGATCTGGAATGCCGCCTGGCGCAGCGCGTTCTCGGTCGCGCCGGCCGTCGTCCCGCCGAGTTCGAGCGGCGGTGCGGCCCCGCGAAACAGGAGCGCCGACAGCACGGCGATCAGTACCGCCGTCGCGCCGGCGTAGGCCCGGAACTCCGTGTCTTCGAGAAGCGATCGGAACTCGCCGCGGACGACGTGCCAGAACAGGGCGAAGTTGACACCAGCCGCGACCATGAACGGGATCGCGACCCACTGGACGATCGGTTTGAACGCGGCGATACTGTCGGCCTCGGGCGAGAAGCCGCCAGTCGGCATCGTCGAGAACCCGTGGGAAATCGCGTTGTACAGGGTCATGTTCTCGGCCAGCCCGACGAAATGGAGGCCGTACATCACGACGACGTACAGCACCGTGAAGCCGAAGTAGATCAGCCACAGCGCGCGGGCCGTCTCGACGATCTTGGGGGTGAGCTTCTGGAGTTCCGGACCGGGGGCCTCAGACTGCATCAGCTGTGCGCCGTTGACCGCCAGCTCCGGCAGAATCGCGATCATCAGGACGATGATACCCATGCCGCCCAGCCACTGGGTGAGCTGTCGCCACATCATCACCGCGTGGGAGTGGCGATCCGTGCTGATCTCGCCCAGCACCGTCGCCCCCGTCGTCGTGAAGCCGCTCGTCGACTCGAAGAGGGCGTTGACCGGGTTGGCCAGCGTCGACGCGGGCGCGCTCGGAGCCATCACGAACGGGATGCCGTTCCCGGCGATCAGATAGGGGATCGTCCCGACGACGGCCGCGGCCAGCCACGCGAACGAGACCAACACGAGCGCTTCGCGGGGGCCGACGTCGGGCTCTGGATCGAACTGTTCGAGTGCCAGCCCCAGCACGGCCGCGGCCGCGATCGACACGACGAAGACGGCGATGTCCTCGCCGTAGATGATGGCGACGACGAGGGGCACCACCATCGTCAGCGAGAGGTACTTCACGACGGTGCCGACGAGGCTCGTGCTGGCCCGCC
>Ga0207754_100489_pt1 | contig 15064 bp, 17 predicted proteins | sample A23E1SouthBayCA_FD_187728 | JGI IMG/M metagenome (GOLD analysis project Ga0207754, IMG submission 187728) | Aerobic enrichment media microbial communities from Eden Landing Ponds, California, USA - A23 E1 (SPAdes) | ecosystem: Environmental > Aquatic > Marine > Unclassified | place: Emeryville... | reverse complement strand
GAAGACCCGGGAATGTTCCCCGGCGCGACGACGGAGTCCTCCCAAGAGAAAATCCAGCAGTACGCAAACGAACTCTCGATTGCGCTGCATCCGTTCCGGCCGGGGAGTACGTTCGGCAATCTCTCGAAGGAGTCGGACCTGCGGCTGATCGACGACAGTAGCAAGGCTGTGTATCTTGACCTCCAGCAGGTCGAAGGCTCAGGCAGTGGCCTCGGCAAGCAGTCGTTCATCATGCAGTTGCTTCTGAGCACGCTGTACCAGCAGGCCAAGAACATGACCCAGAAGGTCGAGATCATCATTGACGAAGCCCACTACCTGTTCAACGACGACGCGAACTTGGAGTCGCTGAACCAGATTGCTCGGCACCAGCGCCACGCCGGACTGCGACTGGTGATGCTGTCCCAGACACTCTCGGAGTTCGAGGATAAGGGCGCAGCTGAGGAAATCGCGGGGATGTGCCCGATCAAGGTGCATCATCGTGAGCCAGAACTGGGCGATGAGACTGCGACAAGTGCCGGACTCACCAGCGAACAGCAGTCCTACATCCAGCACGCCGAAGCTGGAAAGGAGTCACTGGGCGACGGTCAGGGGTACTCGCAAGCGCTGGTCCGCGTCGACGAGCACGGCGACTACCCGCTGACGATCAAGACGTCGTGGGAGGAAAAGCAGATTATCGACCTCGACGCCGACGCAGAGGACGCCTTTGACGATGTTGTCGCCGAGGTTGACCCCCACATTGCTGAGTTCGAAGAGTTCGTCCACTCGAAAGCAGTCGAGCAAGAGCTAACGAGTCACGGGTTGTCCCCGGAGAAGGCTGAGCGCGTTCTGGACGGACTGAACGAAGCTGAGTTGGTGGATGCTGTGTCTGTGGCACTTGACCGGGCACAGCCGGATGCAGTTGTTGCTGATGGTGGTACCGAGGCAGAGATTGATTCGGAGTTCGACAATACGGAGTGATTCACATGAGTGAAAAAGTCACAATTCGGCTGAGTGCAGAGCAGCGAAAAGAGATCGTGAAGCAGGCTAACAAAGCGGGTGAAGGGGTTTCAGAGTACATTCTGAAAGCCACGGAACGGCGTATTTCGAGGGAACTACAGGAACAGCGTGCGGGGGAATTAAACCTTGGATCGGAACTGGAGTACATCGCTGATGCCGTCGTAGAGGACGTTGAGGAAGCAACAACCGTTGATACGGATCAGGAACTGTTCTACTCGGTCGCTCTGTGGGATTTGATTTCCTCTGAGTTCCCGGCAGAGAGGCGCGCTACTGCGATGGAGGAAGCGACAGGGAAACTTGAGGAAGAGGTTGAAAGAATCCGAAACAAGGAGGGTCAGGAATGACTGAGAGAGACACTCTGCTCCAGATTTATACGAGCGAGGGGAACAAAGAATTGTTTGACCAGCTGGCTGACGCCGCGGGGAAATCCACCTCCGAATACGGACACGAGGTTATCGAGGACTACGTTGAATGGGAGACTGGAGAGAATCAGTATCAACGGTACAGCACTAACACAAAAATTGAAGTCCTGCTGGAGGAGGCAAAGCGCGAGGTGACGGAACTGTTAGCAGAATTTGAGTCTGGATCAATGGAGGAAGTGAAGACCGTGCAAAAAGTCCGGACAGCATATATCATCGCGATCTGGAAACTGCTCCAAGATGACTACTCAGCTGAACAGCGGCGGCTTGCGCTGAAATTTGCCGGCGAACACGTCGGACAAGATCCGGACACGGAGTCGCAAACACCAGATGAAGAAAACAACGCTGAGTCAGATGCCTCGACTGCCACTGAGCCGGCAGGTGAGAGTGCATGATGCTAAAAACAGATTATCAGGAGGGTGGTGCAGGGAACCTCGTCGATTATATTCAGCGTGATCGCGAACAGGACGCCGGCGCGACAGTTGACCTCCGAAACCCAGCTGGGAGAGAACTATCCGACCCAGAAGTAGACCAATTCGTCGACAAGAGCCGGGAGTTCGGATTCCAGCGGCACATGATCGTCTCTCCTGATCCCACGGGACAATACTCACCAGAAGAGGTGAATGCCAACACTCGGGAATTCATGCACAGTGAGTTTGCCCAGCAGCCGACAACTGACTACGTGTATGGGGTCCACAGGGACACAGAGTTCCCACACGCGCATATCGCGGCGACCGGCGAGCGCGCAGAGTTGGAGATGGATCGGGAGGATATCCGACAGTTGCGCGAACAAGCAGCGACCGTGTATGAAGAGCCCTCCCGGACGAGAGACCCAACGGCAACTGCTCGCGATGCTCCAGAGAATCCCGGCCGGGTCGTCGATCAAGAAGCACGGGAGCAGTACCACGAGGCAGAGTTGTCGCTGAACCCCGACGCGGAAAAAGCGCTCAAGCGGGCGAGTGAGAAGAGCCAGCAGAAAGACGTCGGACAACCCACGGCTGAGAAAGAGCGCGCTGAGAGCAAACCAGAGTCACTCTCAGAGGGCGCTGCGGAGAGGGCTGAAGAACAGGCCGCAACTGAGCGCGAACCCGAAGTTGACCTTGAACGCGAGCAGGAACCCGAACGCGAAGTTGGGTGGTGGCAGTGAGTTCTAGTTCTTCTGCACCACCAGGACAACGCTCCGGCGAAGTCCCGAATAGCCTCAAGTACGACAACGTCGTCGGGTTCGTCTGGGCAGGGTTTATGTTACTGTTCCCGCCGATGATCGTCGATAGCGACAAGGTCCTGCCAAAGCGGTTCTGGGCGTGGCGCTACATCTACCTCGGCTTTGGAGTTATCAGCGCGGCGTTTTTCTACGACGTGCTTGTCCAGACACCCAGCGCAGCGCTGTTGTTCCCGTTCGCGCACGTCTTGGCTGCTATTTCAGTCGGGACACTGTTCGCTGACTTCACCGTGCCCGGGTTGTCGCTGCCGATGCTCTCGTACTCGACCACAGTGCTCCTGTATGCCATCTCAATCGGTATCGTGTTCTCCGGGGAACTGCTCCGCCGGACCTCACCGGAAATGCTCGCGATGAACCAGTGGGACCACGACGACGACGAGTCCGTCGTCCCGCTGGAAGAGGTCTCTCACGAACACAACGACACAGAGATGCCGTTCACGCTCGATCAAGATGTCTCTACAGCCGTCGTGGGCGAGACTGGGTCGGGCAAGACGTCGATGATGAAACTACTGGCCTACCAGTTCCCGTATTACAGCGATACTGCGGTCATCGCTCACGATACTGGCGAGGACTTCCAAGAGTTCTATTCGGAGCTGGGCTTTGAGGTTCAGCGCATCCGCCACGAGGACAGCGATGTAGTCTGGAATCTGTTCAAAGACGCTGACTCTGAGTCGGACTTCCGCGAGGTCGCCGGCGCAATCTTCGGCGAAGCCGACGGTCATGACCCGTTTCACCGGCCGGCCAAACAGACCTTCGCGGAGATGCTGATGTACCTCCATCTCAGCGCACAAAAGAACAATCGCCGCCATGCCCTCTGTCATGCTGATATCGTCTCGCTGCTCAACGAGGGTCATATCGCGCTCAAGAAGGCCCTTGATGAGTTCGACCGACTGGACTCGGGCCACATTGACCCTGACAAAGGAAAAGGCGCACAGAACGTTTATCAGACCATCAAGGAGAACGTCGATCCCGTCTTCACCGGCGACTTCGGGAACTACGGGGAGTTCTCCCTGCAAGAGTACATCGAGAACCCGGAAGGCCGGGTCCTCATCATCGACTCGAACCCAACAGAACTGGAAACGCTCGGGCCGATGTACCAGTTGCTCGTAGACTGGTCGATCCGGTATGCGATGAACGCCGAGAACCCAACGGTCCACATCCTCGACGAGATCGACGCGCTGCCGGCACTGACCCAAGTTACGAACCTCACGGCACGAGGCCGGAAACACAAAGCACGGGCATTGGTCGGCGTCCAGACAATCGGCCAGCTCAAAGACACGTACAGTACGATCTCTGGGATTGTCGGCAACTGCCCGCAAGGCGTGTACTTCGGGCCGGGTGACACTGAGTCGACGGACTTCATCCTCGACGAACTCGGCGAGAGTCGGCAGTACGACCGCTCTGAGATGGTGTCGATGAGCCACCAGGGACGCGGCGAAAACCCACGAACACAGGCTCGGGACACGTACAAGGAAAAGGACAAAACACCGGTCACGTCTGGGCTGCTCCGAGATTTCCAGCCCGGTGAGTGCGTTGCTGTCTCTCGGACGACGTGGGTCCACGGACAGTCCTACGAACTGGCCGACGTTCGCGACAGCCTGCCGGCACAGGGCGCAGAGTCACCGGGCAGTTCGGAACCGGAACCCACTGAGGATGACACCGACATCGAGAGTGACAGTTGGTTCTCGTTCACTCGGGCGCGACTCCATGATGTGCTCTATGGATCAGTTGGTGAGACCGACGACGAGTCCAGAGGTAGTGGCCCGGATCGTGACCCCGAAGTCGAGCCAACCGTCGACGCGACAGACGGGTTGGACGACGACGATTCCAGTGACCTACTCGACCAGACAACAGCAAACACTGCCGTCACGTCACCGGACACGGACCACCCGGACCTATCAGATAATGAAGATGAGTACGACGGTGGCAGTCACGATCAGCAGTCCGACGACAACACTGGGGGACTCTTCTCTGAGCCGGACCCAGATCCCAGCTTAGGTGGGACGGAGTCTGCCGAGCAGGAAGGCGGTGAATCACCCACTGAATCAGATACAGAGGGAGACTCAACCGAGACTGAAGAGCGGGACGAAACTGAGTCAAGAGAAGAGGGACGCGACGTATCTGAGTTTATGTAATCCCTCGTTGTGAACCTGTTTCTGTATATAGCGTATCTAATACTTTTGTATCGTTCCGCGACCGTGATCCTCTCTACCCCGCCGGTAAGAGTGGACACCAAGAATTTCTACCACCTCTTCTATCAAATTCCAATACTTATCTTTATTCCTATCTTTATATCACTGAAATCGCAAGATGGCAGCGGTTTTCGCCCTGTTTGAATCACTACTGGTGAATTACCACTGTTGACTGAACAAAGTCCAAATCGCAAGACAGCAATCGAATTATTCATCGAAAACCGCCGATGTAAGACACTCTTTATCTTGTCCTTTAGTGATTCAGTCGCGAGGCGGGCGCTGGAAACAGCGATACATAGAGAATAGAACATAAGGACCAGTGATGAACGACGGACTTCGGATCGCGAGAAGCCCGCACACTCAGTCCCAACAGGATGTATTGGAATGTAAATAGGTCCCAGCTTGTTCCCCGAAGTCCAATCGTGACCTGCACGCGGTCGGCCAGCTCCACCGAGCGTCATGCGAGTCCACTGGTCCATGCGAGTGACTGGCTCGTCGACGTCGAGGCCACACCGATCACGACCACACCCGAACGTAGCCAGAGCTGGCAGACCAACGCTCGGGGCAGACCCATGCCGACGCCGCACCGAACTCAACTCGTCGATCAACAACTGGAGGACACACCACTGTATCCGGAGCTTTGTATTCGAATCGCAACACTTCTGATAGACATTCCTTTCGTATATCAATATACTCGTAATTTAGTGAGTCATTCAGCCGGGGAACTGTCTGATCTCCGGCGGGGATCGCGCCCGCTACTGCAGGCACGATTGGACCGGCGTGAGGCGCGCGACAGCGCCGAGCGCAGCGCCCCGTCGTCCGAGTGAGCGGGAGCGAACGAGGACAGGACAGACGAGCATCGCGAGTCTGTCAGTGGCGTCGCGCGCTGTCACGACACACTGCGCTTCCATTTGTTTCGGCCTGGCCGGCAGACCCACGCTTGCGATCTATACGGGACTCGATCAGTTGCTGTGCATACGGTTTCTTTACTCACTTGGCTAGCTGAAACAGCCGGTCAGTGGGTGTGCGTATTGGACGTCGAGGGTCCTACCAGCTTCGGATGATGTTCGAAGTGCCGTACACGATGGAGGCCACAACTCTTTCACTGTATCCGCACGAGAGTTCAGACGACGCCCCCTGAAAATCAACAACGTGCTTCACAAAAGCAATGACCGTCAGTCCCCTATGTGGAGGAACGGCCTAACCGTCGCTACCGGCCGCCGTCCCACTCGTCCCGCAGCAGGCCGTACAGCTCCATGTCGTGGTACTCGCCGCGGTACCAGGCAGCCTCGCGGCGGGTGCCTTCGTGCTCGAAGCCCAGTGACTCTAGCAGCGCGGCCGAGGCCTCGTTGAAGCTGCCAGCGCGGGCGTGGATGCGACGCATGTTGCGGTCTTCGAAGGCGTACCGGACCATCCGAAGGGCGGCGTCGGAGCCGTATCCTTGACTGTGGTGGTCAGGGTGCACCCAGTAGGCAAGCTCGGCTGACCGCGCGCGACGGGTCTCGTCGGGGCCGTATCGGGACTCCATCAGCGAGACATGGCCGACGGGGTCGCCGTCGACGCAGGCCAGACAGTGAACGTCCTCCTCGGCGGTCAGGACGGTCTCGAAGAACTCCTCGGCCAACTCGCCGTTCGTCGGGTTGACGTCCATCGCGGGCCGCCAGATGCGGGGATCGTTGATGGCGCGCTGCACGAACGGGACGTCCTCGCGTTCGACCGGCCGGAGGGTCACGGTTTCGCCCTCCAAGAACGTGGGTCCAGGCATAGCTTCGCCTGGTCGGGCGGCCCACAAGGGTCTTGTGTAAACTCATAATGTGGTGCCATATGACGAGGGGCTACGTGACTGCGGAGCCGGTCCTGAAGACAGGCTGCCCGGAACGGCTATGTCGGTCTTTGTTAGTCCACATCGGAGACACACAGCCAATCCTACCGGCTGGTTCCGCCACATTCGACTGAGCCGACCTCACTCGTCGTGCTACATCCCTCGTTTGTATTGACAAACTGCTCGTTACAAACCCCATGAGTAGAATTGCCGTATTCACGACGACTGCTATGGAACTGTTCCTCGCTGGCTGCCAGTCGGCTCCCACCCCAACCCGGAGCTTTTTCAGCGATGACGGCCAAGTCTGAATCGCACTGTTTTCATGTCACAGCAACACCTATCCCCAGAGCAACAGCCATCCAGCCAGCGCCAGATCCCGAGCATTGAAGCGATTGGGCCAGTCGTCGACGAAGTGATCGACATCGCCCGCCGAGAACTCAAGCACCCGATCAAAGTTCGCCTGTGGACGTGGGAAGACCGGGAGTTCAAAGTCCGTGTCAAGCACTGGTATCCTGCCGGAGCAAACAACCGATACGGATACGAGGCGATCGTCCAGTACCACAGTGACCGTGAAGTGGTTGAAGGCTTTTTCGCTGAGAGAGACACAGAAACTGATGAGCTGGAAGTTTTGCTAGAAACTGAGTTTGGCCGTATCCCAGATCCAGTCGAAAAAAAAGAGAGAGTAGTTTGACCGACGTCACTTCACGACCTCGCGATAGCAGTCCTCACAAAGCTGGTCAAACGACTCGTTGCGGTCAGAGTCATGGAACGATCCCGACCGAATCCGGACCTCATCGAACTCGGCAATAAATACGTCCTCACAGCGTGGACATTGAACTTCTCCCATTTGAGAAATCACCTCCCGGCGGCCCTATCTGGCCGCCACCTGCCTGCGGCCACACAAAATCGAGATCCGGGAGTTCACCGAGAAACCCCGCCGTTCACGGCGGGTGTAGGTTGAGGACCGCAGCAGGTCACGTTGCTCGAAGCGCGCCACACTCTGCGCAGTACTCCTCAACTAATGCAGTGGCTCCAGAGACCGTTGGATGGGGCATCGACTTTGGAGAGACCGCCCACGCGCCACAGTCGTCGCAGGACCCCGCTGCGTCAAGTGAGAATGCGTCTGCTGCGAATTGTGCGTGTTCGCAGTTTGCTTGCTTGGAGCCTGTCATAGAAAACTTCGCACGGTCCGTCTATCCGACTCTTGTTAAGACCCGCGTGCAAGATACGCGCGTTGTATCTTGCACACTCAGTGCTACCTCATTTGATTTCTTCGAGTACCGTTTCACCGCTGCCTCTCTGTGATTCCCATTCCCACTCATCCTCAACTCGCAGGCGGCCATCTTTTAGAACTTCGATGACCCCGACAGAGTGGCCCGTTGCAGTCTCGTGGTTTCGGTTAATCTGTGTGTATCGGATGTCCCACTGGTTGCCCTCAACAGTTCCAACAAGGTGTCCATCCACCACATCACCACCCCCGTAGTGGGCGTAGATTCGTTCACCGTCCTGTTCAAAATGGAACTTCGTGTCCCCGCTCACCTCTCCGTCGTCAGTATTCGTGACCCCGACCAATGTCCGTCCGTCAAGCGAAATGTTGTTGCTCATGTAGCATCTCACTCTGTGTCCTGTATTCAAGATTGCGTGCGGAACCCGTCCTCTATATCTTGCATACCACCTCAGATATCAATCGTATCTAGTAGTTCCTTTGTCGCTCAGTACGCAGTTGTGCTAATCGGCTGAGACTGATTCTATGACACGCTGTGCTTGCGCTTCTCCTGTGCAGTGTCGTGCGGAGTCCCCCTCGTTGGACTGTAGCTTTCGTTCTCGTTGCATACACTGCACGCTGAGGAGGACCACGACGTTCGGATAACGGTGTAATCATCGGTCACGAGCTTGTATCCGGTGTTGGTTTCACCGTCAAGCCGAAAGACAGCGATGTACTCGTTTGATTTTGGGTGGGGGATTCGCTTAGCATCCTGACCGCTGGTGAGCTGTTCTATCGGATCTCCAGATCCTACGTTAGTTGACATGATACTCGCCACTTTCCGGAGCGAGTCGCAAAAATGTCGCGCTACTGGTTTGTCTAGATCGAAGCACGAGCAGATAACAGATGATAGAGTGCGTTTCCGTCCACCTCCCGGCGGCAGGCCGGGATCGCGCCCGCTACCGCAGGCACGATGGACCGCCGCGAGGCGCGCGACAGCGCCGAGCGGAGCGTCCCGTCGGCGTCGCGCGCTGTCGCGACCCACCAGCTACCCAGCCACCCGTTTCTCCCCGGCCGGCTGGCCTACGTCCACGCACACACCAGCATACGAGTGTTCTCACAGCCGCCACCAGACTGACCCACCCTGACGCGCTGATGCGGTGGCGCTTCAGTCCGTGCGCGCGGTCGCTCGGCGGCGGCCCGGCGTCCCGGTGGCCGCCGGCGAGCCGCGTGCGCGAGCACCGTCGCAGCGACCGACCGACAGGCCCCACTCGGTGGGGGACGCCCTAGCCGTCGGGCGTCAGTCGTCGCCGTGAACTATCCCGCGATGGGTGGCGGCTCCATGCTCGGTATCGAACAGGTCCGAACACCCAGACTCAGGACAGCGGGCCTTGCCCAGCGTCACGGCGACCGCGTGGTCACTGTCCCGCTCGTTGGCCCATGCATGGGTGTCAGATTCAGCCTCCCACGAGGCCACCGTCTGACTCTCACCGGACGAACCGAACATACTGCTTCCGTGTCCGGTCGGCGCGGGACCGTCGCCGCGCTCGATGATGCACATGAGCGTGTCGCTCGTGACGGCTACGGTCTTGATGCCGTCATACTCGTCTGGCTTGCCCCCAGAGATTCGCACCCTATCGCCTTCGTGGAGCGTGCGCACCATCTCGCCGCCGTGCATCGACTTGCCCCAGACTGTGACCTTCGCGCTCGTACCCTCGTCGTCTTCGATGTAGAGGACTTGGTACTGGTTCCGAGCGTCGGGGTCCTCAATGATGTGCGTGACTTCGCCTTCAACCGTACACTCGTAGCCGTAGGGCGACAGATCCGCGAGAGGCGTCGGTTCCTGTAGTTCCTCGCGGGCGTCCCTGAACACGGTAAAGGAAGCGTCATATAGGCTATCACAGTCGCCCATCTGCCCGGAGACAAGGGCGGCGAGTCGCCGGCTCGCGGCCGCTCGGGACAGACTGGTCTTGTCTGCAAGCGTCGCGGCTTGCTGGTTGATGCGCGCCAGCGTGTCGCGGTCCATCCACTGCCGGGGGTCAGCCGGGGAGCGGAACCCGTCAGCCCGTTCGGTTTCGGCGTCGGTGAGCTGGCGAGCCGAGGCTTCGCGGTCGGCACCGTCGACGTGAGCGCGTGCGACCTCAGAGTGTCGGGCTTGCTCGGCTTCGCGCCCGTGACGCTCCTCCTGCTGTTCCAGCGTTTCGCCAAAGCGCCGGTTCGGGCCGATCTCGGTCGAGCGGGTCCAGTCGTAGCTGTGATAGTCGTCTTGGCGAGCGTAGTAGTTGCCACGGCTATCGCTCCCTCGATTCATCCTGAAGTCGAGTTCGTCGCCGTTCTCGGTCTCTGCGACGGCTTCTAGAAGTTGCTCGGGGCCGTCTTCGAAGTGGGTCGAGAGGGGAACCTGCTGGTGACTTGCCGATGCATTCTTACCGCTGGAATTGGTAGCGTACATTGTCTTTCTCGCACATACGGAAAGACACTTGTCGGGTGCTAGTACACCCGATTTCTGCGGCGTGAAACTGCCCTGCCAGCGCCGCGTGCGTCGTGCCTTTCCGTATATAAGCACATGGGTGGATAGTACTTAAAGCTACCGGACTATTTGGATTGTTTCAAGTGCAATATTCGGGTGTCTTGTCAGTGTCTAAGCGGCGTTTTGTGGTTCGCGTTTCGAGGGATAATAGTATATAAAGACCGTAGGTGGTTGACACCCCGGCGGGCGGCCCCATCGTGGGCGGTTGCGGTGAGCCAGCATCCCGCGCGGCCAAGCGAGTGCCGGATGGGTGAAAGCCCGGCAGCGCAACGTCAGTGAGCAGCCCGGAACACAGGGCACGGAGTGCCCGTCCTCGTTCCGGCGAGGGAGCGCCGGCCGCGAGGGTTCCTCAGCCGGATCGCGCGCGACTTCGACGCGCGCGTTCGATTACTGTGTTGTGCCGTAGCAGTCGGGTGGGACTGAAAGGGGCACGCCGCTGGCGCTTGTTGTAGTCGGTTCAGCGACCCCTATCCGCGCGCGGTTTGCGCGGATATGTCGGTGAGCGACCGCCAGCGGCGTGGGGCTTTCAAGATGTGCTGGTCCGGCACCGAGTCCGTCGTCGCGATGTTGTTCGAAGTAGTCCCGCAAGCAGTGTCAGCCGTCCAGTCGAAGTCAGCAGTGCCGCCGCCATCACTCCCAGTAGTGCCAGTAGTCTCGCTACCAGTAGTCCCACCTCCCTCGACACCGTCACGAGTGCCATACGACTCGACTCCAAGTCCAGCAGCGCCAGAACACCCCGCTGCCCGTCACACACGAGGCACATTCTATCTGTACCCCCTTCGGACACCCCCGACTCACGTCCCGGCTCCGGCAAGAGTGAGAGTGCCGCCCAGCGGCGGCTGCCCGGCAGCCAGAGGCACACCAGCCAGCCACCTGTTCCTGCCCGGCCGTCAGTCCCACGCCGACACACACCTGTCTCACGCGCTCTCAGCCAGCCTGCCAGCCCCACGTCGCGTCTCATCAGTCATCCATCCGCTTCGCCCGGCCGTCTGCCCCACGCTGAGAGGGACCGACTGCCAGCGCCAGTGCAGTCGTGTCCCTCTCGTCTCCAACCGCGCGCGACTCTGACGTGCGCGACGACTCTCCTCGGAACAGCAGACCAATAGGGCTAGACGACTCGCTGGTGGCCCTCCGCACACGTCACGACAGGCTCAGTGCGCGGGTCCCGAGCCCGTGGGTCTGCCTCGACGTCGACAGTCTCGGTCTTGGCGATCGCTGCGTCACAATCCTCTCTCGGGCATGAGTCAGGAGTCTCCGACATTCGTGTTCCTCACCCGCCAGGAACACACAAAATCGGGTTCGAGGGGAAACTCAATTCCGCGGCTCTCCCTCAGAAGTGAACGTCAGCGGGGACGATCCAGAGGCTGTCACTCTCGTCCAGAAGCCGGTCAAGCTGTGTCCGATCGCGAATCCCGCATCCGTGTTCCTCGTACAGTGCAATATCTGGGCCCTTGGCGGCTCCAACTTTCTGGAACGCATGCCGACAAAGGTCTTTGTCGCGCATGATCTCCTCGTCTGAAAGCTCGTTGAGGGCGTCTTTGACCGCTTGGAGATTCCGCTCGAACGCGGACTTCGTTGTCTCCCAGCCATCCTCAAGTAGTTCTTGGCCGGCCTCGGAGTCAACCGGGGCCGCGGTCGGACGCTCGCCCCACCGGGATTGGCCCGCGACAGTGGAACTCTCGTCGAATGTGACGTAGTAGTCGAACACTGGGCTTGAGTGTCTGTCGACGCCGACCAGGTTGTCGAAGACGCCCTTGCCAGCGGCGAGTGCCTCGTCTGCTGTCGATGCCTCAACTAGCGCGTAGATGAGCATATGCATTGGTGAACCGTGACCTGCCGGCGCTCTACGCACTGCAGTCAGTGCGACGCCGGCACCCTCGCCGGCGCACACAAAATTCTGACCACGGGGTCTGGTCTTGCTATCGAACACAGACCTCTATCAGGGGAATCCGACCTACAGGAGACGAGCGAGAAGCCGCTTGAAGGGACCCTGTGTACCGGACTCTGCGAGGACTTCAATCTCCACGACGCAGGAACACAGTAGCAGTTGCTCGCCACACGCGGGACACTCCTCGTAGTCGCACAACCGATGATGTATTTCGCCCCGCTCGACGCCACAGGCGGGACAGGACTGGTCGCGCCACCGTTCAAGATCAACGGTGACTGGTGGTTCGTTGGTCTGGAGGACCTGTAACTTGTACGTGAGGTACTGGCTGCCCTCGCCCCACGGAATCGGATCGGAAGCCACTCCGTGGATGTGGTAGCGCTTGTCGACACAGGCCGCTACCTCGTAGGGCTGGTCGCAGTCAGGGCAGGGCATCACCTCTCACCCCGAGGACGGCCTTGAAACACCTCGCCATCGGCTTGGGATTGTCGATGCTGGGCACGAATGTCTGGTCGGTCGTCAGTGTCATCGGTTGGAGCCTGTTCGTCGATAGACTGCTGTTCAGTGCTCATGTTCGGGAACGCCTCTCACCCGCCAGAGGCGCACAAAATTGGCAGCGCGAACAGGCAACTGAGTGGTTTAGTTAGGCCTCTGCGACGTCCCAGACAGAGAGATGGCCGCTCGAACAGACGCCGGCGTGACGCCCGACAGCCATGCACGGCCCGTACTCTCCGTCGACACACGCGATGCGCTCGGCGTCGAAGATCGGCGCGTCGCACTCGCCGGTTCGGCAGGTCATGTAGTGGGACGAGTCGTTGGAGATCATCTCTCGCCCTCCATCGCTTGTTGACGGAGCTCGTCTTCGCTCGGGAGGTTCCAGCTGTGGTATTCGCGAGCGATGTGGCGCGCTCGCGCGACGTTGACGACAACGCCGACTGCTGGGGACTGATGTGCCTCAATGCGCTCCTTGAGGTATTCCGGGTGGTTGCGTGTGTACGTGCCAAAGCCGAGGCTGTCTGGCCCGCTCTGGCTCATGACGACGTAGCCCTTCAATTTCGTCTGGATCGCGTGTTCATGTGACATAGCTGGTGGTCAAGACGCTCTCTCCGGAACGCCTCTCACCCGATGGGGGCCCACAAAATTAGGTGAGAGTCCCCACGGTCAGACTAGGATTGCTTTAGCAGTTCGACCCACTCGGGAGCGGCGTCGTGAGTACCGTAGTAGAGCGAGTTGTCCGGATACTGATCGTCGTCGGCCTCGACAGCGACGATCACGTCGCCGGCGCTGCGCGAGATTCCTGAAATCGTTCCAACGACCTCGTCGAGTGGCCCCATTCCATCCGTCCAGTCGACGCGAACGCGGTCACCGTGGTTGAAGTCATACTCCTCAAACGAAGGCGATTCTGTGTCACTCATGATGTCCTCCGGCCACAAGGGAGTCAGAAAATTCGTCTTGACCCAGACGGAGCGTTGATGCGGTTTGCCGAGAGAGAAAGAACTGATGACCGAGTTGCGGGTTCGGAAACCCGATGGCTGGACAACCGTCTCGTTTCCCGATGACGTTGCGGCAATCTCGGTCGTCGGCGGGAAGGTCGACGGTCAGCTGTGCCTGACCCTCACCGGTGAACGGGAGGACGGCCCCCGGATCGTCGAAACTGGTATTCTCGACGTCGACGAAACTGATGAGCATTTGCTGGAGAATACAGTGCCCCGGACCGAGGACGGGACGAGTGTCGTTTTGGATCACCTACTGTCAGAGTGACTGCGATTTTGACAGGGGAGGCTACCGCTCCCACGGGAGGAATCCATTCCGCTCGCGATAGGCACTGATCTGGTCTTGGAACTCTTGCTCCTGGAAGTCTGGCTCGTCGCCGTGGATGTCCTCGGGTGAGACGCCGTCGGGAAGATGCTCATAGCCCGTAACCTCCTCCGTGTCATCCTCCTTCTCGGGCTCGTGTCGGTGCTGTCCACACTCTCTACAGGTCCAGATCATGCGATCAAGATGGGTGTGGCACTCGAAGCCATCGAGCCCGTGGGATTCGTGTCCCGTCACGGCGCCACACTGCCGACAGTAGAACTCGATACCAACTATCTCCGGTTCGGCTCTCGCCTGGTGGCGCTGCACGACGCCGGGCACAAGCCAGTACATTCCATCATCCTGCCGGAACTCCTCTGTGAGACGCTGGAACTCCGAGCGGTCGGTAATCGCTGTCCCGTCCTCGAGATAGATCCGTGGCTGGACGTCGCCGTTCCACTCGGTCTGCTCGTCGGCTGTCTCCAAGAGCGCCTGTCCAGTTTCCTCGTCAAGCGTGGTTTCGGTCGGCAGGTCGGGCCAACCGCGAGTGAGATTCGACGCTGGCTCGGTGCCAAATGCTGCCCGACATTTCACCGTGCCGTGAGAGGTATCCTCGCCACTCGCGATGCTGTCGGACACGGAGAAGGCCGCAGCGCCCAGTGCCCGTGCGTGGAAGTCAGTGTTCGCGTCGACGAGTGCGAGTACGACCCGGCCGAATGTCCACTCCCCAAGTGGGCTGCTGTCCTGATCGTCAGAAGGAATCTCTGAGATCCCGGTTTGAGCGCAGAACGGACACTGGCGTTCATCTTGTGGAATGTCCTGTCCACAGGTCGAACAGGTGCGAGCATCATCCTCTGTTCCCTCTGGATACCTGGTGGATTCGAGGACCCGTTCCCGTCCGTTCCCCCTTGTTTCAGGGTCAGAACTCGCTGCACCGAGGATATCCGCGGGGTCGTACTCAGGATTTCGGTCAGTCACACGCTTGGTTGCGTTCGTCATC
>Ga0207754_100486_pt1 | contig 15108 bp, 19 predicted proteins | sample A23E1SouthBayCA_FD_187728 | JGI IMG/M metagenome (GOLD analysis project Ga0207754, IMG submission 187728) | Aerobic enrichment media microbial communities from Eden Landing Ponds, California, USA - A23 E1 (SPAdes) | ecosystem: Environmental > Aquatic > Marine > Unclassified | place: Emeryville... | reverse complement strand
CGCGCTCTCGCTCGCGCCCACAGGGCGCTCGCGAAGGCGCGAGCGAGAGCGCGCAGACGAGTCTGTCGGTCGTTGTCGTCGAGGAAATCCGCGATGTTGTAGCATCGCGGTGTCGGGCGCGTGAGCGCCTTCGGAGCTGTACTAACTCCAATGTCGAGTAAGAACGTCTTCGGTAATGAGGTTTCGGTCGATGAACAGGCTTTCGAGAAACACGATGACGTCGAGGTCGACGAGAACGGATTCGAAGTCGTCGACGAGACCCCGGAGTTCCGGGCGACAGTCGACATGGAAGTGCAGGCGAAGGTCGATTCCAACCATCCAGACGCGCGGGTCGAGGAAGGCCCGGATCACCTGTTCGGGAAGACCCTCGAACAGGAAGAGCGCATCGAGGCACGGGAGGCCGAGCTGGAGCACATCAGTACCCAGGCGGAACTCAGTCAGCAGGAGGGACGCGCGAAGCGGACGCGAGAGGTCGTCGTCGAGCAGTGTGGCCGGGACAAGCCCGAACCGGTGGAGCGCACGGATCCCCGAGAGAAGCTGACGCAGGAGAAACTCGCGGCGGTGAACAAGCAGGCGATGCGGATCAGCGACGAAGTGCAGGGCGGCTGGTCGAGAGCGGTCGTCGCGAAGCAACTGGCCGAGAAGGTGCAGCGCGGCCAGGACGTGACCAAGGCGGTGCTGGAGACGTTGGAGGAGCAGAAGGCGGTCCCCGGTGCAATCGTTCCCATCGCGGATGTGCCGGACGTCCCAGTCGGGGAGGTGACGGTCCAGGGTGAGATCACCGAGCTCTGGACTCCTAGTGACAACTCGATCCAACAAGTCGGGCTCATCGAGGACGAGAGCGGCCGCACGAAATTCACGGTCTGGGAGAAGAGCGGGAAAACGATAGTTCGAGAAGGGCAGACGGTCAGGTTCAGAGCGGTCAAGAAGAACTGGTACCAGGGCCGGTGCAGTCTCGCCATCACGGGCTGGAGTCGGATCGAATTCCCAGAGCGCGGCCGCTGGTGGGAAGAATAGCCAGCTGTCGCAGCCTTTTTTGCTGTGTGCCGGACCGGCCCTGGCCCCGCCGCCCCACCCTCCGCTCCGTGCTCGCTTCGCTGCGCGCGCAGCCACGACCTAGAGTATCGTTCTTAAATCGACATCAGAGGATCCAATTGATATACTACTCTAATTGTCCAAGTCTATTGAGGCAGTTGGTGTTTCCTCACCCGCGAACGTCTCCAGTAAGTACAGAACACTGAACCCGAGATTCTCATGAATCCACTCCTGATTCGAGTAGATGTCCGTGAAGTCGCCGGTTACGAAGTGGCTGATACCGATTTCCTCCTTCAGGAACACGGCGTCACAGATCAACGCGATATCCGCGTTGTTCTTCATATGGACTGGCCATTCCTTCAACCGCTTCTCGACGTCGGGGTACTCGCGGTCCCGCATCGGTTCCAGATAGACACGGGCCTCGATCTGGTCCTTGTGCTTGATCGACCGCTCCATCAAGACGTCCTTCAGCTTCCGAGCAGCCTCCCGAGCTGTCCGCCGAGTGAGCTCGCCCTCCTTCTCGAAGTACCACTCAAAGTACTTCTGGAGCCGAGGCCGCACTTCCTTCTCCTCGGACTCCTTCATGTCGAACCGCTCGACGTACTCGTCCATCACCGTCTCAATATCGAGCTCGTCGTCACTGTAGGTTTGCAGCATCTTCCCGAACTGCCTCAGCTTCAACCGGAGCTTCGCCCGTTTCTCCCCGTACAGGCCTTCGTCCCGGTCTAACCGGATGTCAGCGGAACGCCGACTGTTGTCCCCGGTGCTGGAGCAGTACTCGTAGACGGCGTTCTTCCCGGTGTAGATCGTGTTGTCGGTGTCGAACAATCGTTTGGCGTCAGGGTACCACCGGTCATTGATGAAGGTGAGTCCGAGCAGGCAGTTGGTGTCTACGAAGTACCGGGTCATGGAGGGGGTTGGTTAGGGGGCGGGTGAGAGACCGAGGAGGGCGATTGCAACCCCGTCAGCGGCTTCGGACACTACTTGGTTCTCTTCCAGGTCTGTGTGTAGCCGGGAGCGTTCTCGCTCTATCAGTTCGAGTTCCTTCCGGATATCCTCTTGTCGGCCTTCGAGGTCCTGCGTGTCTAGTTCCTCGGCGATCTCTTCGGGGGTCAACCCGGTATTTTCGCGTTGGGCGAGGTCGATGCAGAAGATGGTCCAGAACAATTCAGAGACCTTCAGGGCCTTCTGCGGCCGGTACTCTTCGGCATCAAGTTCAGCACTTACGACCGAGTACCAGAGATCCAGGTCCTGCACCAGCCACGGGTAGTCGTCGACCGGGAAGGTATCGATGATATCGAAAACCGTGTTGATGACTGCTTCCCTGCTGGAGTCTACTTCGGGGTAATCTGGTTTGTCGTCGATAGCGTCACTGAGCTGTTTGTCGAGTCGTCGGTAGTGGCGTTGGACGTCGTAAGGCGCGTCCTCGTACATGTCATCGGTCAGCCCCTCCGTATTTTGTTCGTACAGACGGTTGAGTGCTCGGGAGAGTGCGAGTCGAGCCTTTGTCTCTTCCTCCCTGGGGAGGCTGACCTGAGAAGCTGAAAGGTTACAACGGACTTCTCGGCTATCGTCACTCCAGTCTACCGTGACCGGGGATCCACCGGTCTTCGCCATGGTTCCGAACTTGTACCAGAAGTGCTGGATATCCGTGTCCAATCCTACGTCGTCGAGTTCCTTGTCCGCGAAGTATAGCAGTTTGTAGAAGGTTTTAGGGCGTAATGGGTTCGAGTAGAATCTCTCGTCCAAGAGAAGAGCCGTTACCTCCCCTACGCTTAGTGTAGAGGTCATGCTTATTCGAGACTAACAGGACCCCATCTAATTACTGTATTGAAAACAGTGAATCTGAATCATGAACCCCCAAAACGGTAGTTAGGCATCCAATTCTCAGCCTGAATCCGGGACCGTTCACTGCGACGAAATGATTTAGGTACTCCATTGTGAGGTTCGGAATAACGTGGCGCTCACCAACCTCCTAGGCGAACGCGAGGCTCTCGCTAAAAACTCGGAAATCTATGGTGACAAGGTCCAAGAGTACATGGAGGCGATGGGATACTACATCACGGAAACATCGCCCACCCATGGCGGGCTTGTCGACCAGAAATACGAACTCCCAGAGATTAGGGGAGACCGGGAGGTTTGGGTCGAACTGAAGTGGACAGATCAGCGCCGTCACGGGAAGAAATTCCTGGAGGAGATGGGGAAGTACTTCCTCCACTACATGGATCGGCCTCCTGAGAAACGGTTCGATGTGGCCATCTTCGGGCGGAATCTCGAGAACTTCAAAGAGTGGCGGAAGATCTTCGACGTCACCAAGCAGACCGACGAAGCCATCCAAGAGTTCTACGACCGGGTCTGCGAGAACGACAAACTCTCGGAGGACCACCGGAGGAAGATCAAGAGCTATCCGATGGACGATTTCGAGGAGTTCCTGAGTGACACCCACGTCTACCAGGCCGACTACGACTCGCTCCTGATGAAGATCGAGGAGTTCGAGAAAGACGACCGGTTCAAACCCGACTTCTTCCAGCGTGAAGCCGAACCCATCACCGACAGGTCAGAGCTGACCACCAACCTCGTCGAGATAACAGAGTACCCTGAAACTCTGTACATCGGAGATCAGGTGGAGGGAGCGACACAAGAGGTCGCATTCAAGCTACGCCCCTTCACGGTACCGACGTGGTTCAAGTCGAACAAGGTGTACAGCCTGTTGCCGCCAGAGGAAATGCCAAGAGCGGTCAAGCAGTTTATCGACCTGGACACTGTCAAGGAGATCGCGTTCCGGTCGTGGGTAGAAGCCGACCAAGGGAACGCCGATATCGGGAAACGACTGATCCGAGCCGTTGTCCTCTCGAAGGGTGAAGACCGTGGCTGCATCGCGATAAACTACCGTAGCGACTACCACCTCTACTTCCCACACGAAGATCCTGAAGCGGAGGTCCGGAAAGAAGAGGGACGGCAGGTCTCTAGGTACTTCGGTGACGGAGACTCCCCGTTCTTCCGGCACCACTCACTTCGTATTGGCATCCTCGAATACTCGGGACAGTACTTCCTGACCCTGAAACCAGCTATTCTGTTCACCTCCAACGGGAAAGAGAACCGAATCACTGGAGAACAAGCCAAGCCGTTACACGACAGGTTCAGCCCCAGCCGACACGGGAACAACCGGAAAACACGTAGCCGGATCAACCACTGGTGGAAAATCCTGGACTATGGCGGCCCCAAACAGGACGAGCTGGATATCGGGACAGAACCCGTGATGCTCGAAGTCAACAAAAGACCGCCCAGAGACACCGACGAACGGGACGACACCATGCAGAACAAGTGGCTAGGAGAGTTCCAATGAACGAGTTCACAGCCGAAGTCCTTGACGAACCAGGCTTGATGTTTGCCAACGGCGAGGAAGCCATCGACCCCCGAGTCGGGCTAATGGAGTACGGCCCGAGAACACCTTCCGGCAAATCCGAACACCAGGTCATCAACATCGGATACATCGGATCTGGACGGTCTCTCGGCGCAATCGAGAAACTGTTCAAGGACATGGAGCTGGCGATCACCGCCGACGAAGACAAGTCGAAGCGGTGGAAACCACCGTTCCCTGGCCTCGGCGAGCGATCGTCGCTGAACTTTACGTTCAATACGCAGAAGCGGTGGCGGCAGACGATTACTCGAGGCGAGATCCGGGACCTGAACCAAATCCGCAGCCGGAAAGACCGGTTGGAAGAAGCGGTCGAGATCATCAAGATCAACCTCGAAGTCCTGTACGCTAAGGAGACGCCGCCTGACGTCGTGTTCATCGCGATTCCCGAAGCAATGTGGGACGCATGCACTCCATCCCACCAGGACCATGCCCGGATGCAGTCAGAGACCAGCGACTTCCATAACCGAATCAAGTTGCTGGGGATGGAAGTCGGGGTGCCGACCCAACTGATGCAGCCGAAGACCCTCCGCGGTGAGGACGTCCAAGATAAATCTGAGATTGCATGGAACATCGCGGTTGGAACACTGTACAAGGCGCAGCGAGGGCATCCCTGGAAACTAACAGAGCTGGAGGACGGGACGTGCTTCGCCGGGATATCCTTCTACAAAGAGCGAGGCGGAGACCAGTCCCGGACACGGACAGCTATGGCTCAAGTCTTCCTGGAGACCGGGGAGAACTTCATCCTTCGAGGTGACCCCGTCGAAGGAGAAAAACACGGCCCAGGGAACAACCATCTCGCGGAAGACGATGCCGAGCAACTGGTCAAGAAGATTCTCAGGCACTACCGCAGTCACAAGAAGACTGAGCCGCGACGACTGGTGCTTCACAAGCGGTCGGAGTTCTGGGAAGAGGAGCGAGAGGGCTTCATCAAAGGTGCTGGGAACATCGAGTTGATGGACTTCGTCACGGTCCGAGAGCGGCACCCAGTCCGGGCTTTGAGTTCCGGGATTTATCCAGCGCTTCGAGGCACAATGGTCTCCGCACCGAACAACGAGGAGCACTACCTGTACACGAAGGGATACATCCCGGCGTTGTCGACGTATCCAGCATCGAACATCCCTGAGCCGATCGTGGTCAAGCCGGATCCGGAGGTCAGTGATTCATCGCCACAGAAGCTGTGCCGAGAAATGCTGGCGTTCACGAAACTGGACTGGAACACTTCGGATTTCTGCACGAAGCTTCCGGTTACAATCGGAATTTCAGATGCCGTTGGGAACATCTTAGCTGAGGCCGAAGCTCAAAACACCAGTCTGGACATCCATTACTACCATTACATGTAGATCATCAGCTGGATTGTGTTCTAGTTGACTGGAGTACCGATACCATCGGTTTCTGTCGGCCCCTCAATGGGCGAGGGGCTCGCTGTACTGGCGAGTTCCCTGACCACGGTGAGAACGATGGCAACTAGAGACATCTACGAGAGCGGATTCGACGAAGACGTCCGAACGGAATCGAGTGCGAACCAGTGTCCCGAGTGCGACGGCCGGGTCACCACGAACGCGGTCGAAACGGTCTGTGAAGACTGTGGGCTGGTCATCGACGAGCAGCGGATCGACCACGGGCCAGAGTGGCGAGGGTTCGACGAAGATGAGCGCGAGCGCACAGGCGCTCCGTTGACGGCGGCGCGGCACGATCGTGGGTTGTCGACGGAGATCGGCCGCGGGACCGATGCGAACGGGAACGAACTCTCAGGACAGAAGCGACGCCGGCTCACTCGGATGCGGCGTGAACAGACCCGTGGGCGGTTTCAGTCGAAAGCCGAACGCAACCTTGCACACGGACTCAGTGAAGTTCGCCGGATCAGTAGTGCGCTCGAACTATCCGAGACGATCCGTGACCAGGCCTGCCAGCTATTCCGCAGCGCTCAGAACGAGGACCTCCTCCAGGGCCGGTCGATCGAGGCGATGGCCGCCGCGAGCGTCTACGGCGCGTGTCGGTGTAACGGGCGACCTCGAACGCTCGACGACATCATCGATTCAGCGCGCGTCGAGCAATCGCGGGTGACGAACGCATACACGACGCTGAATACGGAACTTGGCCTGCCAGCCCAGCCCGTGACGCCGAGTGCGTTCGTTCCGCGGTTGGCGTCTGAGCTCGACGTCTCCGATCAAATCCGGCAGCGGGCTCGGCAGCTGGCAGAAGCATCCGAATCGACCGGGGCAACCACGGGGGTTCGGCCGTCCGGGTTCGCTGCAGCCTGTCTGTACAAGGCCGGACGCGAAGACGGACGGTGGCTCACCCAGTCAGACATCGCTGACGTTGCGAACGTCTCGGTGGTTACCGTACGGACCCACCGCGACACACTGGACGAACTGGCTGTCTAACGTCCACACTGCTGATTTTCGGTTGTATTTTGTTGTCTGATTGATGTGAGAGCCATTGTTTAAATCCGAAGACGAAGCATGATACGGCCAGAACACTCTATGACCGACCAGTACGCCGACTACGAAGCCCTCCGACCGCTCGGCGAAGCGACCCACGTTCCCGACGACCAACTCGCCAGTAGTAGTGGCGAGCCCCGGCGGCAACGCTCTGGTGGCGTCGACACGGACTATCCAGACGACCCGACAGCAGATGAGACCGAGTGCGCTTCCTGTGGAGCGTCAATCCCCGCTGGCCAGTCGAAGTGCCGGTTCTGTCTCACGAACCATCTCGAAGGAGCCGACGACCAAGACACATCGAATGCCGAACGGACTCTCCTCCACGTCATCCAGCTGCTCGTTGAGGCGTCGACGTTCTACGGCGCCGTCGCGAAGGGATCTGCTGCGGCCACCCTCCTCGCGAAGGGAGATGATGACCCAGTAGTCGATGACTGCAAGCTAATCTACGATCTCGACGAGGAACCGGCCCCACAGCTTGTTGATCAGTGGCCCTCGCTCCCCTCGGCGACACGGGTCACGTCTGAATGTGGTAATCAGCTGCTCGCGGCTGCTCGTGAGCGGACGACGTGGACAGAGACGACGCAGTCCCGTCACGACGGCGAGCACGCGATGTTTCTCTACGACGAAACCGGGTGTGGGGTTCGCACCGAAGCTCGTCTTGCAAGCCTACGTGAGGACGCAGACGACGACCTCTGGCTGGTGCCAGCGATTGCGCTCCAGGAATCCGTTGACAAGACCGATACCGAACAGCCACGACGCGAGCGCCCAAACAGAACTCACCTCGAGTGTCGGGAGTGTGGTCGGGAGACTAAGCATCGATTTCGCGAATTCGAGACCGTCCACGATGACGAGTGGACCGGGCAGCCCATGTGGGAGTGTCAGCGATGCGGGACACCCCGCTATGGGCCCGAACCCGAAGCCAGTCAGTAGAGACGGCGTCAGTTTAACCAACGAATCCTGATATCGATTCGTTCTGTTGGTTAACTGGAGGTCAGTTCGTGATCACTCCCGAACCGCCCCGCTGACTGCCCGCCGGTGTTTTTTCGCGCCGTAAATTGGCGGAGGCGCACACATGGACCCACGAGACACCCCCGGCTATCGACTCCACCGCGCGCTCAGTAGCCTCACCAGTATCGACAGCGACCAATTGGAGCCCGCTGATCAAGAGCGAATTAGCACCGCGACGACGCTCCTCGAGCAGGTAGATTTTCTCACCCAACCGAATACGACGAGGGACGGTGACGTCAACAGAGAATCCTGACAGCTCGACGCGTCGGCAGCGAAACGTCATGTGGCCGTCACAGCGTGAGCAGTTGCTCGCCCCCTGAAGGGGTGCGGGGGCGCGAGACAGCTCCCGAGAACAATCCATGGCAACACTCCAAGCCGCAACGACATCGACCGGCGCGCTCGTAACAGACTCACAGGCAGTCCGCGAGCTCTGTGAGAACCACTGCTTCGGGACGCTCAACTGGGAGGTGGACGACGACGGCGAACTGATCATCTGGGGCTACGACAGCTTCGAAGTGTACGAGGCCCGTGAGAACGGACTTCCTGACTACGACGGTGGCATCGTCACCCACGAGTTCCTCCAGTCGCTCGCGGAGTATCTCGAACCGGACGAAGAATTCGACATCCAGACAGCCGGATTTACCAAGTGCCGCTTTCCCGTGCTGGCGAAACGGTACGTCATCCGCGACGGTGAGGTCCTGTACGCGGACCTCAGTTCCCCCGACCCGATCGACGAGTAGCGTTGTTCGTCCCCCGGAAGGGGTGCGGGGCGATCCAGTCGTGGGTCGTCCTACGAGGTGATTGTTCAATGGGCCACCGCGCACTTGTTGCGTACGAACGGGCAGACGGACAGTACACGCTCCACTACTCTCATTGGGGTGCAGCGAATCTGAAGCTCAAGCACCGAATCTCGGCTGAGACGCCGTTCGGTGGCGACGACACCGACTCCAAGTGGGCGAAACAGCTGCTGGCGGAGTTAGCCGATGGTCTCGAGGCAGATGCCGTCGACGGCTACCTCGCCGGCGAAGACCGCCCGTCAACGGTCGTCGAGCCGAAGCCCCGCGCCACCGGGCTTACCCTCGACGAGATCGTCGCGGACCACCTCGACTATCTCCACCACGAGGCGTTCTTCGTGGTGTCACCCACCTTCGAGGTGACCGCCTACCGGACGCTGTGGTTCGGCCTGCAGTACGACTCGGAGACAGTCGAACAGGGAGAGACGGTCGGGAACGGTGCGCTCGCGACGGTGCGCTGGTATGACGGCGAGCCGGTCGGCGACGGCCACCTGCAGGGCCAGTTCGCGGCCCTCAAAGACGTCGTCGGCGATATGCTCGACAAGGGCGTCTTCACGCCGTCGACGGCGAGGCAGTACCTGAAACGGAAGCTGGCCGAGCGAATCGGAGACCGACAGGAATTTCTCATCCCGACTGACGGATCGCATCTATCTGTCGAGTATGTTGAATCACCATAGAACAGTACTATCAAATAGGTTTTCAAGAGTATTGGTGAATTACCAAGGCCGCACGAGGAACGAGGACCGAAGCCGAGATACTACATACAAGACGACACATCTGCAAGCAATGACAGCTGATAGCGAGCGGTTTCGGGAGATTCTCGAAAATAGAAGTGAGGTATTGCAGTATCTTCTCAACTCGCCAGCGACGAAGCCAGAGATGGTGAGCGCGCTTCGACTCTCTCGCTCCTCTGTTGATCGCGCGGTTCGTGATCTCGCTGAAATCGCCTGTGTTACCGAAGACGGGAATAAATATCGAGGGACGACAACAGGCCGTATCGCCCTCGTAGAATATGACCAGTATCAAGAAAGGTCCCAGGCGATTCAGCACGCCGATCGATTTCTCAATTACCTTCCGACTGATGCTGTCCCCGATGCATCACTCCTTCACGGTGCTGAGATTACGCTCGCAGAATCACATGCACCAGATCAAGCGCTTGCTCCGAGCATTGAGCTGTTCCAAGAAGCAACCGTTCTCCGAGGATTCGCACCAGTCGTATTAACGGTCTATCCAACCCTCATTGAAGACGAACTCCGAAACGGCGATCTCTCTGTCGAGATTGTAGCCGAAGAAGCAGTAATTAACACACTGCCCGAACTCGTGGGCACCCACGCCAAATCGTCCCTCGAGAACGACGACCTCTCGCTATATTGTGCTGAGTCGGATCTTCCATACGCGCTTTGGCTGATGGAGACACCAGATGACAGCTATGCTGGAATTACAGCGTATGATACCGGCGGCGTGGTTGGGGTTCTGATCAATGATTCTGAATCAGCGGTCCAGTGGGCCGAACGGCAATACACTATGTATCGGGATCAAGCGGACGCTATTTCCATATCGGATCTCTAAGGCAGAACTCAGCTCTGGATGCCCGGTGGTCGGGAACTTCACCACCTACCGGGAATTCGAGTGATGAATGACTTTACTACAGACAAGTCGTAACAGAGCGTATGCCCGTTGATGAACGGTCCTCCATCCGTCAGGTTTCACGTCGACAATTTCTAGTTGCGGGTTCAGTATTCGGTGTGACAGCACTATCAGGCTGTTCTGCGAGCGCCAGTTCGAATACACCGGACTGTACGACATCAGCCGTTGAGCACGGTGAGGGAGATGTGTTACAGCAGGCGAGTACCAGTCGCTCCGAGAGCTCCATTATCCTACTCGTCACCTTGAAGCAATCCGCGACGGATCTCCCCGTTTCTCGATTAGAGATTAGGAACTCCGAGAACGACTTACTTCATGAGATCCCAGCTACTGGCAGTCGAGAATATCGACAGAACCTCGGACACCCACCAGGACACGACTATCTTAAAATTGTCGCCAAGAATCAACAAGACGAAGAAATTGACTCTCTCGCCATAGAATATAGCTGTCCAGCCACCGAATAAATGCTCGTCACATCGTAAGAGCGTAAGGATGAGTGACAGAAGAGAAACACAGCGAAAATTGATTGTTTTAAGACGTTTGATTATCTGAGTTCAGATTGAGTAGGTCTAAGCCGCTCATAGACCAACCTGCTTCGTGGCAGCTGCTGTTTTTCAGGGGCCGGAAGAGATGAGCCCCGCCGTAGGCTCGTGATTCGATGACCTCAGACGACGACCCATTTCACGACTGTGAGTTAGATTCCGAGGCGATCCTCGGAACACACACCTTCGAAGACGCCCTGTTCACCGACGACACCGAAACCCCGGTGAACGTGCTCACCGGCGAGACACCAGCGCATTCGCGAGCAACAGTCGAGGAGGCAAAGGAGTTCGCTGCGAGTATTGACACGGAAACGCCCCAGATCGCGCTCCCCGCATCCGTCGAGTCACAGGTCGAAACACAGAGCAAGCCCTACACGGCGGCCGCATTCTTCCACTTCAAGGCAACTGGCTCACTCGAACGCCACCGTGCTTACCACGCCGCCTACGAGGCGGACGCGTTCGCGGTCGACTTCGAGGCCGACTACGCGTCGGGCGACCTGACCATCACTGTCGAACGAGCGGACGACTCCTGAGAATCCGCCGTCACGAGGAGAGTTTTTCGAGCGCCGGCGATGGGTGCCGGCGCAGCTGGAGCGAGCAACGACTCCCGGTGCGTCGGCGCTTCGAGGTGTTCGAGATGCACATGGTCATTTACAGCCTGGTAGAAGCATCGACAGAAGACGAAGCACTATCCACCGGAAAGACGGTGTTCGACCGCCTGGTCGGCGCGGACCCACATGCCGGCGCCGTCTTCGACTACCACGTGACGTTCGATGAGGAGGACACGTCCGTTGCGGGGAAGGCGCGATGGGGTGAGTTGCCGACTGCAGCCCCCATCGACTCCGATGACGGCCAAGACCTGCTTGAGCGTGGCTGGGAGGCGACGAAAGAGGAGTTCGAGCGCAACCTCGACCGGGTGAGAGAAGCGCTTGACGAACTCTCCGACGAGGAGATTATGCGCGACGAAGACCTCGCTCGGCACGCGTTCCACCAAGTCGGTGCCTACGACGGGCCAACGATCTTCCTGTACAACGAATATGCGAACGGTATCCGTCACCGTGAGCAGCTGGATCGAGTGCTGGAGGAGAGCAAGGAGCTCTGGATCGTGCCCGCCGACGTCCACTTCTAACAGATGTCCCGGATCACAAATTGGAAGCGCGAGAGCCGCACGCCCACACTCGCATACCGAAATACCGAGACTGGAGCTCGGGCAGTCTTACACCGAGCACCGGATTCGTACCGCTACAAGTGGCGTGGCGTAATCCTCGTCGACGGCTACCCGGTGTGGTCGCGGGGGTACGAGACGAAAGACGCGAAATCGTTCCGTGACGAGCTCCGTGACCGGCCAGCGCCCGAACTGAGTTGTCCCGAGTGTCTGAACAGCGATGTGGCAATCGGCGGAAAAACGGCTGACGGCGCGAAGGTTCAGCGCTGGTTCGAGTGTCGGAACTGCGGGTACGAAGCCCCCTCGCGAATTGTCTACGGCGCCGAGCGCTGATTGATAAGGGCGCATCTGCGATGGCGTTTATTTCTGGACCGGGATGGGTGGCCCGTCTCAATCGGGCCAGATCCACAGATGAGTCTGGAAATCATCGACCGTCACAGCGAAGCACTGTTCGAGTTCCTCTGGTGTCCCGTCTGCGGGCACGAGGTATTCAGTCATATTCCCTTCGAAGGTGTGTTCTGCAAGAACTGCAACACACAGGTCGAACTCCAAGAATCCCGAGAGACACGCGGCTACGAGGAGGCCGTCCTCGCCTGCTTCGACACCCACTCAACGTGGAACCTCCACGTCGACGAGAAGCTCCGTCGCGACCTCCCCGATGGGTCGGCGCGCGTGAAGGTCCTCGGCGCACCGGGTGCCTACGAGGTCGATTGGTGGAGTCCAGAGCCGGATGAGGACTGGGAGCCGGTTGAGCGAGGCGAGTTCGACGACGTTGAGGAACCATCAGAGGTGTCGCATCTGGCATAGAGCTGAGCAGTTGGGGTGGTCTCTTGATAATGTGGTCTATCAAGAGGATACGGCATTCAGAAGCCTCTACACTCACGAGCAGCCACAGTCACCGGTGCAGCCACAGTCGGACTCTGATGACCCGATGAAAGTCGGTCCCCGAAGGTAGAGAGACGCTCCGGCAAGTAGCCCGACCGTGCCGACTGCGAGACCGGACACGAGTCCAACGACCGGCAGGAGGACGGGCTCTGGTGGAACTGCAGTGCCGATACTCAGTCCCACGATGACGGCAGCGACGATTTTCACCAGTTTCGGGGTGAGGAGTACCCTTCGACGGATATGCATATGAAACGAATAGCGCGAATGAGTCTTAACGGTTTTCTGAATGACAGTTCTGTTCGAGAGTGGACAGAAGACAGCTTCACACGTTAATGCGGTTAGCAAGGGTTCCGGGTCGAGTCGACGACCTGGAGACTGCTGTCGAGGGTGATGGTCAGCCGCTCATCGTCGATCTCGAACGGAATCGAGACAGACAGTGGGTCCGTCTCGACAATCTCGACACCGTTTCGAGCGACGGTAAACGGGCCGTCCCACCAGTTCGAGAGGGCAACGTCGCGGTCGTGATCAGCGAAAAAGCCGATGACAGGCGATGTCGTCGCGGCGATGACTGCTGGGTCACCCACAAGACTCGTATTGCACGCGCCACAGGCGAGGGTCGCGTACGTTTCTAGGCCCGCCATCTCCTCAACGGACGCAGATCCATACGAGATCGATGCGTCGTGCTGGAGGCTCCGGTCGACGCGACTACCACAGCTGTGGCAGACACCCCGCCGCATCAAACCGAGCTTGTGGAACCGGCGCTGGTAAGCTGCCTCCAGCATCCCCTGGTTTGATCGACCGGAGAGGCCACGCGCCGGGAAGTGCATCGCGTCGAACAGCGTCTCACAGTCCCCGCACTCGACCGTGAGTAGGTGGTCTGGATGGTAGGCCGCCGTGAGGTCGCCGTCACAGTCTGGGCAGTCACTGACGACGAACGGCTCGATCGTCTGGCGGTCGGTCAGCGTTCCGGCGACGACTGCCTGATAGACGAGTTGGCCGGGGAGCCGGAGTTTGTACCCCTCGTCGGTTTTCTTGACGAACGTCCCTACGAGCTTGTCGAGGTGGTAGTTGAAGCCGCCGCTATCCTCGGCGCCGACGCGGTCCATGAGCTCGGAAAACCGTAGCGAATTCGAGCTGTCGGGGTCGATTGTTCGAGCCTCGCCGAGTTCGAGGATGATGTCCGCGCGCGTCTTCTCACCGATAATCGAGAGTGCCTTTTCCATCGAGAGAGGGGCGATTTCCTCGATCTCGATATGCCGATCTACCCCCTCATCAGCTGTCTTTTCCTCGCCCGTCATATGACTCCATTCGTGGGTTCACGTATAGAGGATTGTCCTGGTCGAATACCAATTTGCCAACGACCAAAGCGGATTTAAACAGTGAGAACCACGTAGACAAATATTACCAGTTCAATTATGAATATATCAGGACTTTTCACGCTACAACGATACGACGTGAAGTCGCGTGATATTGACCGTCGCAGGACCTCGTTCGGCACCAGTTGGTCCAGTACAGACCAATAAGCCCACCACATTCATGAGGCAAGCGTTATTTTACTACTGTGGACGCACCAGACCAGAGCCTGACATCTGGGAGGGAGTTAGAATTTAGCCGGTTCAGAGTTAGATATTTATATCGACAGGTGTAGGGGTTATAGTATGCCCCTCCATCCACTCTGGATTACACCAATCATCGCAGTACTCGCAGCAGGTCTCGTTTTCGCGGACGCAAACCGGCGTAATCTCACTCGCCGGGCGCGTTTGCTTTGGACAGCAGGCGTAGGCCTAGCCAGCATTAGTGTATTTGTTGGGGTATACCTTTTTCAGACATATGCTTATGAGTTGTACTATCGAGTCACAGGGCAGTATGTAGTTGCCCAGACACCATACGAATTGGTTCTCAACCACGTTTTCGGGATCTCAAGTTCTACCAACCACTAGCTCACTGATATATTATTTGGACGGCAGTACGGTAAGACGAGACAGCTATGAGTTCAACAGAGATCTGAACCAGTCGATTTGGCGACCAATGTGACGACTTGAAACCTCTCGGTGACGGGCTCAGAGCTACGATGACTTCTGAGCAGATATCGGCAGGTGACGACGACGCCCCCGCGCTCGCGGGGGCGATCGTCTATCACGCTGGGGAAGTCTGTGAAACCGTGGATCATCTC
>Ga0207754_100485_pt1 | contig 15123 bp, 8 predicted proteins | sample A23E1SouthBayCA_FD_187728 | JGI IMG/M metagenome (GOLD analysis project Ga0207754, IMG submission 187728) | Aerobic enrichment media microbial communities from Eden Landing Ponds, California, USA - A23 E1 (SPAdes) | ecosystem: Environmental > Aquatic > Marine > Unclassified | place: Emeryville, CA... | reverse complement strand
GTTTACCCGCATCACCGGGGTCGCTCTTCCGAATCAAATCAGTGGAATGCTTCTCATTTCGGCGGTGTTGATGGTGATATGGGGCGTTGGGTTTCATTTCTATCATACATGATTCGGAAAGGTCAGTCTACGTTCGTGTCTCGAGATTAGAATTACAATGGGCGTCTCGGGGCTCCAGAAAATCAGGCATCCACACTGCGGTCCGAAGATGTCTCAGCAGCGCGTAACTGCGTAGTTATGGGCGTGAAATAATATCTGTACTACTATTATAATATGTCATAATATTTATTGTTCAAGGGTGGTTCGACGCTAATTCTGGCTGTACAACTATTTTCGGTCGTACAATCTTGGGAATGATAGGTCAACTGTTGTTGATGGTGGAGGTGTGTGAAACCACCTTTCCCACCTAAACACTGAATGAGCGATATGCCTACATCGAAAACAGACAACATCCGACAAGAAAGTGCCTGGATGGGAAAGTTTCAGGACAACATTTACTAACCGAGCCGTACATTTTCGTATATGATACGTCCCGTCGATGAGGAAGCGCTACAGGATATATGTCGGGACATTGCGCTCGACAACTTCGGGTTCCTGTACGTAAACGATCACAAAGACCAGATACAAACAGAGTACGAAAGTTCCGAGACGGGGTTGACAAAAGCCGGAAGCCTGTCGCTGTCCGATATCGAGGGGACACTGCAGGATATCGCGGAGGACGATATCTCACCGTTCGAACGCCGTCGGAGCGGTGTCTACTACTATGATCCGTTCGAAACGCGCGAAGGCAGTCGTGTTAGCGACGAACTCAAGAGTATCTTTACGTACGATCTGGTAGTGAACACCCAGACAATCGAGTCGCGGTTCGACATCGCTCCGACCGATGTGGATTTTTTCACCGACGAACTCAAACGCGAGAATTACGTCCAGCGTATCGCTGCAGGTGACCGCGACTACTTTGTCAGCGGGCCGCGGCTGAAAGACGAAACATCCGGCGACGCAAGCGTTGATTCCCGATTGCAGGAGGAAGCAAAGCACGGGACAATTTCACACACTGATCTGGAGACAGTCGTAGATGTCGCCGCCACGAACGACGTCATTCGGTTCCTAGAGAAGAACGACTTCATCGCTGACCTCGACGGCGAGTATCTTGTCAAGAACGCGATTGACCAGTACGCGGCCCATCTGGCAACAGAAATCGGTGACAGCGCCGCCGCCGAGTTCGGCGATGTTGGCGTATTGCCGCTATCCGAGTTCGAACAGGTGTTGCGAAACGAAGTTGATGAACTGTTTGACGTATTACCACACCTCAGCAGGCAGGATGCAGACAATCTCGTCGCGGCCGTCCGAAGCGAGGTTGCCGACGAACATGGCCTCGAAGTGAACCGAGAGCTGGTCATCGACACGGAACAGTTCGAGAGTTATGTAGCGCGACGGGCCAAACAACTCCGCGATGATATCGAGAGTCAGCATGAGCTAGCGACGCCGAGTGACTACCACGACCACGGACAGCCAGATATCAATACGATCGAAGTCAGCGACGCCCAGAGGGTTAACAAGCACGTTCGAGAGGCTATCAGCGCCGAGTTCGATTCGCTCGTCGACCAGCGATTCTCCGCTGAGAGTGATGCATAATAATGCCACAGACTTACACTGAATTCAACGTCATCGAACAGGACGGACAGCGCTACATCGTCGCCCAGCCGAAAAGCGAACACGAGGAGCCAGTTCGGTTTTCGGGGGAACTAGAGGAAACAGAGGGACTAGAGGCGACTTTCCGGGATGTCATCAAGAGTCTCATCCAGCAGGACCTCTCTGATGCACTGAATCTCGAAGCCGACACTGGAGGCACAATCTCCCGCGACGAGGCCATCCGGACGCTGGCAAACGCCGAGGAGTCCCCCGTATCAATACAATCCGAACAGCAGGCCGAGGCTATCATCGACTACTTCATCGACAACAGCGTCCTGAATGAAGACGGCTCGGAGGTCGTCATCCTCTCGGACCCGGAATCGCTCGCCGACCTCGCCGCAGAGGGGGGCGATTCCGACGACGACACCGCAATGTTGCTCAACTGGATGTCGGCCATCGAGGGCTGTACAACGAAGATACAGGAGACAATCGACACCGTGGAGGAGGTCGAAGAAGAGCTCCGACAGCAGATGGGCCAAATCGACGTCTCAGAGCGCATGGAGGAGTACGAGCGCAAGCAAAAGGAGGTTGCCCAGCGCGTTATGAACCTTACGAACGGTGGGCAGCTCGACAAATCTGACCTGAGTGCAAGCGAGCAGGCCGAATACGAACGTCTGGAACACCGTCTGTTCCACCTCGAGTCGATGATAGACTCGGTCAGCGACACGAGCGATCTTGACCAGGAAATCCAGAAGATGACTCAGGAGCTGTCAATGCACGTTGCGAACTTAGACGACACACAGGGATCGCTTCAAGTTCAGCTCGACCGGTTGAAAAAGGTGTATCAGGTCAACGAACACATCAATTACGAGGACGCGAAGGAGATGGCTGAACACCTCTCAAACGTGGCTGCGGCCGTCGCCGGTGTTGCGGACGCAGAGGAAAGAATGGGAGAAGAAGATACTATCAGCCTCGCGTCGTCGCTGGTTGAGGAGATGAGCGACGCCGACTCGATAACTCAGGACGCCGGTACCGACGTGGAGTCGACTGGCTACGAGCAAGGAACTTGAGAGATGCAGGCTCAGTCGCTCGTTGGGAGTGCGCGGTCGCTAAACCGTCAAACCGAGGCCATCCTCGATGAGCGACGACTCAGCCCGGGTACAGTACGTCAGACGGGGTTAGCCCAGTTATCAACTCTCGGGACGCTCGAAGCGCTCATTGCGGCCGGGACGCCGCTACCGGTGACGCACGCCGGCACCGACCGTAGCGACGAGGTTGTGCCGACGTTGCTTAACCGGCTGTACGAAATGGGGTCGCTGGACAGAGCCGCACTCGACAGTTCACTCCGCGAACAGGCCGTTCGAACCGACCGGGTCAGCGCCGTTGGGCCGGTATTTTTGATCCCGCTAGGGACCGATGACGCGACTGGACAGAACTGGCGTCCTGTATTCCGGCTGCTCCTAAACCGACTCGACGAGACGGCGGCAGACTGTGAGCGCGTAGTTGCCCGAACTGAGAGGCTATCGTCGACTCCGGTCGCCCAGCGAATCTGGCAGAGTATCGTTGCAACGCTTGAAGAGACCCAGACACTGCTGAAGACGCACCTCGCCAGACAGGAGCGACTCAACCGGCTATACACACGGCCGTCAGACAAATCCGCCAAGTTCGCTACGTGGACGATAGAGCAACTCTCCGACACAAGAACTGAACTATGAGCACGCTGAATCTCAACCCGATAACCAAGTCGGACCGACCGACGTCCCACATCACCATCCAGAAGCGGAAGGTCGGGTCGTCGAACATCATCGCGGTCGAACACCAGAACACGAAAGGGTACTTCTACGTCGACCCCGAGCAGGAGGTCATGAGCACCGACCTCCAGAACACGGTGTATCTCCACGACAACGCCGCGGAGCTGTTCGGTGGCATCAACCATGGCGTCCCGTTCCGGATCCACACAGATGTCGGGCTCAGCGAGGTGGCAAACTGTGAAAAAGCCACGCTGCACCTCGAAAACGGTAATGAAGACCGGCTTCGATCAGCCCTGCAGAGTGACCGCTTCCTCCTCCACCGCGGTATCGAGGAGGTCGCAGACGTGGGCGGGTCGCTCGTGCCTTTTGACGTGGTCGAGCTTGAGCCGTACAATTACACAACCCTGGTTGTCACAGACGGCACCGAAATCGAGTTCGTCGACGCGAGCGAGGCCCAGCAACGCGGACAACGGGCTGGCAGGGGTGACGGCCGTCCCACGCCGGGTGGTCCCCCCGGATCGGGCGGTGGACAGTCGGGCGACGAGGGTGAGATGGCTGTCGACATCGACGTCACACCCGAAAAACCGACCGTGAGCTTCGAGGAGGACGTGGCTGGCCTCGACGAAGTCAAGGAGACGGCCCGGATGCTGCTGGCGCTGTTCGATCCTGAGACACAGCAGGCGGTGAGCGACCGTTACGGCGAGAGTTTCGCGTCACGCGGCGGTAGTATGCTCCTGTATGGTCCGCCGGGCTGTGGGAAGACGCTCGTCTCGGAGGCTATCGCATACGAAGCGGCCAACAACACGAACATTGAGGATGAGTACGGCGACGTGAAGTTCCTCCCGGTGAAAGGCGGCGACATTCTCTCACGGTATCCAGGTGAAGCTGAGCGCCGCGTCGAAGCCGTCTTCGAGGAGGCCCACCGGGCCGCACAGGATGGGTTCGCAGTGCTCTTTTTCGACGAGATAGAGACGCTTATTCCGGACCGAAGCGACGACAACCTCCAGCGCCACGAGCGCTCCCTGACAAACGCGTTCCTGCAGGAGATGGACACCGACAAGATGGAAGACAATCTGCTGGTCATCGGTGCGACGAACATGCCGTTTACCATTGACCCGGCAGCGAGCCGCCGGTTCCCGCTTCAGCAGTTCATCCCTCAGCCGGGCCAGGCCGTGATGAGCCAGGTCTGGGAGAAGGAACTCGCTAGTCTCGAAGCGGCAAACGGCGACGCGAACATCGATTACGACCAGCTTGGTGACGCCTCTATCGGCTATACGCCAGCCGAGATTGCCGACCGTGTTCTGGGTACCGACCTGCAACGCGACCTCATCAGAAGCGTGATAGACGACTCCAGAGAGCCAGTCACGCCGGACACAGCGTACCTGCTTGGCCGTCTGGAGGACCACCAGCCGAAGACGGTACGACAGTTCGTCACCAGCGTCAGGGACGAAGCAGACGCTCTGGAAGGATATCCGGCGATGCGCGATTACGTCAGTGAGCAGGCCGAGCGGCTAGACCTCTCGATTGGCAGTGGGTCACTGGCTGACCAACTGGCCGCCGTCGCGGAGAACGACGACAGTTCGGGGGCGTAATCAATGTCATGGGGGGACCGAACATACACGACGGTCACGGAGTTCTCGCTCGGGAGCGACACCATGTTTGCCGCCGATACGTCGGCGGTGATACTGGCGACACCCGCAGGCCGCATCAACGTTGTCGGTGAAGACGGGACGCGGACGCTCTCTATCGGCGGGCCAGTCGAATCTGTGGCGGCTGACGGCTATGTGTTCACGCTCGCCGACGGAACAGTGACTGCACAGACGACAAGCGGTATCGAACTGTGGACGACGACCGTCGAGACGGCGACGGCGATTGCGGTCGTTGGAACCGGTGGCCTGCTGGCCTGTGTCACCGATGACGGTCGTGTTGTCGGACTGGACACCGAAACCGGAACCGAACTATACGACAGCGAGCGGCCCCACGCTGACGTCTCGGATATCGCGGCAGTGACCGGTGGACACGGGCGCGTGGCTGTCGCTGCCTGGTCGTTTCTAACGGCGCTCGATGACGCCGGCGACGTGCTGTTCGACCGGAACCTCGATGGAGCTATCGCTCAGGTAGCTGTCCTCAGCGACGCTGTCGTGGTGAAACTGAAAGACGGCCGGCTGACCCGACTGACGCTCCCTGAGGCTTCCCAGACGTGGACACAGTCGACGGACGCCCATGACCTGTCACCGCTTGACGACGGCGTTCTGACGGTCGACGACGAGGGCCTCAACTACGTCGATAGTCACGGTACCGTCGAACCCCTTTCGCTGCCGGGCGGTGACAGAGTCGTCACAGCGACTGACGGCTCGTTCGTCGTCACTGCCGGGGGTGGCACCCAGACGGTGTTTCGCCGCGGAAGACCGCCAGCCGCCAGTCTCGAAGCCACACTGCTGACCGAGACAGTCAGTGCAGGGGAGCCAGTCCGGTACCGGGTCACCAACGCGGGGACCGACCACGTCGACGTTCCAGTAGCTGTGTCGACGCCGGCTGACAGCTCGATTCAGGTGGGCGGGCAAGAAACAACTGTTTCGCTTGCTCCCGATGAGACCACGGAGGTTGGTGTTCGTGTCCGAGATATAACTGAGGAGATACCAGCGACTGTGACGCTCACTGCCGATGGGATAACAGTCACGACGGATACGGTGAAAGCTGACCGGGACGTTGACCCGACAGCCGCCATAGAAGCTGTCCCGACTGACCAGCGTGTCACGCCGGACGGCATCGAGACAACTATCTCAGTGACAAACGACGATACATCGCCGGTTGAGATAGCCTCGGAAGACGAGACAATTACCGTCCCCGCCGGTGACAGTAGGTCCGTGACATCGCTGCTGTCAACCGACGCCGAGCCGACCTGCTCGCTGTCCGTGATTGTCGGTGACCGGACCGAGACGATGCCGGTACCTATCGACCACCCCACCGGTTCACCGACACTTGAGATCTCCGCTGGAGGCGACCACTCGAGCCCGTTCCTGGACGTGACTGTCGCCACACCGTTCGAGGCGACGCTCGTCGGGAGCCTGACTGTGGAAGCCGGGGACCGGCTATCGCTCACTCGGCCGGTCGAACTCCCCGGCGATACAGAACTCCGCCTTGCCGTCCCACTGACCGAGTCGTTCATCGCGGGCGGTCTCGACGTTACCGCGTCGCTCAAGGGCCATGGCGTGTCCGAGCAGGAGACACTGCCCAGGGACACGTGGGAGTACCCTGACAGACCCGGGGACGATTTGGACACCCGCTCTGACCACGCATCACCGGCTACCGTCCAGTTCGCTCAGGAGGCGTCGGCCCCAGTCACTGACCGGTCGACAACATCACAGCCAGGGGCGGAGTCCGCCGACACGAGAGGCGAGCGTTCCAGCGACCAGACGACCCGTCCCGAGCTCCAGACTAACAGAGCCGTGCCAGAGTCGGTCCCGAAGGGCCACAAATTCACGGAGACGGTTGCAGTGACGAACACTGGGACGCGGCCGGCAACGGACATCACGCTTGAACTGGCCGGCCAGCAGTTCCACGTCGACCGCCTCGAACCCGACCAACGCCTCGAAGTCGAGCGTGACCACGCCGTATTCGAGACCGGACCGTTCGACATCAAGGGCGGCACAGTCGCCCACAGCGGAGAATCGCTCCGCTTCACAACCCGGACAGTAAGCGTGGATCAGTCACGGTTTCTGCTCCGTGTAACTGCCAGCGGCGGCCCCTCCGAGACAAAGCTGGCGTTCAGGTGCACGAACACTAGCGACACCCCCCGTCGGGTCAACGCACTCGGCATCGATCCGGAGACAGGACCCGACCGAGTATGGCGACTCTCCGACAGCCCGGATCTCGCGCCCGGCGAAACCGTCTCTTTCGAACGCACTGCCGACTTGGATGTGCCGGAGACCCCGTTTTCAGCTGGCGTCCAGTATCAGCGACCGGACGAAGAGACGGTGGGAGTCTGGACCCTCGCGGCGGTCGGGTCGGACACAGGGCAGGACAGCTTGTTCAGTCTCTCTGCCGTGCCACAGTCTCACCCGGTCGTCGGCCGCAACACGACTATCGAGTGTACGCTGACAGCTGGGACGACAGTGTCAGACCTGACCGTCGAGGCTGACGGCGAGATGGTCACACCACTTGCGACCGGCGAGCGCGACATCGGTCACGTAGAGGCCGGGAATGCGCAGCGGCACGTCGTCGACATCGAGCCAGCTACACAGGGTGAAGCGACGTTTACCGTGACGGTGACGGGCGTCGTCGCTGACGAGGATATCGAGCGGACGTTCACTGTTACCGGGCCCATCGCTGCTGCCGACGCTGAACTGGCTGACACTGACATCGTGGACGAGTGGACCGTGACCGAGAACGGTGAGACGGAGTCCGGAGAGAGTGTTTCTCACCTGGTTACGCCGTGTCGTTCGCCAACAGGAAATCGCCTCTGACTGCTTCCGTCGAGTCCTGCACGTACCGGTAGATCGCTCGGGCTTCAAGACCGAGTCCAGTTATGAACGCGACCACAACGAACCCGGCCAGTCCGAACGACAGCAGTCGGCCCTGCTCCATCCGCTGAGAGAAGGCCATCCGCTCGGACTGAGCCGTCTGTGCGCGGCTGGACGCTCCAGCGGACTCGAACTGTTGTTCAGCCTGCGTGTACGACTCGACGACAGCCGACTGTTGTTGCTCGACACCATCCAGATTCCCTATCCAGTACACCGGCCGACCGCCGACAGTCAGTAGCGTCCCGGCGGTGAGATTCGCCCGGTCCTGGCGGGCTGACTGCAGGTTCGCGTTCCCGTCACTGACGAGCGTAGAGTAGTTACTGAACGCCGATTGAGACTCCGATTCCAGCCGTTCTGCCTCTGAATCGTCGCCAGCGAGGGCTGCAAGCTGTGCGAGTTGGCGAGTGGTCTGCGCCCGCTCGAGCATCGTCGTGTCGTTCGACGCCAGTTGCTGCTCGTAGTGGCCACGTTGCTCATCGAGGAGTTCTGTGAGAATCTCTTCGGCGGCACCGGCAGCGCGGTCCAGTCGCGTGCGTGCGGCCGGTGTCTGCACGCGGCCGGACGCAGACGCAAGCGTGTTGTACGTCGCTGCCGCTCGCGTCAGCGACCGCTGTGCCGCAGTGTGGTTTCCGGAATCCATCTGTTGCTGAGCGTCGATCGTGTACCGGAGGAACAATGCGGTGCTTCGACCGGCCGCGCTGACGGTCGTAACGTCGTTCCTGGCCTGTTGGGAGCTGTCCTCTCGTATTTCTGTCGTCAGTTCCTCCATCGCGCTTGCCGTCTCACTGGCGACAGTCCGATGACGGTTATCGCCGTTACTTTCGGCCGCCCGCAAGTCATCGACCGTCGCCGTGAAATCGACAGGTCGCGGCGTAGCCGTGACGGTGATTGTTTGTGTTTCGATATTATCGCCGGTAATGCGGTACTCCCACGTGTACTGGGTGAAAAACTGCGCACGCGTGTCGAAGGTGAGTGAGGTAACCAGTGGCGAAGTCTCACCGGCGGCCAGTGAGTCGGGCCGTTCCGCAAGCGTGAGCCAACCTTCCTCGGGCCCAGACACCAGGCGTATGTCGAAGTTCTCGATGTCGTTGTACCCCAATCGTTCGCTGATAGCGATGTTCCGGGTAGCGGTTCGGGTCGCGACGACGCGCCCGTAGGCTATGTCCGTCGTCTCCACGTCGATTTCTGTCTCGTGTTCGACAGAGATTGTTGCGGACGTGCGCTCCTGTCCGGCCTCTTGAGCGTCGACAGCCACGTTCATCTGCCGGTCGCCCGGATCCGAATCGGCGTCAGCGGTCACCCGCACCTCGACGGTTCTGGAACTCTGTCCAGGGATGGTGTCGGGCGCATCGACGACTGTCGCCGTCATTTCGCTCCCTGTAATTGTCGGGGTCACTGACGAGATATCCATCGGCCGGTCGCCACCGTTCTCTATTGTAACCGGTACCGTGTTCGAGAATTCGCTCTGCTGGGCGCGTGGCTCGTCGAACGCGATGGTGCGGTCCGGCGCGGAGACCGACTCGTAGTAGGGGGGATAGATGACGCGAGCAGTGAACATGATGGTGGTGCCGGTCCCATCCGGATCGTCGGGCCGGAGTGTCGCGTCCCAAGAGAGATCCGTGTGTTGCTGTGCGCTCGATTCTGGTGATATCGTCACCGTCCCCACCCGGTCGCCGTTGGCCTCGATGAAGCCATCGACGCCCGATAGCGTTATTTCCCCATCGGGATGCTGGTTGTCGAAGACGACCTGTACACCGTTAACATCCTCGTACCCACCGCTTTCCTCCAGAATGAAATCGCCCGAGACAGACTCACCGATGAGAACGTCTCCAAGATCGATGTCCCTATCATCTGCGGTCAGTACGGGCGCTTTGATGACATCGATGGTAACGGTGAACGATTCGGTGTTGCCCAAGGAATCCTCAACAGTCACAGTAAACGAATGTGACCCCTCTGAAAGGGATTCCTCGGCCGACACGTCGACTTCAACGGTTTCAGTGTCACCGGCACCGATTTCCGATGGCGTCGACACATCGGCGTCCATCCCTGATGGGACACCGCTTGTCGACGCCGAGACCCCGGTCATGACACCGTCGCCTATGTTATCCACATCGACATCAATAGTCGTCGACGCGGTGCTGTCTGTCGTGAACGACAGCTCGTCGTCCTGTGAACCGACCGAACCGAACTGTGGCTCCAGCACTTCGACATCCACTGACAGTGTTTCCGAGTAGCTCCCGCTGGGGCCGCTCACCGACGAGAACAGGTCGTAGGTACCCTCTCTAGCTCCGTCCTGAGCGGTCACCTCGTACTCGACGGTGTAACTCTGACCGGCTTCGACTGTGAACGACTCGCTGCTCTGGAGCGTGAAGGTCACATCCCCAGCGCTTTGACTATCGCTGGTCGGGCTGACAGTAGCAGTCCCGTTCCCCTGGGCTGTGAAAGAGTAACTGAGCGTCGTCGTATCGCTGTCACCGCTCTCTGCAGCTTCCAGTTCGAGCGTGTCCGTGTTGGAGGCTGCCGCCAGACCGACACTAGTGACGAGACACAGCACTACGAACGCAACCGTCGCTACGCGGGCCGAGTTATCCACGGATCATCGCCCCCACGAGCACGGAGTCACCGTGTGCTGCGGCCTCTAAGTCCCGCTGCCAGACAGTCAGCCGCCAAGCGATAAGCGAACACACGAGTCCCAGAATCGTAGTGTAGCCGACGATGAGAGCGGCACTCGCGAGCGCCAGTGTGGTCTGGACGCTCCCGATACTCGACTGGACCGTTGTCAGCGCGCTGGCTCGCGACGAAAGCCCGTGTTTCTCCGCCAGAGAGACGGCAGTTTCCGCTCTGGTTGCCGCCGACTGCGCTTCCCGATACTTGGGGAACACGCTGAAGCCGTACGTTGTCAGCGCACCCGTGACGCTGTCACAATCGGTACAGCCATCGACGAACGCCGATGCGCTCGCTGCTGAGGTGTTCATTTCAGAGATATCTGCCTGATAGGTTTGCTCGGTGCTCTCCACGCGGAGCAGTACCTGTGAGTAGCGGTCGGTCGCTCCCGCTCGCTGGTAGGCTAGTGCGGCCCGGCGCAGCGTCGTGATACGGTCTGGTGTCACCGATTCTGATTCGGCGGCAGACTGGAGTGACCGACCGGTACGGTCGTAGAACCGCTCTAGAGCGACTGCCGAGAGGACAGCGTATTGCTCGCCACCCCCGACGGTCCGTAGCTGACTGCTGACCGCGTTTGTTTCGTTTGCTGCGTCGATTGCGGCTCCGTACTCGCCGGCCTGCTGGTGGCTATAGGCCCTGTCGAAGGTCTGCAGCAGGTCAAGCACGAGTGCCATCCGCTCGGCTTTCGTCTCGGTGAAGTTCCCGATCTGGACCGCAAGGACTGCCTGGGACCGGATGATTTCGAACTCGCTGTAGCTCGTGTACGCGGCCGTCCCGTTCAGGTCTCGGAATGCCGTCAGGTATGCCGACGCAGAGTCCGGCGCTGTTTCGTTGGTCTGTGCGAACGCGGTCGGCTGGTCGGCGGCCACCGGGGTCGACGTGGCCGGGCTCGCACTGGTCGCAGCCGGCACCGTGACCATCCCGAGGACGACAACCAGAATGAAGTAGTAGCTTTTCATTGTTAGTACACCGTCCGTTCCATCCGCCTTCGAAGGTCGTCGTCGTCGAACAGGCCATCAATCGCATCCAGTAGCGCCTCCGCAACCGCGATGAGCGCCGCCGACTGGACCTGTGTCGCACCCGTGTTGTCCCGGACCATCGTCCGGACCGCCTCCCACATCTCTCGTGCCGGGCTTACCTCCGCCATGTCGCTGACCGAGGCCGAGATACGCTCGTCAACTGTCTCAAGCTGGTCCAGAATCTCGCCCCGCTGTTGCCCGATATCCTGCGTCGCCAGCTCCGTCACCCGAGCGACACTCAGTTGGCCCTGCCACGTCGCCGAGACGGACTGAAGATCGGAACACGCCGAGAACAGGTCGACGTTTCGTTTCGAGGTCATCACGTCGCTGATTGTCTCCGCTGCGACCTCGCCGGCGTCGAGTACCGCGTCGACGACCTCGTCTGGAGATACACCCGCGACTAGCAGTGGATAGCCACTGTTCGGAACTTCGGCCGCCGTATCGGCGATGGATTCGATGACGCTGGCGTAGTACGCCGGAATCGCCCCGTCACGGCGGCTCACGGCCCCGATGTCGTCGGCGCGGCTGCGGAGCGACCGGACCTGGTCGGTTGCCGCCGACGTGAGCTGGTAGTCGAATGCGACGGTGATCTTCGTCCGCGCTGTCTCGCCGTCCCGAACGGTCACCGATGCCTGCTCGGCGCTGAACTGGGACGAGTACTCCTCCAGCGACGGCTTGATCGTGTAGCGTCCGACTGGGAGCTCCGACAGCGTAACCGACCCGTCCTTTGTCGTGGCCTTCGTTTCCGAGTCCGCCGTGCGCTGGCTCTCGACGGTCACCGGAATCTCGGGGACGCCTCTCCCATCCAGTGTAACCGTAGCGTGGACGCTGCCGACCAGCGGCCGGAGCTCCAACGTTTTACTGACACCTCTGGCGGTATCGGTCGTCGACCACGATGCTGACTCGTACTGTTCGTGGTCGACCTGCACCTCGAACGCTGACGCCGATACCGGCAGCGTCTCGCCCCACTGACCGCGTTTGTTCGTCTGGCCGGTCCCCTGTCCCCCGTCAACCGAGACAGTCACGTCGGCATCTGGTATCGGTTCGCCAGTGTCCTGATCAAGTACCGTTACCGACGCGGTAGGTCGATCAAATGCGATATCAAGTCTGCCATCGTTGGTCTGGATATGTGTGTTGTCGGAGGCCGACTGGCCGGCGAATTTTGCTTTCGCTTCCCATCGCCCCTCCTCCAGTTCAATGGTTGCGCTTCCGTCACTGATGTCGACAGTACGCGTCTTGGTCCCCATCTGTTCGTTGACCGTGACTGTCATGGGTTCCCGAATCGGCGTCCCCGCTGAATCGTGAACCCGTATCGTCGTCCGGTACGTCGTTGGCGTCGATGCGGAGGCCGTATCAGTTCCATACACCCCAGCCCCGAGAACAGCGGCCGTCCCGATGTATCCGTAGCCCAGTCCAGCGCTGACTTCGCGGGCGGAAGGTACCGACTGGGACTCAAGATATGTCAGTGCCAGTACCCCGACGAGACCAACACCAACCACGAGGAAGCTGATGTCGAGCGCGCGCATCATTGACGTGTTGAACACCTGGGTGGTGAGTTTCCATATTCCGAGAATGAGGATAGCAACGACAGCTGTCATTGCGACGAAGACGACGATTCCGGTGGGATCGCCGGCAGGATCCTCAGCGACCCACCAGCCGAACGGAAGCCAGGCGACGACCGCTCCGACCAGTACGCCGAACGTCAGATGATTCAAATCGGTCTTGCGCTGTGAAAGCCCGTAAGCTATACCGAACGCCCCCGTCCCGAGAACACCGGCAAGTAAGAGGCCGAGGTTGTCCTTGAGTACGTTTATTGGGTCCATAGTCGTCTCCTTATCGACACCAGCACCACCGTCATTTTGCTCGCCGCTACTACCGGTTGCAGTTACCGAAACCACGCGATAGTTGTCCTCGGCCTGTCCGACCAGTGCAACGGTGAAGTTGTCGCCGTTCTCACGGACTGACTTCGGGATCTCCAGCGTTGCGGTCCCATCCTCCGTCGACACGACCGACGCGTCGTATCGCTCTACAGGCCCGCTTTCGTTGGTCTGTATCCAGACCGACGAGGGGGCTGTGGGAGCCTCTGGGAGGGTGACGTTCTGCTTGGTTGTGTTCCACTCGACAGTCGCCTGTGCGGATGCGAGTTCTAGAACCGATTCGGGTGACCCACTCTTGTTGTACACCTCACGGTCGCCGTCCTCAATACGGAGATGTAACTTCTCGGCGTACAGCAGTTGCGCGGGTATCGGCAGCGTCCCGCCAGCCCCCATCGGCTCGCCAGCAGTGACCGTTCGGCTGAACGTTCCTCCAGGCACCTCCGTCTTGGCCCACACCTCGTACGTTTCACCGTTGTTGACGAGTGGATGGCTCACAGTAGCCTCGTCTGTCGATGGCATGACGTACGCCGGCGCTGCAGCCTGCGGGTTCACATCGTATGAGACCACTGGGTCAGTGTCCGGAAGGACAACGAACGTGATGTTCTCGTACAGCGAGACGTTGCTCTCGAACCGGTCCATTCGGACGCGGGTTTCGCCATCTTTGTACGTTCCGTCAACGGTTGTGTTTCTGGAATTGTATTTGATTTCGACCGGTACAGCCGTCCCCTCGGGAATCCCGACGACCGACGTTCCGTTGACCGGAAGCGTGATGTTACGGCCGTCCACGCCGCCCTTATCGCTTCTTTCAACGTATCGAAGGTCGACCGTCTTCCCGACGGTGGTCCCGTTGACCGTCACGTTCACCGTCGCTTCCCTGTGGTCTCCGGGTGCGTTCCGGAACTCGGAGAACGGAATCGACGTGGTGTTCGTCGTCTGTTTCGAAAAGTTCAGGTCGTAGCTCGCGACCTGCGTGTCTCCTAGCGAGACATTGGTGGTCTCGATACCGTTCTCGTTAAATCCGCCCGTGGAGACGGTCACCGTCACCGTGTCCCCATCCCGAGTCACCGTGACGTGTTGGTCGGCCGCGGCGCTGCCAGCGACGGCCCCGAGAACAGCTATCGCAACGACGAGCCAGCAGACGACCACGCGCCCAGTTTTCCCTCGGTGTGCCATCGCCATGTGTGTCACCTCCGATTGTCCGAAAGGTACTCATCGAGGTTCTGCTGAATCGTCCGGAACTGCTCGGCGGTGAACTCCGCCGTCGGCGTGTCGATGTCCGTTGCAAGGCCGTGTTCGGTAGCCTCGTCCATGATTCGGTCGAACTTCGGCCGAGACGCATCAAGCAGCGGGTCGATATCGAACCCACCGAACAGCAGCAACACGTCGACACTGTCGCCCTGCCGCGAAGATGGCGTCAGCGTCGGCATCTGGTGGACTACCTCGTCCATGCCGTTGTTGTCGAGCCACTGCTGGAGCGCCATCTCCAGATCCGCTTCAGTGTATTCGCCGGCTTCGATGAGATGTTCCGGGGCCCGAACCACGGCGTACACCACCTTGGACGTGCTCGGGTCCATCGGGACGAACACGTTGTCTGCGGCCTTATCGAACAGTAAATCCAGTTCGAACACCGAGGGCTGATCCATCGCGATGCCGGGCG
>Ga0207754_100480_pt1 | contig 15241 bp, 16 predicted proteins | sample A23E1SouthBayCA_FD_187728 | JGI IMG/M metagenome (GOLD analysis project Ga0207754, IMG submission 187728) | Aerobic enrichment media microbial communities from Eden Landing Ponds, California, USA - A23 E1 (SPAdes) | ecosystem: Environmental > Aquatic > Marine > Unclassified | place: Emeryville... | reverse complement strand
GATGCCGAATGGTAACCCTTAAATCCGACCCACGGCCTACGAACGAATGCATCCGCCCTTAGCTCAGACTGGTAGAGCAGTCGACTGTAGATCGACTTGTCCCCCGTTCAAATCGGGGAGGGCGGACCTCGCTTTCCGGCGATTCTGAGCAGAACACTAAACAGCGTATACTCCGCGTAGACGCGACTCTCGCGGCCGAATCGCGTTTCGCGCAAGCCGTCGCTGAAACTGGGTTGAACTCACCCCGAGTCGGGGGTCCGCGCCATCCTGCGAATCCCATAGTCGAAACTCCGGGGTGGTACGCGTGAGCCTTCGCGTCTCACGGTCCCACGGCCGCGATTTCACCGTTCTCACCCACTGCCCCGCCTGCGGCTACTCCTTCGAGCCGGAAGAACGCCGCCACGTCCATCTCACCGACCACGACCCCGCGGACTTCGGACTCACGCCACTCGGAGAGATACCCGCCGACCACGACACCCCCCTGTTCGGAGGTGAGGCTCGTGGCGACTAACGAGTTCGTCCGCGCGTCGAAACTCCGGACGGATGACTGCCCACAAGTCCGGCGCGAAGACTACTGGCAACGCATCGCTGACGAGGCCACCGAAGCCGACGAGTGCGCTGTCTGCGGCGCGGAGGGGCCGGACTGCCGACTCGTCCGCCTTCCCGACCGCGACCGCGAGAAAACCGTTCTCTGTGCCGCCTGCCGCCGTCTATGGGGTGATGGTGCGTGAGCCGCGCGCGCACCTCCTCGAAAGCTGCCGGCGAAGCCATCGAGGCCGAAGTTCTCCAACGCGTCGACGCGCTCGAATACGTCGGCGACTCCGAAGCCGAGTGGCACGACGCCCGCGTGAACGGCGTGCTCGACGGCCGGGACACCCGCCTCGGGAGTACGCCGCTGCTCGCCGATGGGACGCCGGTCGAAATCAAGGCCGCCCAGCGCCGGCTCGCCAGCGGCGCGCGCGGCCGGTATTTCATCCGCCAGCGCCAGCACGAACGCCTCGTTACCGAGTCCGCGGCCTACCTGATCGCCGTCTACGACCCCCGTACCCAGCGCGTGCTGGCGATGCTGGCCGTTCCTGCCAGCATCATCGACGAACTGCTACCGGACGGGTGGACCGCGGTCGCCGGCGACCGCGCCGAGAAGGGGTATCGACAGCTCGCGTGGAGCCGGCTGTTCGACCCCGAAACCGTGGAGGGGTCGCCGTGAAGACTGTCACCCCGCAGGCCCACGAGTTCGCCGCGAACTTCCTCTACAACGACGCCGGCCTGCAACCGTGGTTCGCCTGCGACGCCATCATCAAGAACGCCGACGGAGCGACCGACTGGCGCGACTTCTCCCTCGGCGGCGACCGCTATCAGGCACAACTCTACTACCAAGACTCCGGTATTGACCACCCCGGCGACACCACGCCCGCCGGCACCCCCGTCAAAGTCGAGACTATCCGCGAGTTCCGCATTCAGGTCCGTCGCCACCCCGAGGAGGACCCACTCGGGAACCCGGACGCCGACGAGGGCGGCGAGCAGACGGCGAACTTCCATATCGCCCCACGGTGGCCCGGGATGACCGCCACCGGCGACGACGGCGAGAGCTACGAGATTCCCGTTCCCGATGGCTTCGGCGAAGGCATCAACGTCGCCGTCAAGGGTTCGAACATCCGCTTCTCGACGTACGCTCCGTTGGTTCGTATTGCGGCCACTGCGCTCGGTCTGAACCCGGACTACTTCACCGACCGCCACCCATCCAGCAACATTCAGGACGCCGAGCGCTATGTCCGTCTCGAGGCCGACGAAAGCGGTCCCGTCCACGCCCGCAACGGTCCGATTGCCGAACTCGGCCACCTGCTCGAATCCGACCGCTCGGGCTACCGGAAGCTCGTACAGGACGACACCGAGCAGGCCGGTCACTACCACACCGCGACGCTCGGCCCGAAGCGTGTCCGTGAGGCGTTCCCCGACCACCGCCTTCCCGTGGAGGTCAAGCACTACTACGGCCGCGAGAGCGCCAGCATGGACGCCGACGAGACGCTGGCGAACCCGAAGGTCGGTGTCTCCTATCAGGTGTCGCGGTGGGACAGCACGCTCTACGCGACCGACGAGGACCTCACCCGGCTCGAACGGGAGTTAGACCGCGTGCTCGTGTCGGTGCTCGCCGATGCCGGGCTCGACGTTGGCCCACAACACGACACCGACAGCGACGACCGCCGCGGCGCGTTCCTCGCAGATGCGTACTTCACGCCGGAGGTCTCCGAGCGTGGGCCGAACCCGGTACAGTTGGACCTGACGCGGCTCCGCCACGAGCAGGAAAGCGTCGTGATTCGGCATCTCTCGGACGGATTCAGTCCCGTGCAGTGGGACAGTTTAGAGACGCTGGCGGCCGACGGTGGGGAAGTCTCGCCGGCCGATATTGCCGAGCAGAACGACCGCCACATCAACTCCGTGTACCGGGCGTTGCAGGGGATTGACGACCTGCTCGACCGGGCGCGCGGAGAGGTCGCGCTGGGGTCGGACCACATCGCCGAGATGGTGCTCGACGCGGTACAGCAGGCCCGCGAGCGGACCCAGCAGGCTGTTGAGACAGCGGCGAAAGCCGAGGAAGCGGTAGAGCGTGGGCTAACCGACCGGATGAGCGCGTTCGTGGCGTTCTGTGCGAAACACGGGATTGACCACTCGGGCGGGAAGGACGCGCGGTTGACGCTGCGGTTTGGCGACCACGTGGCGGAGGCGTCGGTTCGGTTCCGCGTGAAGCGCGCGTTCGAGCTGTGGATAGACGCGGGGCGAGACCGCGAGCGGTTCATCATGGGCCACGTCGAGCACGACGGGGCGCGCCGCCAGCTCTCGCACTACTTAGACCTCGGTGTCGGGCCGCTCCGGTAGCGCGGCCCGCGGGTAGTGGCAACACTGTTCTCAGGTCGTATTTCAGGGGTTGTAGCGCCGAAAACCCGGGGTGTTCAGGGGCACCCCCGGGGGGTTAGGAGCGCGCGGCGAGGTCGCGCACTCCCGTTCGGTCGGCGCGACCTCGCCGCACCCACGCGGGGACCCTCACGACCGCTGTGAGGGTCCCCGTTAGGGGTGTGGCTAAGGCCACCAATCCAAAACACTCCCCACCGCTGCGCGCAGCGCAGCAGAAACCGCCCCGCCCCGCGGGGCGCGCGAAAAATTTCATAGCCCTAGCCCGATTAAACCTCTCTGCCGAACTGGTAGGTCGGCCCTGAAACAGTGTCAGGTTCGAGATAGAACCACTATCTGTCTTAAACCCGCGAGCGTTGACGGCGCCGGTATGGTACCGGGACGAACGCTAAAATCTGTGAGCCATCTGCGTGGACCCACTTACAACACGTCTGAGATTGGGATTTTCGCTTGCTGGGTGCCGCGGTGGTCGCCGCCGCCGTGCCACCGGACTGTCGGGAGGCGAGAGGCACGACGGCGGCCGTGCGCGAGCACTTCGACACCACGGCCGCGAATCCGGTACGCGGCGAACAGGTAGACGCCGCCCTCGGATTGCAGGCGCTCGTGGTACTCTCGATAGATTTTGAAGTTCCCGGGCTGGCCGTCGGCGTGCTCGTGCATCGCGGCCTTAATCTCGACCGGCGTTCCGTCCGGCGCGTCGGCGTCCTTCCAGCTCGCCCGCGCCAGTTCCACGTCGTAGTGGTCGGCCATCTTGTACTCGACCGCCGTCCCGTAGGAGTTCGCGCGGTGGCTCGGCATCTACGCGCCCCCCGCGCCTCGCGCGCTCTTATATATAAACTCGTGGCGCCGGCCGACCGCGCGCACCCATCGAGGCGAGCGCCCCACCGGGCGCCGCGATGGGCCAGTAGTAAAGGGGGGACGCTCACGCTTTCCACCTTTCCAACTCGGCGCAGTCATGCGATTGCGGCCTCCACGTCGGAAACCCATTCACGCTTCTCGCCGCCATTCTGGTATTCTTCCCACCAGTTCCCGACGGTAGCGTGGCTATACGGGATGTTCTCGGCGATTTCACGATTCGACTTCCCCGCTTCTTTGCCCTGCGCGATGGTCCACATGGTGACGCGCTTGATGTCGTCTTCGGCGACCGCAGGCTCGTCGCTGTCGCTGTCGGTCGCCCGCCACGACCAACTGCTGGCCTCCTTGTCGTTGTACCGCCAGTCCGTCGCCGGCACACCACCGAACTCGCCGATTTTCCCGCGTAGCTCGCCGTTCGTGACGCGCTCCCAGATAGTCGCCTGCTTCTGCGACTCCTTTTTCACGATGACGCCAAGCCGCCACAACAGCGGGTGAATCGAACTCTCGTCGTGGGCTATCACGATGAGCGCGCCGCCGTACTTGCGGACCTTGAACACTAAGGGACCCATCAACTTCCGCGTCAGTTGGCCGTCCTTCCCGTTCCCACTCGCGCTCGATGAGAGTTCGTCGAGGACCGCGAGCTTCGGCGTCTGGTCGTGCTGAAGCGGGTTCCCGTCCTGTTGAAGCCACTCCTTGAGTGCGGGAAAGCTCGGCAGGTAGCCATCGCGTTCGCGGCCGCGTTCGTCGTGCCACTCGGATTTCTCGCGGAGACTCTTGATGTTCGTCCCGACGAGCGCGGACGGGTTCTTGTGAACGTAGCGCTGGCCGAGCAGCCCCGCGAAGTTCGACTTCCCGGCCCCCATCTCGCCGAGAATCACGACCACGGGCGCTTTCCCGTTAATCAGGTCGTCCACCTGCTGAATCGCCTTCACGCCGGAAATATCGGCGCGCTGGTTCGTGTCGCCCTGCTGGTGTTGGAGCGTACCCATGTCGCCGTCGTTGAGCGCTTGGCGGGCGTGCTCGGTGGCCTGCGCGCGCCGGATGTTCTGGACGAGTTCGAGGTCGTCGGCGCGACCGGGCATCACTTCGGCGCGGTCGGCGGCGTCGGGGTCATACTCCTGCTGGACGACCGAAAGGAAATGCGAGAGGTCGCGGTCGCGGACGGTGCCGGTGTGCGGGTAGGCATCGGGGTCGCGTTCGTCGTAGCCGTCGACGTGCTCACGGTGGCTGGCAACGATGTGGGGGTCTACCTCGCCGTTTCCGTCCTCACTCATGGTTCCCTCCGTCTGCGGCGGCCGGCCCATGCCCATCGCTCGACGGGGCACCCGCGCTCGGGTTGTGCGTCTCGCCCGCCGGAAGCGCGTCGGGAAGGTGGTTCGGGAGGTCGTCCATCTGGATATCTGCGAGGTCGTCGTCGGTGAGGTTCTCGGCGCGGTTCTCGAAGTCCTGCGTCACCTCCTTCACGGCGTCCTTATCCAGTCGCTCGCCCTTCTCGCGGGCTTCCACGACCCTGTTGATGAGCCGTGTTTGCAGGTCCGCGGAGAGTTCGCTGATGGAGTCGCTGAGGTACGCGAGCGACAGGTGCGAGTCTACGAGGTCGTCATACATCCGTTCCATGTGGCTCTTGCTCGTGAGTAGTTTCGTGTCCTGCATCTCCGAGAGGTAGACGCCGGAGACGCGCAGACTCCCGTTGTCGCCGTACTCGGGCGCCCACTCGAAATCGCGGACGGCCACCGCGTCGCCGTCGTTCACCCGGTACGGCGCCGGGCCGTCGACGCGCTTGTCGCCCCATACGTCCGGCGGGACGAAGTACGTCTTCACGGTGTCGTCTACCGCGTTGACGTGGTGTACCTCCACGTAGTTGCGGATGCGAAGCCAATCCACAAAACGCAGGCCGAAGATGAACATCGGCGGCGCCAGCACCAGCCACCCGACGAGCACGTTCGTCGTCCACGGCGGTGCGCCCGGAATCGCGGGGTTGAACCACCATACCGCGACACCGAGCGCAACGAGCACGCCTGCGACGAGCAGCTGCGCCTCGGCGAACACGTACGTCAGGCGGTCCTGCCAGCCGCCGAACGTCGAAGACAGGTCCGCCATCAGACGCTCGCCTCCACGGGTTCGCCGCCCTCCTTGTAGAGCTTCCAGAGCGCCGCGCCGATGAACGATAGCACGACGATGCCGGCGCCGGCCATCCATCCGACGGTGCCGGAGGAGTCGCTGAACGGCGACAGATTCGGCGCCTGAATCACCTCGCCGTACAGCACGTTCTCGGTGGCGATGGAGACGCCGACGTACCCGCGGTCCGTCTCGGTGACAGCAAACTCGACCGTTGTCCGGCCGTCGTCAGCGACGAACGTGCGGCGGTTGATTTCCCCGCCGTCCATGAATCCGCCAGCGTCCGACAGGGTGACGGCCGTCGCGCCGTCGGATTCGAGGACGAGCGTCGCGGTGCCCGTGCTTGGGTTGTACGACGAGGAGACTAACCGCAGATTCTCATCTATCTGTTCGCCAGCGGGCACTGTCGAGTTGTTTGCGGACGCCTGTTGTGCGAGCGTGGGCTGTGGGCCGGCCGGCGCGGTCGCGGCCGCGCCACCGATAGGTGCGACGGCAAGGGTGGCAAGCAGTACGACTATCGAAACGGTGAGTTTAGCGTTCATAAATAGGGTTTTGGAGGGTTACGCGCGGTTGAGCAGCAGGACAAGAGCGCCGCCGATGAGCACGGCGCCGGGGATGGTGCTACCGCCCCCGAAGTCGGGGAGGATGCCGCCGCCGCCCGCGTTGCGCTCCTGTTGCTGCTTGGCGTTAATCTCGGCCGTCAGGCGGTCCAAATCCTCCTGTAAGGCCTCGAACTCGGAGGTGTTCGCGGTCTGGTAGTTAATATCCTTGTACGGCACCGTCTCGTTCTGTGCGAGCTCCTCGCCGTCCGCTGTCGTTACGGACTCTAGAGTGAACTCGCCGGTTAGCTCGTGGGAGCCGCCGTCATCAAGGGCGACGAACTGCGCGCCCGTGATGTTCGAGGCGTTGTAGGTACCGCCGACAGCGTACCCGCCGTTCGGGGTGCCGTCGCTCATCAGCGTCCCGGTGTACGTTACATTACCGACAGAGACGTTCATGCGGCCAACGTTCGACAGGTCCTCCGGCGGCGCGACACCGAGCGAGGACAGCGTTCGCAGCGTCCACGTCGAACTGTTCTGCGAATCGTAGTCCCGCGCACCGAGATAGGGGTCTACGAGGTCCGACGAGTTGATTTCGCCCTGCTGGTAGCTACTGTACGTGTTATCAACGAACGCGTCTAGCTGGCTCTGCACCTCATCGTTCTGAGATTCAATCTCGTTCCAGCGGCTGGTAACATCCCTTGGGTCGAGGAAAGTGAGCGTTTCATAGTTGTCATTCGGGGGGCGAATGCGGAACCCGAGCACGCTGTCGCCAGATGGCCCGTTAGGGTAGGTGATAGTCGTGTTGACAGCAGAGCCATCATATTTCGATTCCACAACGCGATGGTCCACAGTATTCCCATTGACGAGTTGGACCTCGTTGGTGTAGAAGCCCTGAATAGTCGCGTCGTTGACGCTCCCCACGCTATCCTTGATAGTCAGGAACACGAAGTCATTAGAGATGCCCGTGGTGTTCTGCGCCGTCTGGAAGGAACTATCCAAGACCGTTATCGTGGTGTTCCACGACGAGATCAGGTTCTTCTGCTTAGTCGCGTAGTAATCAGCAACGGCCTCGGTCGCGTGATTTCGGGCAACTGCCTCCGCGCTGCCGTTCTCTAAGGCGCGGATGTAGGCGTTCTTGCCTTCCATCAGCGCGATACTCTGCGTGTCGTTGAGGTAGTTGCTGTACGCGGTGTTGACGAAGTTGTTATTCTGTTTCTGAATGCTGGCTTGGTCGTAGATTGATTTCTTTGTCTCTTGGGCGTCTATGCCTTCGAGCTTGTCCGTGTCGGGCTCGTTGCAGAAGAGGCCGGTCACGTCGGAGACAACGACGGGACCGTACTGCGCGACGGCGCAGCCGGCGAGCGGCTGCGCCTCGGCGGTGCCGACCGGCGACGTACCGGGACTAGCGACGCCTCCGAAGGCGGCCGCGCCCACGAGGAGCACGCCCGCGAGGACAGCGCACGCGGTTTGTAGGCGGTCGCTCACTATGACCACCTCAGTACCACGCAGTGACGGTGTACGCCGATGAGAGTACGATGAACGCGACGGCGCCAGCGGCCTGACTGCCGAGCACGAGGTCTTGGACAGCCGGGATGAACGCCATCCCAACGAGCACGACGATGCCGCCGCCTACGGCGAGCGATTCGAGTTCGTCAAGGTCGTCCCAGCCGTCGCCAGCGCGATTCGTCGCCCACGACGCGGCGAGCGCGATTACGCCGACGACGAACGCGATACTGACGCTCACGCCACTCCCGCTAAAGAGCGTCTGGTCCAGCGAATAGCCGAACATGGTGAACGTCCCGATGCCGGTGATGACGACCGCGGCGAGGCTGAAAAGCGGTGCAACGACCACGTCTTGCAGGTCGAAGCCTCCGTCCGTGTGGAGGCTGAATACATCACTAGTTGCCATACTGCAGGTCAGACCGACCTGCTCCGGCGTTTAAACCGTAGGACTACTCCGGGCTGTTTAGGTCTTCAGCGTCCAGTTCGCCCGCGAGATATGCGAGCCCTTTGTCCGTGATTCGATAGTAACTCGCCTCTTCGTCGGCGATTTCGAGTAGCCCGCGGTCTGCGAGTTTCGACATTCGGCGGGAGAATGTAGAACGCTCCCTGTCCAGAAGGCCTAATTCCTCCACGAGATGCCGCTTCACTGGTGAAGGCGGGAGTGAGATAGGTTTGCCGCCGGGTTCCCCCAGTTCCTCAAAGAGCTCCAGTATAGCGTCGTCTACCTCGTTCATACCCGGAACTCGGGGACGCATGCTCGGTTCGTCGTACAACTCTCGGTTAATCGCTCCGGTGTCGAGTATCGGTGTAACATATGCATTATTGCATCACGGTATGTTGCAAAAGTCTAAGTGCGATGGGTTTCTTGGTAGTCGCTATGACGCTTTCCCGTCGTCTCCGGAGAAAGAGTCGGTCGATGCCGCCACAGCCGGGCGGCGGAGGCGTCTGCCCACTACCATGCGCGACGCCCTCACTGCGGAAGTGAACGAGATTAGACTTAACCGTAGGACTGCGGCACGGCGCCGCTATCCTTCGGGAGTGCTCCGGAGCGCGTTCGCTCCGTCTAGTTTCACTTTCACGCCGCGGCAGGATTGCGTTAACATGGGCTATGGGCCGAATAGAACAATACTCCGTCGCGGCCCCTCCCGACCGCGCCTGACCACTACCACCTGATAGGCGCGGCCGGGTACAGTCCCGCGGGCTGCGGCGGACCTCAAACCGCACGAAGCGGCCATCGAGGCCACCAGACAGCCATGCAAGAACACGAAGACGCACACCAAAAATCCGCCGGACAGCCATCTGAACAGCACGAGAACACGGAGGGATTGGCTTGAGCGCCGACCTCGAAGCGCTTGGTCCCGACGAGGCGCGCAAACTGTACTTGGACGCCCGAGAGAACGAGCTGAGCGAAGACACGAGTGAGGGACAGGATTACCGGCTGCGGGCGTTCGTCGCGTGGTGCGACGAGGAAGGCATCGAGAACCTGAATCACCTCGATGGCCGCGACCTCTACCAGTACCGCGTGTGGCGTCGTGAGGGCGGCTACTCTGGTCAAGAACTGAAGAACGTCACTCTACGCGGCGACCTCGCTACGATTCGCGCGTTCCTCCGGTTCTGTGGCGACATAGATGCCGTGGACGGTGAACTATTCACGCAGGTCCCGCTTCCGCAGGTGTCTCACGGTGGCGATGTGAGCGAGACGACGCTGGACCCCGACCGCGCGAAGGACATCCTCGACTACCTTTCGACCTACGAGTACGCGAGTCGCACTCACGTTGTCCTGCTCGTTCTCTGGAACACCGGCTGTCGTATCAGCGCACTGCGCGCGCTCGATCTCCGCGACCTCGACCTTGACGCCGACCGGCCGAACGCGGAGGGGCCGGCGCTCCACTTTGTTCACCGCCCGGAGCAAGGCACTGGCCTGAAGAACGACGAGAAAAGCGAGCGCTGGAATGCGATTTCTGAGTACGTCGCGGGCGTCGTGAGAGACTACATCGAGGGGCCACGGAAGGACAAGCGGGACGACTACGACCGCGAGCCGCTGGTGACGACGCAGCAGGGGCGTATCTCGCGGACGACGGTTCGGAACACGCTCTACCGCGTTACGCGGCCGTGCTGGCGGGGTAAGGAGTGTCCGCACGACGAGGACCCCGAGGACTGTGTGGCGACCGAGCACGGGAAACAGAGCAAGTGTCCGTCGGCGCGTTCGCCTCACGACGTGCGGAGCGGCCGTGTCACCGGCTACCGGCTGATGGATGTGCCGCGCGTTGTCGTGAGTGACCGGATGGACGCGAGCGAGCAAATTCTGGATAAGCACTACGACCGGCGGAGTGAGCGCCAGCGAGCTGCTCAGCGCCGCGAGCATTTGGAGGGACTGTAACGATGCTGGGCGACCTACTCGAAACCCCTACTGGCGGTCAGGTTGGTTGTCCAGCGCGGGGAGGGCGGACTTTCTGCGGGAGTCAAACCGAGCAGACTCGAATATGTCAGTCGCACGCTCGGGAACGGAGTGAAGGGGCAGTCTGGCTTTCGGGGTATCTCTGAGATTTAGAAGCGCGCGGCGAGGTCGCGCACTCCCATTCAGTCGGCGCGACTTCGCCGCACCCACGCAGGGACCCTCACGACCGCTATGAGGGTCCCCGTTAGGGGTGTGGCTAAGGCCACCAATCCAAAACACTCCCAACCGCTGCGCGCAGCGCAGATGAATTGACGCCGGCAGTTCCTCGGTATTATCCGCTATCTGCTTAGGAGCCCGCTACTATTTAATCTGGGGTCGTGTAGTCGGGTTTATGGTGGACGCTGGAGAGGTGGTGTCAGCCCTATTCATCCTCTTTTTCGGAGGGGCTACGCTACTATTGCTTCGCGCTTCATTCACAGGTGGGGACGTTTCCAAACTCTCTCAACAGATTAGTTCGCTTGCCATACCGGTCACCGTAGCTCTGGTTGCTCTTTTCTTTGTCCTCACGATACTAGGCAATTCGAGGTGAAATGATGGACGGTGATGAAGAATCTGTAGTCGCTTCTAATGAAAACGCACACCGCGTTTTAGAGTGGCAACTGTATACATACCATCACATTCAAAATCTTGCGACAGGAGTTCTGGGCGCAGTATTCTCTGGGTTGGCTATAATAATAACCGTACTCACTGCGTTCAGGGGTTCTATACCCGGAATTCCATGGCAGCAAATAGCTGTAAATGACGTATACGATGTTCTCCTTGGCTATTCAATGACACAACCATTCGTGCAGGCTGAGGTAGCATTAAACTGGATAATGTCACTATTCGGTTTTGTACTAGCCGGTTCGATTTTGGCAGAAGCAATCTACTTTTTCGGGACCATCGTACTTGGCGACCGACTTTTGCATCTCGCTACTACGCACGACCTTAGAATCGTACCTCTTCCACAAGAATTGATTAATAGATTACCAGTAACAGATTCCGTAGTAGATTCCCGTTCAGAATGGATACTCGCGAATGCTGAGCAGACAGATCATGCAGATGAACTACTCCGACATGGACTCTACCGTCTCCCAATTATACTATTCTTGACTATCTACTATGTTTACATTTATTTCCTGTCTGTGGAGATTTCGCTACCTGCGATTCTAATCAATCAAATCAATACCATATTATTCTCTGTCTTATTCGCGTACGCGTTTTGGGAAAAAGACCGGAATTGGCGAATTGCTACCCCAACTACGTGGCTTTGGGTTGCACAAATCATCTTCGCGTTTGTCGGATTGGGGCTCTTCATCTATGGACTGATATAAGCCGCTAAGATAGCCTTCTCCCTTTCTTCCATGACTGGTATCCACCTCCTCGGAGTTTCACTCTGAAGGACCTAAATTCCTGAATCTGAACACGACCTCGCAAATCTCGTGTGCACATCTCCACGCTCACCCAACTTCAGCAGTAGCGACGAGAGAACCACCGCTGATTCCCGTCCGAATCACTCCCCTGAAAGAGTAATCCGCCGTCAGTCGTCGCCGACCTCGGGCGACTGGTGGGGTGCGGAGCCGGTGGAGCCGGCGACGTTCTCGCGGAGGTCGGCTTCGATGGCTTCGAGCGTGCGGCCTTTCGTCTCCGGGACCAGCGAGTACGTGAACACGAGCGCGACGGCGCTGAAGACGCCGAACAGCCAGAACGTCGCGGAGGGGCCGACGCTCGCGGTGAGAATCGGGAACGACAGGGACACCGCGAGGTTGGCGCCCCAGTTGGCGACCGTCGCCAGTCCCTCGGCGGAGCCGCGGACCGACAGCGGGTAGATTTCGGAGATGAGCAGCCAGAAGACGGGGCCGAGGCCGACCGCGAAGAAGGAGATGTACAGCATCAGGCAGACGGTCGCGGCGATGCCGAGCACGCCGGAGAGCCCGGGGAGGTAGAAGATGACGCCGAGCGCGGCGAGCGTGACGGTCATGCCGCCGGTGCCGACGAGCAGGAGGGGGCGGCGGCCAACGCGGTCGACGAGGCTGATGGCGACGACGGTGATGCCGACGTTGACCGCGCCGATGCCGACGGTGGCGAGGATGGACGCGGTGCTGCCGAAGCCCGTGGATTCGAGGATGGTGGGCGCGTAGTACATCACGGCGTTGATGCCCGTAATCTGCTGGAGGACGGCGAGGCCGACGCCGACGACGAGCGCGGGGCGGAGCCACGGCGCGAGGAGGTCGCGGAGGCTGGTGCCGGACTCGCGTTCGACGGTCTCCTCGATTTCCGCGAGTTCCTCGTCGACGCTCCCTTCGCGGGTACGTTCGAGGACGCGCCGGGCGTCGTCGGGGCGGCCGTGGCTGAACAGCCAGCGCGGGCTCTCGGGCATCTTCAGCACGCCGAGCCCGAGGACGACGGCGGGCACCATGCCGGCGCCGAGCATCCACCGCCACGCGCCGCCGTCGGCGAACGCGTAGTTGACGAAGTACGACGAGAGGATGCCGATGGTGACCATCAGCTGGTGGAGGGAGGTGAGGCCGCCGCGAATCTTCGGCGGCGCAATCTCGGAGATGTACAGCGGGCCGACGACGGAGGCGAAGCCGATGGCGACGCCGTCGACGAGTCGGCCGGCGACGAGCACGGGGACGTTGGGCGCGACCGACATCAAGAACGACCCGATGAAGAAGACGACGGCGGACAGCAGGATGAGCTTTCGGCGGCCGATTCGGTCTGCGAGCCGTCCGCCGAGCATCGCGCCGCCGGCGGCGCCGGCCATGGCGCCGCTGACGACGATGCCTTCGACGAGCGGCGAGAGGCTGAACGTGTCGTTGATGAACAGGATGGCCCCGGAGATGATGCCCGTGTCGAAGCCGAACAGCAGGCCGTTGAGCGCCGCCATCGCGGCGACGACGTAGACGAAGCGGGATTCTCCGCCGAGGCGCTCGATGGAGTCAGTGAGTCCCATCGTGTATCACGGATTTTTACTACACCTATAAAAAATTCTTTGGGATTTCCAGTGTGCCGGAAACGGACGACAGCGCCGCCGACGCCGCAGATGTATTCGTAACGTCGAGCGCGGAATTTTCGCTACCACTCCCGAAAATATTTTGCCGGGTAGCGCGGAACCCTCGCACGTGACACATCTCGTCGCGGACGACCCCGAACGGTCACTCGTCGACGCGCTGCCGGCCGACGTGGTGACCGTCAGCGCCGCGGCAGTCCGCGACGACCTCGCCCGCGCCGACCCGGACGTGGTCGTGGTGGACGCGACCGCCGTTCCCGACCCCGCCGCCGTCGTGGACGCCGTCCGCTCGACCACCGACGCCGTGGTCGTCGCCGTCGGCGCGACGACGCTCGACGCCGACATCGCGTGCGCGTCGACGGGGGGACCCGCTGTCGCCGCCGCCGTCGAGCGCGCCCACGCCATCGCCGCCTACCGCCAGTCGGTGTCGGACCTCTACGAGGCGTGCCGCGAGCGGGCGCTCGGTCGCCCCGACGAGGACGTTCGCGCCCGCCGGCAGTCCGCCGACGACAAGTTCGCGTCGCTCCCCGACGACCGGGAGTCGTTCGCGGCCGCGCTCCGTAGGGGGGAGGAGGATGGTTGAGGCGTTCGCCGTCGCCTCCGGGAAGGGCGGCACCGGGAAGACGACGAGCACGCTCGCGCTCGGGATGGCGCTCGCCGAGGACCACGACGTGACGGTCGTGGACGCCGACACCGGGATGGCGAACCTCCTGTTCCACGCCGGGCTCGCGGACGTGGACGTGACCCTTCACGACCTCCTCGTCGCCGGCGGCAACGCCGCCGTCTCCGACGCCGTCTACGAGCGCTACGGGATGCGGGTGGTCCCCTGCGGCACGGGCCTCGGGGCGTTCCGCGCGGCGGACCCGGCGCGGCTCCGCGGCGTCGTCGCCGACCTCGCCGCCGACACGGACGTGCTCCTGTTGGACTCGCCGGCGACGCTGGCGAGCCGCAGCGCCGTCCTCCCGGTGGTGCTGGCGGACCGCGCGGTGTTGGTCGTCCAGCCGACCATTCCCGCCATCTCGGACGCGCTCAAGGTCCAAGAGTACGCCACGTCCTACGGCACGGGCGTCGCGGGCACGCTCTACAACAAGGTCCAAGACCCCGAGGCCGTCGAGCACGTCGCCGCGAAGTCGGGGAAATACTTCGAGGGCGAGACGCTCGGCACCGTCCCCGAGGACGACGCGGTGCGGGCGGCGCGCCGCGCGGGCGAGCCGCTGCTGGCGCACGCGCCGGACAGCGACGCCGCGGCCGCGTACCGGCGGGCCGCCGACGCAATCGACGTTCGGGACGCCGACGCCGAATCGGTCGCCGACCGCTTCCGGAGCGCGGTCGTCCCCGAGCAGCCATGACGGAGCTGACGTTCGCGCGCGTGGTCGACGACGCGGCGGCCGCGCTGTCGCTCGCGCTCGACCGCGAACTCACCGGCCACGCCGTGCTCACGCCGCAGGACGCGCTCCTCCTCGACGACGACGGCGCGGGCGTCGTCGCCTTCACCGACGGCGTCCCGACGCACGTCCACCACACCGAGACCGGTCGCGGCGGCGCGGCCGCGCTCGCGGCGCTCGCGGCCACCGGCCCGCTGCGCGTGGAGTGTTACGCCGGCGAGGACGGCGCGGTCCCCAGAACCGACCAGACCGCGGTCGCGCCGGGGACCCCCGCCGAGCGCCTCGCGGGCGACGACGCGCTCGCGGCCCGAACCCGGGACGCCGCCCGTGCCGCGGGCATCGACGACGCGACCGCCGACGCCGACGACGCGGGCGACCTCGATGCAGTGGAGGCGTTTCTCGCCGACGAGCAGAAGGTCGAGGCGATTCGGGACCGCGCCCGCGAGGAGGCCCGCGAGCGAGCCGAGGAGGGGGGGTTCGA
>Ga0207754_100478_pt1 | contig 15391 bp, 16 predicted proteins | sample A23E1SouthBayCA_FD_187728 | JGI IMG/M metagenome (GOLD analysis project Ga0207754, IMG submission 187728) | Aerobic enrichment media microbial communities from Eden Landing Ponds, California, USA - A23 E1 (SPAdes) | ecosystem: Environmental > Aquatic > Marine > Unclassified | place: Emeryville... | reverse complement strand
CGGTGTACGGTGCCGTCGCCGGCCTCGGGTTCGCGACGATCGAGAACGCCCTCTACATCGCGCAGGGCTACCTGCAGGCCGCCGACCTCAGCCAGATGGAACAGCTCCAGCAGGCGATCGGCACCTCGCTGAGCCGGGCGCTCGTCGGTCCGGGCCACGTGCTGTACTCCGCGTTCGCGGGCTACTACCTCGGGCTGGCGAAGTTCAACCCCGACGACCGCGGCCCGATCGTGGTCAAGGGGATCGTTATCGCGGCGCTGATCCACGGGGCGTACAACACACTCGTGTCGGTCCTCCCGTCGGTGCTGTCGTTCTGGAACGTCCTGACGCTGCTTGCCTTCGTCGTCGTCTTCGATGGCGTCGTCGGCTACGCGCTCTACCGGAAACTGTCGCGCTACCGCTCGTACTACGCCCGAGCGAGCGAGGCGACGGACGCGGCGACCGAGACGGCCGACGACCCCGCCGAACCCTGATCGACACGCTTTTTCGCCGGCCTCGCACATCCCTCGGTATGACTGACCGGGGTCCGCTCGACGCCGTCTCGCCGCTCGACGGCCGCTACGCTCGTTACACGGAACCGCTCGTGCCTTACGCCAGCGAGCGCGCACTGATGCGTGCTCGCGTCCGGGTCGAAGTCGAGTACCTGCTCGCGCTGGCCGATCTCGACGCGACGCCGCTGACGATCGACCCGGCCCAGCGCGACCACCTGCGGAACTGCTACGAGGCGTTCGACGAGGAGGACGCGGCCGTCGTCAAGCAACTCGAAACGGAGGGATACGGCGAGTACGCCGCGACCAAACACGACGTGAAGGCCGTCGAGTACTTCGTTCGCCTCCACCTCCCCGACGGACTGGACGCGGCCAACTGGATCCACTTCGGGCTCACCAGCGAGGACGTGAACAACCTCGCTCACCGGCTGCTGGTCGGTCCGGCCGTCGAGGACGTGCTCGTCTCGGAACTGCGCGCCGTCCGGGACCGCCTGGTCGCGTTCGCTCACGACTACGGCGACCTCCCGATGCTGGCTCGGACCCACGGCCAGCCCGCGACGCCGACGACCTTCGGCAAGGAGATGGCCGTCTACGCCTCGCGGCTGGGGAGAGCCATCGCCCGGATCGAAGCCGCCGCCGACGACCTCTCGGGCAAGCTGGCCGGCGCGTCCGGCACCTACGCCGCTCACCACGCCGCGTATCCGGACGTCGACTGGCCCGCCGTCTCCGAGGCGTTCGTCACGGACCTCGGGCTGGCACACGAACCGCTGACGACGCAGGTCAACCCCTGTGACGACCTCGAAGCCGTCTTCGACGCCGTCCGCGGAGCCAACAACGTCCTCCGAGACCTCGACCTCGATATGTGGCTCTACGTCTCCGATCGCTACCTCGGGCAGGAGGCCGTCGAGGGCGAGACCGGCTCCTCGACGATGCCCCACAAGGTGAATCCGATCGACTTCGAGAACAGCGAGGGCAACCTCACGAAAGCGAACTCGGATCTGGTCTTTCTCGGCGACTACGTCACCACCTCCCGCCTCCAGCGGGACCTCTCGGACTCGACGGTCAAGCGCAACATCGGGTCGGCCTTTGGCTACTGTCTGATCGCCTACCAGAAGTGCCAGAACGGCCTGGACAAGGTCGTCCCCAACGAGCAGGTCATGCGCGAGGACCTCGAATCGACGCCGGAGATCATCGGCGAAGCCGTCCAGACCATTCTCCGACGCGAGGGCCACGACGACGCCTACGAGCAGGTCAAGAAGGCCACGCGGGGCAAGTCTGTCACTATCGAGGACTTCCAGGAGATGATCGAGGACCTCGACGTGAGCGAGTCCGTCCGCGAGGAACTGCTCGCCGTGACCCCCACGGGCTACACCGGCGTCGCCGACGAACTGGCCGACGGCGTGTAGGGCACAAGACCTTTTCCGGAAGACGCCGACCGCCGCGGCATGGAACAGCGCCGCCGGACCCTGCTCGCTGGAGTCGCCTGTTTTCTGGGCGGCTGTGTGAGTCCCGTTTCGACCCCCGACACGACCGACACTGCGCCTCCGACAGCCACCGAGATACCGAGCACTCCCGCACACGCGACCTGCCATCCGGATGCCATCAGGACGCCACCCTCTGGCGGGTATCCCACACCGCCGTCGGACCTCACGACCGAACGTGTCACCGAGTACGTCACGACGCTGGAAAGAGCAGTCATGCTCCCACCGAAAGACGAGCGGACCGACGGCCACCTCGCTCTCGGTTCACCTAGCGTCGAAACGGTCCCGGAGGGCTACCTCGCGTACGTGCCAGTTCACGGCGGGTACTACAACATGAAACAGGAGGACTCGACGGTGACACAACACGCCGACCTCGCCCGCTACACGGCGAGTTACTTCCTCAACAGCCACGTCGTTCGGCGAATGGACGACACGGATCGCGCCGATCCCCGAACTGCCGGCACAGTCATCGTCTGTGACCCCGAGTGATCAGTCCTCCGCCGTCGCGCCGCGGCTCTCGTAGTCCACGTCGGGTCGCGTCTCTAGATCTTCGATCGCTTCGATCCGGTCGGTCCGCTCCATCTGCTCGTAGACGCTGCGCCAGACCGCGGCCTCCTCGTACATGCTGACCGCTTTCAGGAGAGCGATCCCGTCACCGGTGACGGCGTAGAACGTCGTCGGCGGATCGTCGATGCTCTGGGAGCGCGGGACCGGGACCTTCTCGACGACGTTCCGGTCGACCAGTTGCCGGAGGTGATAGCGGAGATTCTCCTCGCTCGTCTCGGGATTCCGGTAGACGAGTTCCTCGACGGAGAGGACGCCGTCTGGCTGGGCGAGAATCTGGTGGAGGATCGTCAGCCGCGTCTCGTCCAGGACGAAGCGCCGCCGCTCCAGTTTCTCGCCGAAGCCGTTCGGTCGCTCGCCGCGGTCTTGCGTGGCCATGTCTAGTCGATGCCGCTTCTAGCCGATAAGCGTTCGGGTCGGCACTAAATCGTTTTAGTCGCCACTTTGCTAATTTAGTTATCGCTATTGTGACCACGACCGTCGACGACCGGACCAGCCACGGTTATATACCGCCCCCGCGACCGCGTGATCGCCGCGACCGCCTGACAGTCGAGCACAATCCTCACGGGGTTCGGGACCGACTGGGTGGTAGATGGTACTGGACACGGACGGCCGCGTCCTGACGCTCGCGTTCGCGCGGATGGCCGACGCGCTGGGCAACTCCTTCCTGATCATCGTCCTGCCGCTGTACATCGCCAGCGGCCAGATCTCGCTGTCGGGCATCGCCGGCACGGAGATTCTCGGGTTCGTCCTGCGAGAGGAGACCCTGATCGGGCTCGTGCTCTCTCTGTTCGGTCTGCTGAACAGCTTCGGCCAGCCGTTCACCGGGCGGCTCTCCGACCGGACCGGCCGGCGGCGCGTGTTCGTCCTGACGGGACTGGCGATCTTCGCCGTCGGCAGCGCGACCTACCCGTTCGTCACGAGCTACTGGTCGGTGCTCGGGGCCCGTGCTCTCCAGGGGATCGGCGCGGCCTTCACCGTGCCGGCCACGGTCGCGCTGGTCAACGACTACGCGGCCAGCGACCGCGAACGGGGCGGCAACTTCGGCGTGTTCAACACCTTCCGGCTGATCGGCTTCGGGTTCGGGCCGATCGTCGCCGGCATCGTCATCACGGGCGGGCTGGCGGCCGAGACCGTCGTCAGCTACGCGCTCCCGGCCTGGCTCGGCCCCCTGGCCGGCTACACGTTCTCCGGGTTCGTCGCCGCCTTCGCCGTCGCCGTCCTCGGAGCGGTCGTCAGTTTCGTGCTCGTCGTCGCTCTGATCGAGGACCCGCCGAAAGTCGTCGGCGGGGCGGGCAAAGACCTCTCGATCGCGGTACGCGACCGGGACGGGAGTGGGCTCGATCCCGTCTTCGTCCTCGGCGTCGGGACCTTCTTCATGGCCACGACGATCGCGCTGTTCGCCACGCTCGAAGGGCCGATCCGCGCGCGACTGGACGAGACGACGTTCCTCTTTTCCGTGCAGTTTGCCGCCGTCGTCATCGCCAACGTCGTCTTCCAGATCCCCATCGGGCGCGCCTCGGACGTGTACGGCCGCCGGCCGTTCATCATCGCGGGCTTCGTCGTCCTGATCCCCGCCGTGTTCGCCCAGGGCGTCGTCACGGGGCCGTGGACGATGCTTGGGGCCAGACTGCTCCAGGGCGTGGCCGTCGCGCTCGTGTTCGCGCCGTCGCTCGCGCTGGCGGGCGACCTCGCCGGGGACCGCGGGTCGGGGACGACGCTGTCGGTGCTGACGATGGCGTTCGGACTCGGCGTCGCACTCGGGCCACTCGCTTCCGGCGTGCTGTACAATCTCGGCGGTCTCGTCGCGCCGTTTACCTTCGGTGCCGTGCTGGCCGTCCTCGCGCTGGTCCTGACCTACGTCGAAGTCGAGGACACCCTGGAGCGTGGTCAGGCCGGCGAGCCAGCGCCGCGGGACTGACGCCGCACTGGCGGCCGCGCCACGCCAGCAGCTCCACGGACGCCGACGACGTGAGTGTCGTCGGTGCCGACCCTACATATAAACCGCCGCATGCATCCGGGAAAACTGCCAGTCGGACGGGCGGCCAACGATCCGGCAATGGCTGAATCCGCGACTGTGACACGAGATGACGGGAGACGCGACGACCCCACGACGACGATCTCGCTGAGCGCCGATCGTCGGCTCAGGTACGCGGAGTACGGCAGTTCCGACGGGACGCCTGTGCTGTTCTTGCACGGGACGCCCGGCTCCCATCGGCTCGGTTCGCTGTTCGAGACGGCCGCGCGAGAACGGGGCGTCAGACTCCTCGCGCCCGATCGGCCGGGCTACGGCGGTTCGACGCCGTGGTCGGAGCGATCGATCGGCGACGCCGATCGGTACCTCCGTGCGATCCTCGACGACGCGAACGTCCAGCGAGCCGGACTGGTGGCGTTTTCCGGCGGCGCGCCACACGCACTGGCGATGGCCACGCGGTGCCCCGAAATCGTCTCTCGGGTCGATCTCGTCGCCGGGGCGACACCGCCGGACGTGCCCGGCGAGACACCCACGACACAGCGGCTCCTCGGCGGGCTGGCGACCAGAGCGCCGACGCTGCTCGGTGGCCTCCTGCGCGGACAGGCGTGGCTCGCCGAGCGTCTCGACCCGTCGTTCGTCGTCGCACAGTACACCGCGGGCGACGCGGACGAGTCGGTCCCCGAGGAAGTGGCGACGACCGTCGAGGCCGACTTCCTCGAAGCGCTCTCTCACACCACGCACGGTACCGTCACGGAGCTCCGGACCGCGGCCACGGAGTGGTCGCTCGACTACGAGTCCCTCGCCGCCGACGTGTGTCTCTGGCACGGGACCGCGGACACGAACGTCCCGATAGCGAGCGTGCGAGCGTTCGAGGACCGGCTTCCGACCGCGACGATCGAGACGGTCGACGGTGCCGACCACCTGCGGACGCTCCTTCGAGCGGTGCCGGCGGCGCTCGAAGAGTATCGATGACCCCGGCGGGCGTCGTCCGGGCGGCCGCGTGAGGTCTTTATGCCGGACGGACGAACGGCGGCCAACGGCCGCATGAAACGGATCCAGTTCTCGGTCACGTACCCCGACCGGCTCCGCCATCCCCTCCAGCGCCACCTCGAAGGCGACGGGGCGCTCACGCGGGCAGAGCTGTTGCTGTGGAGCCCGACGGCGGACGCGACGACGCTGTGCTGGTTCGACGGCGAGCCGGCGGCCGCCGAGCGCGCGGTCGCGACGATCGACGCCGTCGAGACGACCAGCCACGTGCGGGACGGCGACGGGACCTACGTGTTCCTCCAGCAGGACGCGTTCGAGTTTCCCGACGTGGTGCTCGATCTGATCGCCGACGCCGCGGTGATCTTCCGCCCGCCAGTGGTGTTTCGCGACGACGGGACGATCTCGTTCGAGGCCGTCGGCGAGACGAGCGCCCTCAGTGCCTTTCACGACGCACTCGCGTTGGTCGGCGATCTCGCGATCGAGCGGGTCCGGTCGTTCGAGCGCGCCAGTCGCCCGTCACAGCTCACCGACCGACAGCGAGCCGCGATGGAAGCGGCGGTGGCGGTCGGGTACTACGAGATCCCGCGCGAGGGGACGATCGAGGACGTGGCGGCGCGACTCGACTGCGCGACCAGCACGGCGGGCGAACTCGTCCGGAAGGCCGAGGCCGCGGTCGTCGAGGGCGTCGTCGAGGGCCAGTCGCGATCGGCACCACACCCTAACGGCAGGCTCCCGTAGTCGTCCGTATGTTTCGTGACCGCACCGATGCCGGCCGACAGCTGGCCGAGGCGATGGCCGACCACGGCGTCAGCCCGGAGCTCGTCCTCGCGATTCCGCGCGGTGGCCTGCCACCGGGTCGGGCCGTCGCCGACCGCTTCGACGCGCCGCTGGACGTGGTCGTCGCCAAGAAGCTCGGCGCACCGAACAATCCCGAGCTGGCCCTCGCCGCCGTCGCCGAGGACGGGAGCGTCTGGCGCAACGACGAGCTGATCGCGCGACTCGACGTGACCGACGAGTACGTCGACGCCGAACGCGTCCGCGTCGGCGACGAGGCACGCGAGAAGGCCGAACAGTACCGGACCGGCTCCTTCCCGTCGCTACGGGATCGGCGCGTCGCCATCGTGGACGACGGGATCGCGACGGGCGCGACGATGCGGGCCTGTCTCGCTCGGGTGCGTGCCGCCGAACCCGCGTCGATCGCGGTCGGCGTCCCCGTCGGTCCGGCGGAGACGATCGACGACCTCACGGCGAGTGCCGACACCGTCGTCTGCGTCGAGACACCGGCGGCCTTCCGGGCGGTCGGGGCCTACTACGAGCGCTTCGATCAGGTCAGCGACGAGGAAGCGATGGCGACGCTACGGTCCCGATAGCGGACCGAGCGTACGCGGATTCAGACGGTCAGAGCAGCCGTTCGACGGTCGCCTCGACCGCTCTCGCGGCCTCGTGGATCTCGCTGCGACGGACGTACTCCCGGTCGCTGTGAGCGACTGCACCCTCTTCGTCGGCCAGCACGCCCGGACCGAAGACGACCGTCGGTGCGTCGGGCGCGAAGTGTGCGGCCTCCGTCGCGGCACCGAACGGGCGGATCGCACCGCCGCACTCTGTGGCGAGCGTCTGGACGAGCGTCGCTTCCCGGTCGGTCTCGAACGCCTCGGGGAACGGCGTGTCGGGCCGGACGAGCGACACGTCCAGAGACATGCCCTCCGGGAGCCACTGCCGGAGGTGTGCTTCGAGCCGTTCGGGGAACTCGTCGCTGGTCTCTGGGGGGACGCTGCGGCGGTCGAAGGTGATCGTACACTCGGCGGGCACCTGGTTGGGTGCCTCGCCGCCCTCGATCATGGAAGGGGTGAGCGTCGGCCGACCCAGCGTCTCGTGTGCCGGCGTCGCCGTCGCGTCTCGGGGCTCGCTGTGCTCGCCGTCCGACTCGGCGGCGGAGAGCGCCTCGCGCTCGTCGTAGCTCTCCATGGCCTGCATGATCGGTGCGGCGGCCCGGATCGCGTTCGCGCCGTCGGCGGGGTCAGAGGCGTGGGCGCTCTCGCCGTGGATGGTGACTCGTCCCTCGAACTGGCCGCGGGCCGCGGTACACACGTCCAGGTCGGTCGGCTCGCCGACGACGTACCCGTCCGCCGACAGCGTCTCTTCGAGGTGGCCCGCACCGCTCTGGTGAGTCTCTTCGTCGGGCGTGACGGCGAGGGTGAGCCGACCGGTCGACAGCTCGGCCCGGAGGAAGGCGGCGAGCAGCGCGGCCAGTGGCCCCTTGGCGTCACAGGCCCCGCGGCCCCGGACCACGTCGCCCGCCGTCGAGGACCCGTCGGCGGCCTCGTAGGGGACGTGTGGCGGGACGGTGTCGATGTGCGTGTTCAGGACGAGGTGTGAGCCGTCCTCGTTCGCCTCGCGGCTGGCCAGCACGTTCCCGGCCTCGTCGACGGTGGCCTCGTGGCCGTCGTCGGCGAGCGTGTCGACGAGCAGGTCGCGCATCTCGTCGACAGAGTCGTGAGAGGGCGTCTGGACGGCCTCGCGGTGGAAGGCGTCGATGTCGAACGTCTCGGCGTCGGTCATCGGTTACTCTCCGGCCTCGTCCTCGACGCGAACCACGTCGGCCATCGTCTCGCGGCGGCGGACAACCCGCTCGTCGCCGTCTTCGATGGCGACTTCGGCCGGACGGGGCTGGGAGTGGAACTGGTTGGCCAGTTCGTAGCCGTAGGCTCCGGCGTTGCCGATCGCCAGCAGGTCCGTCCGCTCGGGACGGGCGATCGGACGGTCCGTCGCGAACACGTCCGCACTCGTACAGCACGGGCCGCCGATCGAGACGGGGTGTGGGTCTCGGTCGGGGGCAGAGACGTTCCGGATCGGGTGATAGGAGTCGAACATCGCCGGGCGGATCAGCGTCGCCAGCGAGGCGTCGACGCCCACGACGGTCGTCGCTGGCGTCTCCTTGACCGTGTTGACCGTCGTGAGGATCAGCTCGGCGTCGGCCACGACGTAGCGGCCCGGCTCCAGTTTGATCTGGGCCGAGAGATCACCGACCGCCTCGCGGACCCGCTCGCCGACGGCGTCCATGTCCAGGGGTTCGGTCTCCTCGCGGTAGGGCACGCCGAAGCCGCCGCCGAAGTCGACGAACGACAGCTCGTCGTCCCCGACCGTGCGAGCGAGGTCCGCGACCTTCGCGATGGCCCGACAGTGGTCGTCGAGGTCGTCGCGCAAGACGCCGCTGCCCGCGTGGGCGTGCAGCCCCACGAGGTCGAACCGGTCGCGCAGCGCCGCGGCCAGCTCGGGCACCTCGTCGTAGGGGATGCCGAACTTCGCGTCCTTGCCAGTCGCGACCTTCTCGTGGTGGCCCGTCCCGATGCCGGGGTTGATCCGGATGGCGACGCGACCGTCGTAGCCGCGGTCTTCCAGGCGGTCGAAGGTGTCCTCGGCCCCAGCGGTGATCGTCAGTCCGGGGTGCTCGTCGGCGAGCTCGACCGCGTAGTCGAGGTCGCCCGCAGGCGGATTGACGGCGGTGTACTGCAGCGTGTTGGGGTCTGCGCCCGCGTCGATCGCCCGCTGGAGTTCGCCGGCAGCGGCACACTCGATGTCCGCGCCCGCTTCGAGGAGTCCCGAGAGGACGGCACGGCCGGTGTGGGCCTTCGCGGCGTACATCACGTGCGCGTCGGGGAAGGCCGCGGCGAAGCGCCGGTAGTTCGCCGCGACGCGGTCCACGTCCAGCACGTACAGCGGCGTCCCGTGTTCCTCGGCCAGCCGGGCGAGACGGTCGTGGTCCCAGTCCGCCAGCCGACGGACCGGAGGCGAGTCGCTACTCATTGGGGAGTACACGGCGCGGACCAGTAACAAGGGTTCCGTTTCACACCGTCCACCGGCGATCGACCGGCCGCCCCGCATCCAGAGCCGACGCCGCTGCCAGGGTCGGAGCCGCGACATTCGATGGGTGTACCAGATCGTACATGGCGACGCGCGTGCAACGACAGCCCATGCGACGACGGACCTTCCTGGCGACTCTGGGCGTCGTCGGTACGGGTGCCGGCACGGCTGGCTGTCTCGGTGGGGTGGGCGCGAACGACCGCCACCCCGACGTCGTCCTGCCCGAGCCAGATCGAGAGTTCGACAGCAGCGAACTCCCGTATCCGGCGTGGGGACAGCGAGTACCGGCAGAGACAGTGCCCGCGGCACTGAGTTCCCAGCGTGTCTCGTTTCGGACGGTCGACGAGCCGTCGCTGATCACGTTCTTCTACAGCCACTGTCAGACGATCTGTCCCGTCCTGATCTCGACGCTGCGCAACGTTCGGGCCCACGCCAGAAACAACGGCTACGCCGGAGACGTCTCCTTCTTGCCGGTGACGTTCGATCCGGCCCGCGACACCGCCCAGCGGCTGCGGACCTACGCCGAGGAGATGAACGTCGCCGCCGACGGCGACGGCTGGCGGTTCCTCCGGCCACAGTCGGGCGAGCGGGCGACCGAGGTCGTACAGGCGGCGTTCGGCGTCCACTTCGAGCGGACGGAGCCCGAAGAGATGGACAAGTACATGTTCTCACACGCGTCGATGACGCTGCTGGTCAACGGCGACGGCTTCGTCGAGCGTGCGTACCGCACCAAGTCCCCCGACGAAGACCAGATCGTCGAGGACCTGACGGCGGTGAGAACGGCGTGAAGCGACGCCGTCTGCTCGCGGCGCTGGCCGGGACCGGACTCGCCGGTGCCAGCCTGTGGGCCGCCCAGAACGGGATACCGGGCGTCGACACCGAGGCGGCGCTGCCCCGGCGCGTCGAGACGCTTTCGGCCGCGGGCTCCGAGGCGGGCGAGGCGACGGTTCCGACGCCGGACACCGTGACGCTCGTGGATCTGTTCGCCACCTGGTGTGATCCCTGTGACGAACAGATCGAGATTCTCGGGGCGATCCGGCCCGACTACGACGACGTGTCGTTCGTCTCGGTGACCAACGAGCGCCCGAGCGAGACGCTCACGCGTGCAGAGATCGCCGACTGGTGGGACCGGAACGGCGGTCGCTGGACCGTCGGGATCGATCCCGGCAGTGATCTCTTGACCGCGTTCGGCGCTGACGGACTCCCGTACGTCGCCATCGCCGACACCGACGGGACGATCAGCTACCGCCAGAGCGGCCTCGCTGGCGAGAGCGAACTCCGCGAGCAACTAGATCGGCTGGTCTGAGATGAGCGACATCGCCGTCGCCGGTGTGCTCGCGTTCGCCGCGGGTGCCGGAATCTCGACGTTTTTCGCTCCCTGTGCGTTCCCGCTGTTGCCGGGCTACGTGGGGTACTACGTACAGCGGAGCGAGGCGTCCGGGCCGACGGTGGCGGCGGCCGCCGTCGCCGGCCTCGGAGCACTCGGATCGCTCTCGGTCGTCGCTGCGCTCGTCCTCGCAGTCGGGGAGCCGATCAGACGGGCCCTGCCAGTGTTCGAGCCGCTGGTCGGCGTCGCGCTGGTCGGCTTCGGCGCGACGGCACTGCTCGGTCGTGGACCGGAACTGCGGATCGGGCTCCCGCGGCGACCGCGCTCGCTGCTGGGCTTCGGGCTCTTCGGCGCGATCTACGCCGTCGCCGCTGCGGGCTGTGTGGTCCCGCTGCTCGTCGGTGTCGTGACCCAGGCACTCGCCTTCGAGAGCGCGATCAGCGTCCTCGTGGTCGCGGTGTACGCGCTGGGCGTGACGCTCCCGCTGGTCGGCGTGACGCTGCTTGCCGGCGTCGGCGTCGATCTCTGGCACGCCCTGGGTACCCACACCGGTCGGATACAGCAGGCCGCGGCCGTCGTGATGATTCTCGCGGGCCTCGGACAGCTCGCGCTCGGCGTCTCCGAAGTCGGCGTCGTGTAGCGCCGTGTCGGGACGGAGTCACGAGGAGCGTCGACCGACGACAGAGCATCCCGAGACGAGGTGACCGGTCGTTACCCGCTCTCCTCGTCGGTCGGGGACGCGGTCTCGTTCTCAGCGGGGGCCGTCTCTGTCTCGTCGCTGGGGACTTCCGTCTCTGTCTCGTCGCCGGGGACTTCCGTCTCTGTCTCGTCGCCGGGGACTTCCGTCTCTGTCTCGTCGCCGGGCGTGTCGGTCTCCTCGTCCGGTGGTTCCTCCATCTCTTCGGCCATGAACGGCTGGATCGCCGACAGTACGTCCGGGATGGGGAGCGCCGGATCGTACGCGTTCGGGAAGGGCGACTCGCCGACGAGTGCGTTGAGCAGCGCGGCGTGGCGCGCCTCGACGCTGTGGATCGACAGCGCCGCCGAGAGAATGTCCGGACTCTCGATGCGCGGTGCCACACCGGCGTAGGCGGCGACGCCGGTGTTTTCCAGCACCTGCGCGGTCTCGATGAACGCACTGGCAGCGTCGAGGTCGAACTCGAACTCGGGGGGTTCGGCGGGCGTCGCTCCGAGCGTCTCGATGACGCGGGCCAGCTGCTCGGTGTGGGACTGTTCCTGTGCGCTGATCTCCTCGAAGAACGTGACCAGCAGATCCGCCGGCACTTCGAGCGCGCTCGCGCTCGCCAGTTCGTCGCCGCCGAACTGTTCGAGTCCCGCGTCGTAGAACGCGTCTTCGAGGTATTCGAGCGTCAGCGCGTAGTTGAGCACGTCCACGTCCGTGTCGGGCTGATCGAACTGGGGCGGGATCTCCGCAGGCTGGTTGCCAGCCGCGTCGTCCTCCTGGGCCGTCGCGGCCGTCCCGACCAGCCCCGCACCGATCACTGCGCCCGTGCCCGCGAGGATGTCGCGGCGCGAACGCATCGTCTGTCGAAGGTCTTCCATCGTCGGCAATACTGTGCTGTCGTCGGTTTGTTGTCTGTCTGTCATGTATGTGTCCTGCCAGCGCCGTGGCGTCTCTCGCTTACGGAGATGGACAGTTTGTTATGCGCAGAGATTTCCAGCCGGCGCTCGATACGGCCGCGTTACTCCGTCGTGGGGCGTTCGAGCGGGGACGGTCGCGTTACCACTCCCGGTGACGACAGAGAGCGAGGGCGTCTGTGGCCGTCGTCGGTGACGGCCGCCGAGAGTAAGGCGAGACAGTGTTCGGGTGCGATCGGCTTACCGCTGCGACCAGTCGCTCACTCCCGCAGCGCGTCCTCTCGTTCCGTCGCCTCCAGGGTCTCCGCTTCCACGTCGGTCGCGACGACGGCGGGCTTGTACGCGCCGCCGTCGAAGAGCTCGTGGTCGCTCACGCTGGACTCGACGAAGCGGGTGAACGCGCGCCGTTCGGGGGGCAACTCGCCGTAGATGATCTCCTCTTCGACGAGGTCGTAGATCGGGATGCGAGGCGTCAGCAGCGTGTTCTCCCCGACGATGCTGTTCTCCCCGACGACGAAGCCGCTGGTGACCCGACAGCCCGCGCCCAGCGAGACGCCGTCCTCGACGACGACCGGCGTGCTCTCGACCGGTTCGAGGACGCCGCCGATCAGCGTGTTCGCGCCGAGTTTGACGTCGTCGCCGATCTGGGCGGCAGAGCCGACGGTGTCACACGAGTCGACGAGCGTGCCGTCGCCGACGTGTGCGCCGATGTTGACGAACGCGGGCGACATGAGGATGGCGTCGCCGCCGACGTAGGCACCGCGCCGGATGACCGTCCCGTCGGGCGTGTTGCGACTCCCCCGTTCGTGCAGGTCGTCGGTCTCGCGAAGCGGGAGCACGTCGTGGTAGGTAACGTCGCCGTACTGGCGGGCGACGGTCTCGCGGAGGCCGAAGTTCAGGAGGATCCCCTGCTTGACCCACGCGTTGGCCTCCCACTCCCCGCCGCGTTTCTCGGCGGCTCTGATGTCGCCGGCTTCGAGCGAGGCGAGAAAGTCGTCGAGGACGGCCAGGTGGTCGTCGGTCGCGCCCGCGGCCGTCAGTCCGTCCTGTTTGCGCTCCCAGAGGTCGCGTACGTCTGCTTCGAGACTCATTGAGACGGGATTGCTCCTCCTCGGATATACGTCTCTGGGTTTCCGACCGGAGCCAATTGCCACGGCTCGACGATGCGGTAAGTGACGATTTCCGACGAAGAGGCGTGCGGGCGGTCGCGTACGGTCGAACTAACAATGTGTTCGTCGGCCCACCGTCGGCCCACGACAGATGAGAGCCGACAGCGATCCAACGAGCGAGACGAGTGCCAGGAATCATAACAGAGACAGAACGGCCGCGGCGACGACACGCGAGCGGGGCCGATAGGTGACAGAGCTATGAATCGCGTGACAGTCGACGAGGTCACGGCGACCGACACGACGCTGCGAGCGACGGTGACGACGAGTGGCCGCGTCGGGCGCTTCGTCACCGACGACCCCTTCGTCGCCGACTACGGCGTCGACATCGCTGCCGTGCCGGAGTCGCTGCTCGTGGTTCCGGTGCTCGCACACGTCTGTCCCGTCGCCTGGGCGACGGGGGCGACGGTCGCAGTCGATCGCGTCGACGCGGCGTTCCTCGACTCGCTCCGACACGTCGGCCAGCGCCTCTGTGAGATGTATCCGTCCTTCATGCAGGGAGGACGGATCGTCTGTGAGGAGAGCGTCGACGGGAGCCACGATCCGGGCGAGCGCGCGGGCAGCGCGTTGCTGTTTACCGGCGGCGTCGACTCGACGGCGACGTACGTCCGCCACGAGTCCGAACAGCCCGACCTGATCAGCGTCAGAGGGTGGGTGATGCGAGACCGGGACCGCTGGCAGCGCAACCGCGAGTTCTTCGCCGACTTCGCAGCCGAGCGGGGCCTCGACGCGCACTTCGTCGAGTCGAACATGCTGTCGTTCCTCGCGACGCCGCTGTTGCAAGCCCACTTCCAGCGGTACCTCGACGGCGCGTGGTACAGCTCCGTCGGCCACGGACTGGGGTTGCTCGGCCTGTGTGCGCCACTGACGGCGGCCGCGGACATCGGCCGGCTGTACATCGCAGCGACCCACACCGAGGAGTGGACCCGTCCCTGGGGCTCGCACCCGACGATCGACGACCACGTCCAATGGAGCGGCACGGCGGCGACTCACGACGGCTACGAGTCGACCCGCCAGGAGAAGATCGAGACCATCGCCGACTACGTGGACAGGCACTCCCGAGAGATCACGCTCCGGACGTGCGTCCACGCCGAGGGGCCGCAGAACTGTAGCCACTGCGAGAAGTGTTACCGGACGATCGTCGGGCTCCTGCTGGCCGGCCTCGATCCGAACGACCACGGGTACGACTACGACGCCGCGACGGTCGCGGCGATCAGAGACACCTTCGACTCCGGCGAGAAACACCTCTCGGCACAGAAGCGCTACCACTGGGAGACGTTACAGGACGCCGCCCGCGAGGTCGAGACGATCGAGGCACCCGGCGGCGCGGAACTGCTCGGGTGGCTCCGCGACGCCGACTTCGGGGCATCGGTCGAGCAGTCGACTCGACCGCTCGGCCAGCGTCTCCTGCAGGCGACGGCTCGACAGGTCCCGACGAGCGTCTACGCGACGCTGTACCCGGTCTATCGACGGCTGGCCGCCGGTCAGTGACATTAATGTCGCCCGCGATTGTTCACCGACACAACATGAACGGGCTCAGCCAGAGCATCGTCCGACGAGACATCGGGATCGCAATCGGGAACGTCGGTGTCGGAGTCATGATGGCCGGAACGGTCGGCTTCGCCGTCGAACAGTGGTGGATCGGTGTGGTCACGCTCGTCGTCGCCGGGCTCCTGATCGCATCAGCGGATCGAAGCCGCGCCGGGAAGTGGGTCCTGATCGCGATCGGCACTGTCGCGATCGTGGCGCTGGGGTGGGGCATGTTTCGAGATACGGTTCCGACCGGCGTACTGCCGCTCGTCCTGATCGGGATGGGGACTGGTCTGGCGCTCAATCGCGTCCTGTTCGGCGTGCTCAGACCAGTCCCGGAAGTCCGGCAACGGCGGGAAGACGCGGCGTAGGGCGCGGAACCAGTCAGTTCAGGCGTCGTCGACGACCGTCCC
>Ga0207754_100477_pt1 | contig 15405 bp, 13 predicted proteins | sample A23E1SouthBayCA_FD_187728 | JGI IMG/M metagenome (GOLD analysis project Ga0207754, IMG submission 187728) | Aerobic enrichment media microbial communities from Eden Landing Ponds, California, USA - A23 E1 (SPAdes) | ecosystem: Environmental > Aquatic > Marine > Unclassified | place: Emeryville... | reverse complement strand
CTTCCAGCCACTCGACGTCGCTGTCGGACAGCGAGATGTCGAGCGCGGCGACGGCCTGTTCGAGGTGCTCGATCGTCGTCGTCCCGACGATGGGGGCGTCCACGGCGTCCTTGTGCAGGAGCCACGAGAGCGCGATCTGGGCCATCGTCGCGTCCTTCTCCTCGGCCAGTTCCTGAACGCGCTCGTTGATCTCGCGGCCGCCGCCCTCGAAGTAGGGGTGTTCTCGCGCGTGGTCGTCAGTCTGGCCTCGCGTCGTGGCGTCGAACTCCTCGTGGGGGCGCGTGAGGTAGCCGCGGGCGAGCGGGCTCCACGGGATGACGGCGACGTCCTCCCGCTGGCAGAAGGGGAGCATCTCGCGTTCCTCCTCGCGATAGAGGAGGTTGTAGTGGTTCTGCATCGTCTCGAAGCGGGTCAGGTCCTCGCGCTCGCTGGTCCGCAGGGCATCGGCGAACTGGTAGGTCCACATCGAGGAGGCCCCGGCGTGGCGGATCTGGCCGCGGCGGACGGCGTCGTCCAGCGTCCGCAGCGTCGTCTCGATGGGCGTGTCGTCGTCCCAGCGGTGGATCTGGTAGAGGTCGACGGTGTCCATCCCCAGCCGCTCCAGCGAGGCCGACAGCTCCTGTTCGATGGCCTTCCGCGAGAGGCCGCCAGCGTTGGGATTGTCCTCGTCCATCTGGAAGAACCCCTTCGTGGCGACGACCTGCTCGTCGCGGTCGTACGCCGACAGCGCCTCACCGAGGACGCGCTCGGACTCGCCCGCCGAGTACATGTTGGCCGTATCGAAGAAGTTGATCCCCAGGTCGATCGCGCGGTCGATGACCGCTCGACTCTCGGACTCGTCGAGGACCCAGTCGCGCCACTCGGAGGTGCCGAAGCTCATACACCCCAGACAGATCTTCGAGACCTCGATCCCGGTCGAACCCAGCGTCGTGTACTCCATACCCGAGCCAGCAGACGGTGCCACAAAAAAGTACGTCGGCGACGGTCGACTACAGCGACTCGGGCTCGACGCGGGCGACGTACCGGCGCGCGACCACGAACAGCACCACGGCGGCGACGACGTAGCCGGCGACGTGGCCGTAGGTCACGAGCGACGGGCTGTCGACCGCGAGCTTGGCCGCCGTCGTCGATGGGTGTTCCGGCAGGAGGATCGCCGCGCCGAAGACCACCAGCGTCAGGACCGAGTACAGGAGTTGTGCGGGCCGTCGGCGACCGAGTTGCAGCCCCAGCACGACGCCGAAGACGACGACGATCGCCGCCGTCGCAGCGACGAACACCAATAGCGCCAGCGGATTCGACACTGCGATCCCGTTGACCGACAGCAGGCCGATCCACAGCGCCGCCTGTGCCGGTGCCAGCGCGATCATCGCCAGGGACTTGCCGTCGACCACGTCGACCAGGCTGACCGGCGCGACCCGCAGCAGTTCGAGCGTGCCGCGTTCGATCTCCTCGGTGATGGTGTCGACGGCGACCGAGCCGCTGATGAACGGCGGCAAGAACAGCAAGAGCGGGATCAAGACGGTGTAGGTGAAGCTGAAGTACGGGCTGGCGTTCGCCTCCGGCGGGAGTTCGAGGGGCGGCGCATCGAGCGATTCGGCGCGCTCGAACCGTTCGTTGCGCTCCAGGGTCTTCAGCACCTCGCGCAGCTGGACGACGATCAACGTCGTCCGGATGCTGCTGTCGGGCGCGATCGCCGTCACCTCGATTACCTGGCCGTCACTGTCGGGTGACGCGTACGTTCCCGTCAACACCGCGTCGACGCGCCCGACATTGAACGCCTGCTGGGCGTCGTCGGTCGCGTCGAACGCGACCGGCTGGACGCCGTCGGTCTCCGCGACGGCCTCGAACAGCTCTTGCTGGGCGTCGCCGGTGACGGCCATCTCGATGCCGCCCGACTCGACCGAACCGGGGTCGTACAGCGACGTGAGCCCGACCACGAGGAACGACGAGAACGCCGCCACGAACAGCTGGATCAGAATCGCGAGCACGATCGTCTTCTCGCGCCCGAGCGACGCCAGGTCCCGGCGGGCGATCACGAGCCGCGGGTCCAGCGAGCGATCACTGGCCAAGGGCGATCACCACCGTGTAGTTGTAGGCGAAGTGAATCACCATCGCGGCCCCCAGGGCCAGCAGGTACGACCGCCGAGAGCGCCGCGCCCCGAGCGAGGAGACCGTCGCAGTGACGACGTGCAAGAGGAGCGGCAGGAGCAAGAGGACCAGCAGGACCAGAGGGAGTGGGACGCCAGCGGGCACGAGTTCGAGACCGGCCTGGCTGGTCGGGATCTCTCGCAGGCCGGGGTTGACCAGTTGGGCCAGCACGGTCACTTTCTCCGCGAGGAAGAAACCGACGCCGCTCAGCGCGCCGACGACCACCCCCGTTCGCAGCGATCGATCGTACCGCCCGCTCGTGAAGCCCGCGTAGAGGTGGAGGCTCTTCGCGACTTCCTCGATCACCACGACGGCGACCAGCACGAGCGGAATAGAGATGTCACCGAGCGCGAACAGCAGCGCCACCGCCGCCAGTTCGGCGACGAAGACGAACGGGAGCAGGATCACCGAGAGCTTCAGTGCGCTCCACTTCGACTTGATCCGCCCCGACAGCGCGTCGAGCACCTTCAGTGGGATCGCTCGCTGGGTGAACATGTCCTCTTCGCGGTAGAGACCCGCACCGAGTCCGAACAGGACCACCGCAGTCAGCGTCGGCGGCGTCGTCGCGAAGGCGAAGTCACCGAGGGTCACCGCCTGTGCCTGGAGATCGCGGACCACGACCGTCAGCGGCGAGATCAGCGCGATCGGCGTCACGTCCGTGAAGATCGCCGGGACGAAGGCGTAACTGGTCAGCGAGACCGTCACGGTCACCGTGACGAAGGTCAGCTCCTTGAACGACCGCGCGAACATCGCGCCACAGAACGTCGCCGAGAGGAAGAGCAGTGCGATCGGGAGCATCGCGAGGACCGCGATCGGCCCGCCGCCCGCAGTGAGCCCGGAGAATCGCAGACCGAGCGTAATCGCCGTCACGACGCCCATGACCCCGAGGAAGTACGGTAGCGTCTTCCCGGCGACGATGTCGAACCGGCTGACCGGAGAGACCAGCAGCAGTTCCCCCCGGCGGTTGAGCCGCTCGGAGAGCATCGTCGAGCCGTAGGCCTGGATGACGAAGTTCATCGGGACGATAAAGAGGAAGGCGAGCACGAGCGACTCGAAGGGGAAAGGCGGCTGAATGTCCGAGGGAGAGCCGGTGGTCGACCCGCCCGTCAGTCCCGCGCCGAGCCCGGCCAGCCCCCCGGCATCGCTGTCGGTCGAGCCGCCGGCACTGCCGCCGTCGCCGCCGCTCCCACCGCCAGATCCGCCGGCACTGCTACCGTCACCGTCGCCGTCGCCGCCATCACCCGAGCCGCTGTCGGACGCGATCGTCTCAGAGACGCCGGACTGTTCGAGGTAGACCAGCGTCACCGAGACGGGCGCTGCGGCGGTCCGGTTGTCGTCGCGGGCCATCTGACGACTGTTGTACCGGTCGACGCTCGTGCGGAACTCACCGAGCGCCGCCCGCTCTTTGGGGTCTTCCGGACTGCTCGCCAGCTGTGTCCCGACGAAGAGCAGTTCCTGGTCGCCGCGTTCGACCGCCGCGGGGTCTGGCTCCTGGACGACGAACGCCGCGTCGTCGCTGGCCGGGGCGTAGTAGGAACTCGACTCGTCGACGCCGATCCGGTAGAGCCCGCTGTCGAGTCCGCTGGCCCCGCTGCTGGCTGCGAGCCCGGCGACCAGCACCATCGCCACGACCGAGACGGCCATGATGGCGACGGTCCGCTTGTCGACGCCCCCGGCGTTCTTGGTCACCTCCCACTTGGCGATCCGCAGTAGCTTCCGCGGGTTCATCTAGGCCTCCTCGACGTAGCGGGTCCCCGGCGTCTCGCTCTCGGCGACGTTGAGGAACACCTCTTCGAGGCTCGACTCCTCGGTCCTGATGTCGATGACCTCGCCGCCGCGTTCGGCGGCGGCCGCCCGTACGTCCTCGACGCCGTCCATCGTCTCGACGACGCGCCGCCAGTTGCCGTTCTCCGCGACCGCGCCGGGCACCTCGACGGTCGCGTAGACGTGGTACTCCCGGTCGCCGTACTCGTCCTGGAGGGCTTCCAGATCGCCGCGAGCGACGATCTGGCCCTCGTTCATGATCGCCACGCGGTCACAGATCGTCTCGACGTGGTAGAGATTGTGCGCCGAGAAGACGATGGTCTTGCCCTCCCGGGCCAGTTGCTCGGTGAACTGGATGACGTAGTTCGTCGTCAGCGGGTCGAGTCCGCTGGCGGGTTCGTCGTAGACCAGCACGTCCGGGTCGTTGATCAGCGATCTGGCGATGGCGACCTTCCGCTTCATCCCCTTGGACATGTCGCCCAGCTTGCGCTCGCGGTGTTCGAGTTCGAGCTCGTCCAGCGTGTCGTGCATCCGTTCGGTCGCCACGTCCGTCGGCACGTCGTACAGGTCCGCGAAGAATCGCAGGTACGACAGCGGCGTCATCTCCTCGTAGAGGGGCGATTCCTCGGGGAGGAAGCCGAGCTGCTGGCGCATCTCGGTGTCGGTCACGTCGTAGCCGGCGACGGACACCTCGCCGCTGGTCGGTTCGAGCAGGCCGGAGAGCATCTTCAGCGTCGTCGTCTTGCCCGCACCGTTCGGGCCGATGACGCCGAACACCTCGCCCCGGTCGACGGAGAACGTGCTCCCCTCGACGGCGACGAAGTCCCCGTACTCCTTGCGAAGGTCCCGAGCTTCGATCATCTGCCCGACGCTTGTGACCGAACTCCCCTATAGTTGCCCCCCGTTTATTAGCAGTGAGAACGAACTACAGCCGTGGCGCTGAACGTCGATCGGACTCCAGACGGGCGTCGCCTCTGTGTGAGCCGGGTGATTCCGGCGACCCGCGACGCCGCCTGGGACGTTCTCACAGACACGAACCAGTGGCCCGACTGGGGACCGTCGGTGCGGGCGGTCGCGTCGAGCGAGCGAATCGTCGAACGGGGAACGACCGGGCGGGTGACGACGCCGGTCGGGACGGTTCCGTTCGAGATCACGAGCTGCCGGGACTACCGGTGGACGTGGCGGGTCGCGAAGCTCCCCGCGACCGGCCACCGCGTCGAGCACGTCCGCGCGGACCGCTGCCGGGTCGTCTTCGAGATTCCACTGCTCGCGGCGGGCTACGCGCCCGTGTGCCAGCGTGCGCTGGGCCGGATCGTGGCGCTCCTGCGGGGCTGACCGATCGAGCCCGCTGTCTCCCGAGTCCGTCCGGACGTAGTTCTGCCGGACGCCGTGCGCTCGACCGGGCGAACGGCGACGAGAACCCGTCTCAGGGCGTCTGGACGCGGGCCTTCGATACCCGGTGGATCGCGTCGTCGATCCCTTCGCCGTCGCAGTCGTCGTTCGGGCATCGATAGTGCCAGCCGTCCTCTGTGCCCGCCCGCTCGGAGAACCGTTCCCCGCACTCGTCACAGAACAGCTCGCCGGCACTGCAGGTGTCTCGGTGAAGTTCGAGTTCGAGTTCGGTGTCGAAGGTGCGCTTGCACTCCCGGCAGATATGTGGCATAGTTGAGCGTTCCCGCTCACCCACTATAACTACATCGGAACGTTCACGTCAGGGGGTCTCCGCCCCGGAAACCGAGGATTATCGATGGAATCGCTGGACGGCTATCCAGCGAGTGTCGGCGTGAGCCACCGAACGTAAAAGATCGTGGAGAAGTCTCCGATCGCCGGTTCGCGGGCTGCTGTCTGGCCCGCTACAGGATGTCTTCGACGTGGTCGACGACTTCCTCGGGCGTGTCGCCGACCGGTACGCCGTTGCTCTCCAGTGCGTCGATCTTGGACTCGGCGGTGCCGGTCCCGCTGCCGGAGACGATGGCACCGGCGTGGCCCATGCGCTTGCCCGGCGGGGCGGTGCGGCCGGCGATGAAGCCGGCGACGGGCGTGTCCATGTGTTCGCCGATGTAGCGGGCGGCCTGCTCTTCGTCCTCGCCGCCGATCTCGCCGCACATGACGACGGTCTTCGTGTCGGGGTCAGCTTCGAACAGTTCCAGCGCGTCGATGAAGCTCGTTCCGATGATCGGGTCGCCGCCGATACCGATGGCGGTCGACTGGCCGATGTCGCGGTTGGTGAGGTTGTCGACGACCTGGTAGGTCAGCGTCCCGGAGCGAGAGACCAGACCCACGTCGCCCGACGAGAAGATGTTGCCCGGCAGGATGCCGAGTTTCGCGACCCCCGGCGTGATGACGCCCGGACAGTTCGGACCCACGAGGTGGGTGTCGGTCTCGTCCTGTTTGCGCTTGACGCGGGACATGTCCTGTGTCGGAATGCCCTCGGTGATGGCGACGACGAGGTCGACCGGTGCGTCGAGTGCCTCGAACAGGGCGTCACCGGCGAAGGCCGGCGGGACGAACACGACGGCGGTGTTGGCGTTCTCCTCGCGTGCGGCGCGATCGACGGTGTCGTAGACCGGCACGCCAGCGACCTCCTGGCCGCCGCGGCCGGGCACGGCACCGGCGACGACGTTGGTGCCGTACTCCATCATCTGCTCGGTGTGGAACTTCCCTTCGCCGCCCGTGATCCCCTGGACGACGACGCGGGTGTCCTCGTCGACTAATACACTCATGCTTCCACCTCCTCGGCGTAGACGACGGCACGTTCGACGGCGTCTTCGAGCGTCTGTTCGACCGTCACGAGGTCTTCGTTGAGAATCTCCATCCCTTCAGTAGCGTTGGTGCCCGCGAGTCGGACGACGACGGGCTTGGGAATCTCGTCGAACTGTTCGAGCGCCTGGTTGATCCCCTTGGCGACCTCGTCGCCCCGCGTGATCCCGCCGAAGATGTTGAACACGACGGAGTCGACGTTGTCGTCGGAGAAGACCATGTCCAGCGCGTTGGCGATCCGCTGGGCCTTCGCACCGCCGCCCACGTCGAGGAAGTTCGCCGGCTCGCCGCCGAAGTGGTCGACGAGGTCGAGCGTCGTCATCACGAGGCCGGCACCGTTGCCGATGATGCCGACGTTGCCCGACAGGCGGACGTAGTCGAAGCCGTACTCGTCGGCCTTCTGTTCGAGTTCGTCACCGGCGTCGGCCTCGTCCTCCATCTCCTCCAGGTCGGGGTGACGGAACAGGGCGTCGTCGTCGACGTTCATCACGGCGTCGGCCGCGATGACCTCGTCGTCGGCCGTGACCATCAGCGGGTTGATCTCGGCGTCGGAGCCGTCTTTGTCCTCCCAGAGGTCGTACAGCGTCTTGAGGACGCTGGCGACATCGTTGGCGACCTCGCGGTCGACACCGGCGTCGTAGACGACCTTCCGAGCCTGGTAGTGGTGCATGCCGAAGGCCGGGTCGATGTGCTCACGCGCGATCGCCTCGGGCTCTTCTTCGGCGACCTCCTCGATGTTGACGCCGCCGCGTGTCGAGACCATCGCGACGGGCTCGCCCTCGCCGCGGTCCATCGTCACGCCGACGTAGAGCTCGTTGACGAAGTCGACGGCTTCCTCGACGAGGACGCGGTCGACGTGGAGGCCCTTGAGGTCCATGCCGAGAATCTCGTCGGCGTACTGACGGGCCTGCTCGGCGTTCTCAGCGAGCTTGATCCCGCCGGCCTTGCCGCGGCCGCCCACCTGCACCTGTGCCTTGATCGCGACCGGATAGCCGATCTCTTCGGCGGCGTCGACCGCATCGTCGACGGTCGTCGCCAGCGTCGATGCGGGCGTCGGAACCCCCGCGTCGGCGAAGACCTGCTTCGCCTGGTACTCGTGCAATTTCATGTCATACGTAGGGGCGTCTCGCGCCCGCTTAAATCCCATCTTTTTCCCCTGCGGGAGGGCGCTGGCGACGCGCGAGCGGTCCGATCAACCGTCGACCGACGACGGCCCGTCCAGTCGCTCACGGCCCCGGAGCAGTGCCACGCCGCCGAGCAACACAGACTGATGCAGGACGGCACCGAGCGCGACAGCGCCGAGGGCCAGCCCCGCAGTCACCGTCAGCGACGCACCTTCGAGAACGGACACGGCAATCACCAGCAACGCCGCGACGGTGCCGTTCCCCAGCGAGCGAGGGAGTTCGTCCCGAACGATCTCCACGACCGAGCGATCCGTCGCGTCGCCGTTCAGGAGCGCTGCGAAGCACATGGCTCCTCCTGAGGACTGGAGACAGTTAACTCGACCGTGCGATTCGGCGGCGGAATCGCCGAATTTAGCCCCACCGGCCACGAAACGCCGGTATGGATCAGGCCATCGAATCGAAGGTCGCCGCCCTCGTGGCGTCCCTGCGCGAGAGCGACACCGCCGTCGTCCTCACCGGCGCTGGCGTGAGTACCGCCTCCGGCATCCCCGCCTTCCGCGGCGAGGACGGCCTCTGGTCGGAGTTCGATCCGAAGGCGTTTCACCGCCGACGGCTGGACGCGGACCCGGCGGGATTCTGGGCCGACCGCCTCGAACTCAGGGAGCGACTCACCGGCGGCGGATCGGTCGCGCCCAACGCCGCGCACGAGGCCATCGCGACGCTGGAAGCAGAGGGACACGTCGACGCCGTCGTCACCCAGAACGTCGACGGCCTCCACGGAGAGGCCGGCACCGAGGATCTGATCGAACTCCACGGGACCAACGAGCGGGTCGCCTGTGACGACTGTGGGCGACGGACGGCCGCCGAGCCGGTCTTCGAGCGGGCGGCCGAGGGAGAGCGGCCGCCACGGTGTGAGTGTGGCGGCGTCTTGCAGCCCGACGTGGTGCTGTTCGGCGAATCGCTACCGGGCGAAGCGATCGAGCGGGCGAACCGGCTGGCCCACCGGGCGGACTGGCTGCTGGTCGCCGGCTCGTCGCTGACCGTCGATCCCGCCGCGGGGCTCCCCGGTAGGGCGGAGCGGTCGGGCGCGACGGTCGGTATCGTGAACCTCGATCCGACGGAGAAAGACGACGCGGCCGCGGTCGTCGTCAGAGCGGACGTGACGACGATACTGCCGGCGATCGAACGGCGCGTCTAGAGTTCGACGCCGCCGGGGATGAGGCTCCGCCCGCGGCTGAGGCTGCCGCTCTCGTCGTAGACGAGCAGGATCTCCTTCGTGTAGACCGTCGATTTCCCGTCGCCGTCCGTGAGCCGGAGGCGGTATCTGGTGTCCTCGCCGTCGCTGGCGGCGGCGACGACCGACTCGACGACGCTCGGGGCGACGTTCGCTTCGAGGACGTACTCGCCGTTGTGGCGGTTCGCGATCGAGAGGACGCCAGCCGCCTCGCTGCCGTCGGCTCGGGTGCGATAGGTCACGTCCAGTTCGCCCGCGTCGAGTGTGCCACCGTCGCTGGTGAGTCGATCCGACAGGAGTTCGTCGGGACCGTCGAACGCGATCGCGATCACCGGATCGTCGGTCGACGACTCCTCGGTCCCGCTCACGCCGATGTCGAAGTAGTCACGCCGCATCTCGTACCCGACAGTAGGGAACCCTGGGCAAAGAACGTAACGGCGATTGGTACCACGACACACGGACTCGGGCGGAGCCGACAGCTATAATCCACAGTGGGACGCGGTGACGGGCATGGCCTGGGTCAAGTCCGAGTACGCGCCGGAGCTCGCGGTCCTGTCGACGTGGCTCGTGGCGCTGTTGCCGTGGTCGGGGGCGGTCCTGCCGATCGAGGTCGGCGGTCGACAGGTGACCGTCGTCGTCATCCGGTTCCTCTACTTTCGGCTGCAGTACATCTTCGGCATCTCCTTCGGCGAGCAAGAGCGGCCGTTCCTCTGGGTGGTCGAGGCACCGGCGTTCAACCAGACCCTGACGACGGCGAGCTGGGTGTGGGTCGGGGCCGCAGTCCTCTCGCTCGTTCCGCTGGCGTTGAGTGTCGCCTACTACGTCGACGAGGACGCTCACGCAGCCGCGATGCCGGTCGACCCGGTCCGGCTTCAGGGCGCGCTGCTGGCACTGTTGGGCGTGGGACTGGCCGCCGCGACGCTCCTGTTCTGGGACCGCCAGCCGATCACGATCCCGGTCGGCACCGTGCTGACGCTCGTGTTCGGCACCCTCCTGCTGACGGTCGACCGGGCCGACGACGAGGGCGTCGGCGAGGAGTGACGCCGCCGGCCCACGGGATTTCAATTCGCAATACTTGGAGGCGCTCATTTAAGTACGTCGGCGAAGTATCGTGAGACGATTCCACACGGTATCGAGCGATGGCAGGCGACGAGACAGAGCACGACGGATCGAGTTCGACGCCGCTGTCGGGCGTGCGCGACTGGCTCTCGCGGACGGCTCGCATGCTCAGCGGCGCGGCCGTCCCGTCGACGAACTACGATCCACAGCGCCACGGCAAACTGGTCGAGTACACGGTGCCCGAGCAGTACGACGAGATCGACCGCTACTGGCTCAACGCGCCCTTCGCCTTCGCCTCGATCAACCACGATCCCGAGGCCGACGAACAGTTCTACCAGGTCGTCGAACCCTCGCTCGACGAGTTCGAGCGCGATCTGCTCGATCGGCTCTTCGAGGACATCCGCGGCCCGCTCATCTACCGCGAGGACGTGAGCGACGACCCCGAGGCGGCGCTGGCCGCGGCGCTGCGAGACCGGATCGAGGAGTACGGCGTCGTCGTCGAGCCCGAGACGTTCTACCGGCTGCTGTACTACCTCTATCGGTCCTTCCTGGGCTACGGCCGGATCGACCCGCTGATGCACGACCCCGACATCGAGGACATCTCCTGTGACGGGGCCGGCCTGCCGATCTTCGCGTATCACGACGCGTACACCGACATCGAGACCAGCGTCGTCTACGAGGAGGGCGAGCTGAACGACTTCGTGATCCAGCTCGCACAGCGGTCGGGCCGACACGTCTCCGTCTCCGATCCCGTCGTCTCGACGACGCTGCCGGACGGCTCGCGGATCGAGCTGGCACTCGGCGAGGAGGTCACGCCCCGCGGCTCCGCGTTCACCATCCGGAAGTACGCCGACGAGCCCTTCACGCCGATCGATCTGCTGAACTACGGGACCTTTTCAGTCGAGATGCTGGCCTACCTCTGGCTGGCCATCGAGTCCAACAAGTCCCTGATCTTCGCCGGGGGGACGGCGGCGGGCAAGACGACCTCGATGAACGCCGTCTCGATGTTCATTCCGCCCCGATCGAAGGTGTTGACTATCGAGGACACCCGCGAGCTGTCGCTGTACCACGACAACTGGCTCTCGTCGGTGACCAGGGAGCGACTCGACGAGTCCGACATCACGATGTACGACCTGCTGCGGTCGGCGCTGCGCCACCGGCCGGAGTACATCATCGTCGGCGAGGTCCGCGGCGAAGAGGCGATCACCCTCTTTCAGGCTATGAACACGGGGCACACGACGTTCTCCACGATGCACGCCGACTCGGTCCAGACGGTGATCAACCGGCTGGAAAACGAGCCGATCAACGTGCCACGACCGATGGTCCAGAGCCTCGACATCCTCTGTGTGCAGGTGCTTGGCCGCTCGGGCGGGGAACGCGTCCGACGGGCCAAGACCCTCGCCGAGATCGAGGGGATCGACCAGCGGACCGGGGAACTCGACTACTCCAACGCCTACGCCTGGCAGGCCGACGAGGACTACTTCGAGGACTCCAACAGCGATCTGCTGGACGAGATCAGGCGCGAACGGGGCTGGAGCCAGTCGGAGCTGCTCCGGGAGATGGACAACCGAAAGCGGTTCCTGCGATACCTCCAGGCGGAGTCGATCACGGACTACCGACGCTTTACCGCGATGGTCAACAAGTACTACGCGGACAGCGAGACGGTGATGGAGCGGATCGACCAGGTCGACCTCGACGCGACACCCTGACATGCAACTCAATCCACTGGGGACGCTCCCCGTCTTCGTGGTCATCGCGATCCTGTGTGTGGTCGCGCTCGCGATGCTCGACGAGACGTTCGACACGTCGCTGACGCGGTTCAGCCGACGGCTGTTCGGGCGGTACGTCCCGGCGTCGGAGGAGCGAGAGCGACTCCTGAAGTCGGCGTTCGTGGTGTCCACCTACCGGACCTACGCCGCCCGGACGCTGCTGTACACGGCGCTTTCGGCGCTCGGCGGCGCGATCACCGGCGTCTACCTGTTCGGCGGACTCCTGCTGGCAATTCCGGGGATCGTCGACCTCATGATGGGGTTGCCCCGGACGATGGTCAACGCGCTGGGGATCCGTGGATTCGAACTCGTGTTGACCCAGCGTGAGATCCTGCTGCTCCTGCTGAGCGGGGGCGTGATCACCGGCGTGACGGCCGCGGGGCTGACGTACTGGCTGCGCTGGGAGCTGCCTCGAAGCCGGGCCGCGGTCCGCCAGCGAGCGATCGACGAGGGACAGGGACGGACCCTCGCGTTCCTCTATGCCCTCTCGCGGGGCGGCGTCTCCTTCCCGGAGGCGTTGCGGACGCTCTCGGACAACCGCGAGATCTACGGGGCCAGCGCGGAGGAGGTCTCGGTCGCGGTCAGGCAGATGGACCTGTTCGGCCAGGATATGATCACCGCCGTCAGGGGGATGGCCGGTCGGACGCCCAGCGAGGACTTCCAGACGTTCGCCGAGAACCTCGCGAGCGTCCTCCAGAGCGGGCGCAGCCTCTCGACGTTCCTCAGAGAGCAGTACGAGCGGACGAAAGACGAGAGCGAGCGCCGCCAGGAAGAGATCCTCGAACACCTCGCGACGGTCGCGGAGGCGTACGTGACGGTGCTGGTCGCCGCCGTGCTCTTTTTCATCACGATCTTGCTCGTGTTCGGCCTGACCCTGACCGACACGCTCGTGTTCATCCAGATGGTCGGCTACCTGATGATCCCCCTCGCCAACGCCGGGTTCATGCTGTACCTCGGCCAGCGGCTGGCGATCCTGGGCATCGGGAACAACAAGACGACCTCGCTCCTCGATCGGCGAGCGACGACGACGTTCGCCAAGCCGACCGACTCGGGCGGGTCGACGGCGACCGACGGCGGCTACGCCGGCTCCATCGAGCGACGCCAGCTGGCCGTCTACGACCGGATCGCGACGGTCAAGCGCCTCGTCACCTCGCCGGTCGAGACGTTCCTCTGGAACCCCTCTCGGGTGCTCTACGTCACGGTGCCGGTCGCCGTCCTCGCGATCGCGCTCCGGGCACCGGCGGCCTTCGAGACGGGGACGGTCAACCTCCGGGTCCTCGACGACGTCCTGATCCAGTCGCTCCTGTTCGTGCTGGCGACGTTCGCGGTCGCGCGGGAGCTGTACACCCGGCGGATCCGCCGGATCGAGGCTGCCACGCCGGAGCTGCTCGAACGGCTGGCCAGTCTCAACGAGGCCGGCATGACGGTCGTCGAGAGCCTGGAGCGCGTCCGCGGAACGGACGTGGGCGCGCTCAGCGAGGAGGTCGACCGGATCTGGGCGGACGTGACGATGGGTGCCAACGTCGAGGACGCCCTGACGAGGTTCGGCCGCCGGATCAGGACGACCTCGATGTCGCGGGTGGTCACGCTGTTGATCAACGCCATGCGATCGAGCGGCAAGATGGGGCCGATCCTGCGGATCGCCGCCGATCAGGCCCGCTCTGACTACCGGCTGCGCCGCCAGCGCCGCCAGGAGATGCTCACCTACCTCGTCGTCATCTACATCTCCTTTCTCGTCTTCCTGGTCATCATCGCGTCGGTCCAGGAGGTGCTCGTGCCGGCGTTGCCCTCCAGCGTCCCGACCCCCGAGAACACGGGGCGACTGGGCGTCAACGTCGATCAGTTCGCGCGGCTGGGCCAGGTCGACAAGGCGGCGTACACGCTCGTGTTCTTCCACACGGCGCTGATCCAGGCGCTGTTTACCGGCTTCGTCGGCGGGCAACTCGGCGAGGGGTCGCTCAGAGACGGGGCCAAACACGCCGCGATCATGCTGGGCGTGGCCTACGTGGTGTTCCTCCTGCTGTCCTCGCCGGTGGCCTCGCTGACCGTCGACAGTCCCACCGCCGGACAGGAGCGCATCACGGTCGATTCCGCCTCGCTGTCCGACGGCGGCTACGTCGTCGTCTACGAGGACGAAGCCGGCGGCGAGATCGTCGGCCGGTCGGCGTATCTCGTCGCCGGCACCCACGAGGACGTGACGATCGAACTCGACAGCCCGGTCGAGCGGCGGGACTCCCTGGTCGTCGTGGCGCATCTCGACACCGACGGCGACCGGCTGCTGAACTACGGCGGCTTCGAGCGAGACCGGCCCTATCCCGCGCCGGGACAAGGCGAGTTCGTCACCGTACCGGTCACGGTCGAGTAGCCGACGCGCATCGAAGGGTGTTTGCGACGCCGGGTCGGTAGCCTCCGGTAATGGAGTTCGCCGAGTTCGCCGCGACGGCGGCCGAGATCGAGGGCGAGAGCGCCGACATCGCGACGACCGAGCTGGTGACCGGGCTGCTCGCAGACGCCGGTGACGACCTCTCGATCCTCACACGGCTCGTGCAGGGACGGGTGTTCCCGGCCTACGAGGCGACGAAGCTCGACATCGGCCCGAAGCTGTGTTACGAGGCGCTGGCGCGGGCGGCGGGCCGAAACGTCGCCGTCGACGACATCGAGGCCCGCGTCGCGGACGTGGGCGAGATCGGTGCCGTCGCCGCCGACCTCGACCTGGGCGGCCAGCAGGGACTTGCTGCCTTCGGCGCTGGCTCGCAGTCCCCGCTGACCGTCGCCGAGGTGGCGGACGAACTCGCGGCCATCGCGTCGGCCAGCGGTTCGGGGAGCCGCGACACGAAAGTGGAGACGCTCTTTGGCCTGTTCAACCGCGCCAGCGACGAGGAGGCGCGCTATCTGACCCGGATCGTCCTCTCGGAGATGCGGATCGGCGTCGGCGAGGGGACGGTGCGCGACGCCATCGCGGCGGCCTTCGACGCGCCGGTCGACGCCGTCGAGCGCGCGCTACAGGTCACCAACGACTACGGGAACGTCGCCCGGGTGGCCCGAGACGAGGGGGCCGACGGGCTGACCGACCTCGAACTGACGATCGGCCGGCCGGTCAAGGCGATGCTCGCACAGGCCGGCACCGTGACCGAGGCCCTCGAAGACTGGGAGACCGCAGCGGTCGAGTGGAAGTACGACGGCGCTCGGGTCCAGGTCCACTACGACGGCGAGACGGTCCGGCTGTTCTCTCGGAACATGGAGGAGGTGACCGAGCCGCTGCCGGAGGTCGTGTCGGCCGTCGAGGACGCCGTCGACGGTCCGGTGATCCTCGACGGCGAGGTCGTCGCGGTCGACGGCGACGGCGATCCGCTCCCCTTCCAGGAGGTGCTGCGACGCTTCCGGCGCAAACACGACGTGGCCCGTGCCAGCGAGAACGTCGGCGTTCGCCTGCACGCGTTCGACTGCCTCCACGCCGACGGTCGCGACCTGCTGGACGCCCCCCTCGTCGACCGACGGGACGCGCTCGACGCGGTGCTGGGCGACGCCGACGCAATCCGGTCGACGA
>Ga0207754_100475_pt1 | contig 15452 bp, 13 predicted proteins | sample A23E1SouthBayCA_FD_187728 | JGI IMG/M metagenome (GOLD analysis project Ga0207754, IMG submission 187728) | Aerobic enrichment media microbial communities from Eden Landing Ponds, California, USA - A23 E1 (SPAdes) | ecosystem: Environmental > Aquatic > Marine > Unclassified | place: Emeryville... | reverse complement strand
AAATCGGTCGTGCTGGGGCTTGATCCCGACCCGATGACGACCCAGACTTCGCTCGTCAATTCTGCAAACTAGAGAGCAACCCGTCGATCTGGATAATTCTCTCTACCCGGTTGTGATTAGCGCGATAATCACAACCACGTCAAACTCCCTTCTCAGTGACTACTCCGTGGCGTTTATCATACACACTTGCCTTCACCCGTACAATGGTCGATAACTTCAACGAAAAGTCGGACTTCATTTGGTCTATTGCAGATCTTCTCAGAGGAGACTACAAACAGTCGGAATATCAAAAAGTCATCTTGCCGCTGACTGTCCTTCGACGTCTCGACTGCGTGACTGAGCGGAACAAGGACGAGGTGTTGGAGCGCTACGAACAGCTTCAGGAACAAGGTATCGAAAACGTCGCCCCCTCGTTGAAGAAGGCTGCCGATGCACAGGTGTACAACACCAGCGAGTACACCTTCGAATCCCTGTGTAACGACCCCGACGATATCGCAGAAAACCTCCAATACTACATAAACCAGTACGACGAGGAGACGAAGGAGATCTTCGAGAAATTCGCCTTCAACCACCAGATCGACCGACTTGCCGATGCCGATCTTTTGTATAAAGTCGTCCGGCAGTTCGCCGAAATCGATCTCCACCCCGAGGAGGTTCCAAACGAGGAGATGGGCTACATCTACGAGGAGCTCATCCGGAAGTTCAACGAACTGAGCAACGAGACTGCCGGCGAGCACTTCACGCCGCGGGAGGTCATCGAACTGATGGTCAATCTCGTCTTCCAAGAAGACGACGCGGCCCTGACCGAGCAGGACGCTATCCGCACAGTGTACGACCCGGCTTGTGGGACCGGTGGGATGCTCAGTGTCGCTGAGGAGTACGTCCGCCAGCTCAACACCGACGCAAACCTACACGTCTTCGGGCAGGAGCTGAACCCCGAGTCCTATGCCGTCTGTAACTCGGATATGCTCATCAAGGGCCAAGAGCCCGAAAACATCATCTACGGAAACTCCTTCACTGAGGACGGCTTCACAGGCCGGACCTTCGACTACATGCTCTCGAATCCGCCGTTCGGGGTTTCCTGGAAGAAGGTCAAAGACGAGATCGAGCGCGAACACGAGGAGGAAGGGTTCACCGGGCGATTCGGTGCGGGGACGCCCCGAACCAACGACGGCGCGTTCCTCTTCCTCCAACACATGATCAGCAAGATGAAGCGGCCCGAGGAGGGCGGCTCCCGTATCGCCATCGTGTTCAATGGCTCGCCACTGTTCAACGGCGGCCCCAACAGCGGGGAATCAGCCATCCGACGCTGGATTCTGGAAAACGATTGGTTGGAGGCCATCGTCGGCTTGCCGGAGAACCTCTTCTACAACACGGGCATCCGGACCTACATCTGGGTGCTCTCGAACGACAAGCCCGAGAAGCGCGAGGATGTCGTCCAGCTCATCGACGCCCAAGATCTGTACGCCGAGATGGACGAAAGCTTGGGCGAGAAGCGCCACGAACTCACCCAAGATCACATCGACGAAATCTCCCGAATCTTCGGCGATCTGGAAGCCAACGGCCGCTCGAAGGTCGTCCCCACCGAGGAGTTCGGATACCGTCGCATCGTCATCGATCGGCCGCTACGGATGGGCTTCCAGGCTACCGAGGAACGTATCGAGAGCCTCGACGACGAGCGGGCGTTCACCAACCGGGATGAAGAGGTACAGGAAGCGGTGAAGGAGGCGCTCTACGAGTTGGACTCGGAGACGCAGTGGATGGACCGTGAGGAGTTCATCGACGAGGTGGAACTGATGTTCAACATGCACGGCATCGACGTGCGCAACAGCGTCTACAACGCGATAGAGCGTGCGCTTGGCGAGCAGAACGACGACGCAGAAATCTGCCGGGACGGGAATGGCAACCCCGAGCACGACGGAGACCTACGCGAACGCGAACGTGTGCCTCTCGGGACGGACCCACGGGAGTACTTCGAAGAGGAGGTCGCACCGTATCTAGAGAACGCCTGGATCAACGAGAGTAAGAAGTATCACGACGACGAGGATGGGGAGCTTGGAGTCGTGGGATACGAGATAAACTTTGACAGGTACTTCTACGAGTACGATGAGCCAAGACCAATAGACGAGATTAACTCAGATATCGATTCTGTAGCGAGAGACCTTCTGAATCAGATAAATGTGAGTTTTGAATAATGTCTGATTCGAATTCCCAAGATGTTTCTCTCAGTCGAGAGCTATTCGGTGAACTCCCCAAACAGTGGGAATATCAGAAATTTTCTCACAACACACATATAAAAGGTGGCCAAGTCGACCCAACTGAGGAGCCATACTCCTCGATGCTCCTCATATCGCCAAATCACATTGAATCTGGTACGGGGAGGATCATTGGTCAAGAAACAGCCAGTGATCAGGGCGCTCAGAGCGGCAAATATGTTTGCAAGCGAGGCGATGTTATTTACTCTAAAATCCGCCCGGAGCTCGCTAAAGCAACAGTCGCGCCTGAGCGCTGCCTCTGTAGCGCGGATATGTACCCTATTGACGGTACGCCTGAATTCCGAAATCAATTCTTAGCTTGGCTGTTCATCTCAGCCCCCTTCACGCAGTGGGTTTCGCTCCAGTCTCAGAGAGTAGCTATGCCAAAAGTAAACAGGGAGACTCTATCTCGGCTTCGAATCCCGACACCACCGATTGAATGGCAAGATGCGATTATATCTTATTTGGAGAAAAGAACTTCTAGAGTAGATAAGGCAATATCCCACGCTAAGGAATTACTAGACCACCTTCACGAGAAACGGAATACACTGATTAAAAAGAGTACGACTGGAAGTTTATCATCTGCTGAATCCATCGACTCTGGGGTTGAATGGGTGGGCAAGGTCCCCAAACATTGGGACGTCGTCCGTGCCCGTTTCGTCGCCGAACTCCACTCTGGTCATACTCCTGACCGCTCTAAAGACGAGTACTGGGAGGACACCGATATTCCGTGGGTCACGACCTCCGATATCAAGCCGTTCCGCGAAGGACGCAAGCGCTATCTCTACGAAACCGAGCACCAGATCAGTGAACTTGGGATGGAAAATTCCGGGGCGCATCTTCTTCCTGAGGGTACTGTCTTCCTTTCACGTACTGCGTCCGTTGGCTTCTCCGGCATCATGGAAGAACCGATGGCGACCTCACAGGACTTTGCTAACTGGGTTTGTGGCGACGAGATCATACCAGAATATCTGCTCTACGTCTTCCGCTCGATGGATCAAGAGTTCAATCGGCTGATGCAGGGTTCTACCCACCAGACGATCTATATGCCCGATATCAAGTCGTTCAAAACGCCACTTCCACCGCTCGAAGAACAGCGTGAAATTGTCAACCACATCGAAACAGAAACCGAGCGTCTCTGGGAACTCATCGATCGAGTAGAGGAAACTATCGATCTCCTCGAGGAGAAGCGCCAAGCACTCATCACCGCTGCGGTCACGGGCCAGATTGATGTGTCCGACGTAAAGAATGAAGCTAAGGCCAGTCACACATGAGCAAACCCTACGATGAGGCAGCCTTTGAGGACGAGATCGCCGCCGCTCTGCTGAAACGCGGCTACACACGTGTCCCCAGCGACGACTTTGACGCTGAACGGGGGATCTTCCCCGACGAGGTCGTCTCCTTCGTGCAAGAAACCCAGCCGGAGGCTTGGGAGCAACTGAAGACCGCTCACAAAGGCAGTGCTCGCGAGCGCTTTCTCCAAGAACTGACCAGCGCACTCGAACGACAAGGCACGCTCGAAATACTACGCCATGGGTTGCACACTACTGGAACGAAGATCGAGCTCGCGACGTTCCAGCCCAACACCGGAATCAATCCCGAACTGCAGGCTCGATATGAAGCGAATTGCCTCGGTGTCACCCAGCAGCTCCACTACTCGGCGACGAATTCGAAGCTGAGTGTAGACCTCACACTGAGTGTCAACGGTATTCCCGTCGCGACGGCCGAACTCAAGAATACCTTTACCGACCAGGCAAATAGGGACGCCCGAGAGCAGTACCGCCAAGATCGCGACCCGAGCGAACCCATCTTCAGATTCAAACGCGGTGCCTTGGTGCACTTCGCTATCGACCAGAATGAGGTTCACTATACGACCGAACTTGCTGGCGAGGACACACATTTCCTCCCGTTCAACAAGGGTCACGAGAAGGGCGGTGGCAACCCCCCACGCGAAAACGACCACCGCACTGCGTATCTCTGGAAAGACATCTGGACGAAAGATAGCTGGATGGAGATCATCCGGCGGTTCATTCACATTGACACCGAGGAGATCAAGAAAGACGGGATCACGGTTGAGGAAGAGGAGACGATGATCTTCCCACGTTATCACCAACTGGAGTGCGTTCGGCAGTTGGTCGAGAGCGCCCGTGAGGAAGGTCCTGGTGAGGACTATCTGGTTCAGCACTCTACTGGGAGTGGCAAAAGCAAGTCGATAGCGTGGCTGGTTCACCGACTCGTTTCGCTCCACGATGAGAACGACGATGCGGTTTTCGACGGGGTCGTTGTCGTTACCGACCGGACTATTCTCGACGAACAACTTCGCAACACAATCTACGAGCTGGAGCATAAGACCGGCGTCGTTCACCCCATCAAAGGTGAGAGCGGACCGAAGTCAGAAGAGCTCGCTCAGGCACTGGAAGACGGCAAACCAGTCATTATCACCACTCTACAGACGTTCCCGTACGTTATCGAGCACGCAAAGTCTCTGCCTGAACGGGATTACGCAGTCGTCGTAGACGAGGCCCACAGTAGCCAAAGCGGCGAGATGTCGGCAGAAATGAAAGGTATCCTCTCGGGTATTGATGAAGATGAGATTGAGGACGCAGAGGACGCTATCGCCGAGAACGCGAAAGCTCGAAGCAAACAAGAAAACCTCAGCTTCTTTGCGTTCACAGCAACGCCGAAGGCAAAGACCCTGCAGACGTTCGGTGAGCCGGATGGTGACGGCGGTCACGAGCCGTTCCACCTGTACTCGATGCAACAGGCGATCGATGAGGGATTTATTCTCGACGTCCTCCAGAACTACACGACCTACGAGACGTTCTATAACGTCGCGAAGGTAGTCGAAGAAGATCCGGAAGTGCCTGAGCAGAAAGCTGTGAAGGCGATCTCACAATTTCTGAAGCTACATCCGCACAACGTGGCGCAGAAAGTCGAAATTATCGTTGAACACTTCCGGACGCATACGCAGCACAAAATCGGCGGCAAGGCGAAGGCGATGATTGTTACGTCAGGGCGTGCTCATGCAGTCCGATACAAGAAGGCAATTGACGAGTACATTGAAGAGAACGGATACGATCTGAGTACGCTGGTCGCCTTCTCTGGCACTGTTGAGGACGACGGGAAGAGCTATACTGAGGAGGGGATGAACGACGGCATCAAGGAATCTGAGCTCCCGACTGTCTTCGACACTCCGGAGTATCAGGTTCTCGTTGTTGCTGATAAGTACCAAACTGGATTTGACCAGCCGCTTCTGCACACGATGTACGTTGATAAGAAGCTCTCTGGTATTCAGGCAGTTCAGACCTTATCCCGTCTCAACCGGACTCATCCGGGGAAAGAGGATACCTTTGTTCTGGACTTCGAGAACGAACATGACGAGATTCAGGAGGCTTTCGACCCGTTCTATGGAAAGACGACCACTGCTGAGGGGGCAGATCCGCAACATCTGCAACAGTTGGCCTCTGATTTAGATGCCTTCCGTATCTACGAACAGGATGAGGTCGACCGCTTTGCGGAGGTGTTCTTCGACCCATCGAACACGGGAACGGAAGGAGCACATGCGAAACTCAGCAGTCTTGTACAGCCTGCTCGGGACAAATTCGTAGCGAAAGAAGAGGAAACACAGGAGGAGTTCCGGTCTACACTCCATTCGTTCCTTCGACTCTACAAATTCCAATCTCAGATTGTTAGCTACGCAGACACTCGCTTAGAGAAGCTCTACACGTTCGGGAGGTTCCTCTACAAAGAGTTGCCAAAGAGCTCCAGAGATCCCTCTGTAGAGTTTGACGACGAGCTCGCGCTGCAGTACTATCGGTTGGAGAAATCCGAAGAGGGCTCTATTGGGTTGACTGCAAGCGATGGTGAGGTAGAGGGTCCGACAGAAACTGGAACGGGTAGTCCGGGTGAGGATGACGAAGTCGAGCTCTCGACGATCGTGGAGAAAATCAACGAAAAGCTTGGAACAGATTTCACAGAGGCAGACCAATTATTCCTTGAACAATTGAAAGAGGACGCCCTGGAAGATGATCATATTCGACGGTCTGCACAAGCGAACAGTCGAGAAAATTTCGCCTTAGAATTCGATGAGGCGCTTACCAGCATGTTCATTGACCGTATGGACCAGAACCAAGAGTTGTTCGCGGAGTTCATGGACAACGATGAGGTCCAAGAAGCCATTACGAAGCACCTTCGTCAACAAGTGTACCAGGAGAGTCAAGCAGAAGGATAAGAGTCTGGTTTCATTGAAATCTCTCTTGAGGACAGATATCGGTGGCGGTGGGGCGATATAGTTCGACTACAGACGGGACTGCCGCTACGACTCCTCAGTGCTCTCGGACACGAGTGCCCCGAACTTCTCCAGAATCTCCACGCCCTGCTCGGCCGTCGTCGACAGCCGATACCCATCCTCCTCCGCTTCCACAATCCCCAGACTCGGGTGCGCCAACAGCACGAGCGACGACCGAATCCGATCCACACCGGGCACGTCGTCGTCGAGCATCCCAGTCAACACGTGGCGCAGCTCCCCAGCAGTGTAGGCCCCATCACCGCGCTCCAGCGCTTCCATCACCGACACCAGCTCGTCCGCTGCCTGCCGTCGCTCCGTGATCGCTTCGTCGATCTCATCCATACGATCGTCCAGGAAGGCACCGGGCTCGAACAGCACGTCCGCGACGAATTCGGGCCGGAGCCCGACCTGCTCGTACCGTTCGACCAGCCCTCGCAGCTTGTCGGCACTCACGAGCACCAGCCCGTCCCGATTCGCGTCGTCGATCGCAGCGGGCGTGAAACCGGGTGCGACGACGACGGCGTGGTCGGCACCACGACTCTCCTGATGCCCGCGAATCCGGCTGGCATCCGGCGACTGGAGTTGCCCGTTGCCGCGGGCCTTCACCTCGACGATCGCCTCGACCGGGCTCGTCAGCTGGACGTCCGTGTCGTCGCCGCCCTCGATCCACTGCGCTTCGAATCCCAGTCGGGAGAACGCTTCCGCGACCAGCTGCTCGAACTCGTCGTAGGCGTCGCCGTTCTTGCTCGCTGCGACGAGGCGGTCGCCGAAGTCCGCGGTCGATTCCTCGGTATCGTCCTCCTCGTCATCGTCAGGATCGTCGTCGACGTGGTGGACCCGCGACCCGGAGTCGGTCAGCTCGTTGATCGCGGTTTCGACGGACTCGTGTTCGGCCTCGACGCGTTCGATGCGATCGTCGGCGACGCGAGTGAATCCCTGGGGACGATACCCGCTCTCGTAGCCGACCAGCTCGTTGAACGGCGCTACGTCGACGTCGATCTCCTCGAAGTCGGTGAAGAAGGTCAGGTACTGCCAGGGGTTGTCCAGATCCCACGGATTGCCGTCGAGGTCGTACAGGTGCTCGGCGAGCGCCAGATCGTCGCGCTTCGACAGGACTCGCGCCTGGGCGATGAAACCGCCGTCGCGGTACACCAGTACGATATCCCCCCGTGAGACTTTCCGCCACTTGTCGGCGACCGAGGTTCCCCAGACCCGGACTGGCTCGTCGTCGCTCGCTCGTGCCGTGAAGTCCTCTGGCAGAAAGTCGGCGAGTTCCTCGGGTTCGTAGCCCTCCTGTACCGAGCGACAGTAGTCCTGATACGCGTCCTCCCGCCCCGCGGTGAAGATCACGATGCCGGTCATTTCTAGCCCGCAGAACGATCAGGGAGATAAAACCGACCGTCTTGATGAGTAGAGTGCCACAAATCAGCTGAAACACTCTCAGAACAGGAGAATAACACATGCCACGACAGGTGAACCGTAGCCCTGTGCGAGAAGATAGTAATCACTCCCGAGCGAATTCTTCTCGATGTAGGTGTACATCCCCACAGCAGCCATGATCAGTCCAAGGTTCGCGTACAGGACAACCAGTTGATGTGGACTGACGACATCACGAACATGCACGTTGATCGCGAGGGCATTGGCGAAGACCGCTGTTCGACTCACGTAGTGCTTCTCGACAAAGTACCCCAGCGTAACGAGTGCTAACGGCGTCAGATGTTGCAGGACGATATCCGGGAGCTCTTCAATCCAGACTGAAAAGACGAATTCGAGCTGTAGCAAAACCGGCTCAGTCATCTCGGCGTCCCTCCACTCCGACCCGGGGAACAGCCCCCAGATACTGAGCAATCTCGTTGACGGAGCTGGTGTTGATACAGCGGTGATTTCGATCGGGCATGCGTAGCTTTCAGATTGGTGTCGGTATAAGTCGACTAGACAGTTCAGGTGTAAACACGACGGAGAAGAGCGTTTACAGGCGAAAAGAGCAATTTCAGCTACTGAAGGACCTATGTGATATAAGTACCATCCGCCAGTGGACAATCACATGCCACCAACGTACAGCGCCCGAATCGACGAGGAGAAAGTTGAGGAGTTGAAAGAGCAATCTGGTGCGGACGCCGACAGTGACGCAATTCGAGCGGCCGTTGAGTTCGCGCTCTACGAATCCCGGAAAATGCAGTTCCGGCTTATGATGGGGATGTTCTTGCTCCTCATGGGAGCGTCGAAGTATTTTACCGTCGAGATCGAGCCCAGCTTTGCTCCGGTGGCGCTCATCGCCGGCGTTGTCCTGCTTGAATACCCGTCCATTCGTCGGCTAGTTGAGCGCGGTATCAGCTTCATCCGAGGCTAAGTTTGTTCTCAGTTACACCTACAAAGATAATCACAAGTACGGGAGATCGGCGATCCTATGGCTCGAAATTCAGCAGCAACCGCTCACGCGTTTCGTTCGCCGATCCGCTCGTCCCACTGTTGATGTAGTTCTTGCTGTCACGAGCGACGACATCCAGCTGTTCTGCACCGTCTGGCAGGTCCTGATACGAGCAGATACCGTAGCCGTCCAGATCGCCAAGCGCGTCCACCAGCTCCCCGTGCTCGATCTCACTTGCGGGGTAGTAGTCCTCAGTTCCGACGTAGGGCGGGTCGAAGTAGAACACCGTCTCCTCGCTGTCGTATTTCTCGACCAGGTCTCGCCAGTGGAGGTTCTCGACGACCACGTCGTCGAATCGCTCGGCGAACTCGCGGAGCCGATCGATCTTGTTCGAGAAACTGAGGGCATTATTCGACACCTTGCTGGTCGCGAAGCCGTTCGCGGTGTCGTAGCCACCGCCCCACTGCGCGTAGCGGAGATAGAAGAACTGGCCGGCCCGCTTGACGTCGTCTTTCGGCCGATAGCCCTGGTAGTACGCCTCGGCCCACTCGGAGTGGATCGCACGCGAGTACGGCACGGACGAGAGCCACTGTACCAGTTCGTCGGGCTGCTCACGCAGCACTTCGAAGAAGTGAACGAGGTCCTCGTCGAGGTCGTTGTACACCTCCACGGTACTCGTGTCGGGGTCCTTGTTCACGAGCACTCCCGCGGCGCCGCCGAACGCTTCGACGAAACACTCGTGTTCCGGAACCTGCTGCAGGATCCACGACGCGAGCCGGCTCTTCCCTCCGGGGAACGGAAAGACAGCGTCAGGCATCGTCACTGGGCCCTCCGTGTGTCGATATCAGCGACCCCGAACCCGACGAGGATCTCCCCAACCCAGCCCGGGACGTCTGGATCACAGACCAGTCCCCCGGTCGCCGTCGACGTCAGTAGCGTGGCGATACTCTCGTCGTCGATACCGAACGCCCACTTCTTTGTCGCCACGATCTCGATGCGAGCTGCGAACTCCGGATCTGAACGCCACAGTCGGACACGGACGTCGTCGCCGTCGACACACTCGCGGACGGTCCTGTCTGGCTGCTGTGTTCGCGACATACCAGAATCGACTAGACGAATGCAAAAACCTCTGCGGCGGGCGGGTGACTGAATCGGTCAGATATACCGAATATCGAGAAACCGGGACGCTAACACCCGCGAAAGTCGAATAGAACGATGAACGAATAGTGGCCGAACGTGACCGAATCCCCGAGAAGCTACTCAACTGAGTGGTCGATATCGCGTATCCTGCGTGCTTCCGTCCCGTTCGATCAAGTTGGCCCGGACCAAACTGCGGAGATAGCGTCGTCGGGTGGAACGGGACTTCGGCGACTGGGCGCGGTCCTCGTAGCGGGCATGAAGCGTCCCGCCGTCGATCTCGCCGGCATCCCGAATGATCCGTAACAGGAGGCGGTGATGCGAGCCCAGCGATCGAGTGTTCTGGTCGCGAATTTCAGTCGTGGCGTCGTCGGCGATGGCGTCCACGACTGGCTCGGTGAGTCGGTGCATGTCGTGCTGTTCGACGTGGAGGGCGGCCTGCCGAAGCAGTGCGATCGCGTGGCGAGCATCCCCTGCAGCGAGGTCTGCGATGTAGTCGATGACACCGTCGCCGATGCGGGATCCGACCAAGCCGTGGACGACGCGGCTGTCGAGGATATCGACGAGTTCGGCGTGGCTATACGAGTCCATGCGGACGGTGGTGGCGCTTTGCATTCGGGATTTGGCCTTCGAACTGAGCGCGGTGAACCACTCGTCCTCGTCGATCGTGATACAGATGAGCGATACGTTCGGGACCTCCCACAGTGCGAGGAGCGGCCGCTCCTTGAGGACCGCCGCCTCGTCGAGAACCGCGATGATGTGGGCGTTACACTGCCGTAGTCGGTCGACCGGCTCTGACATCGGGGTACCCTCGTGCTTGAGATCCGACCCGAGCCGTACTTCGCGCATGATCCTGTGTAGTACAGCAGCGGGCGTGTTTTCAGTCATGCAGTTCACGTACCCCCACCGCAGATTCGGCGCCTCCTGCTCGAGTTGTCTGAGCGTGTACTTCGCGATGGTCGTTTTCCCCGCGCCGGTCGGGCCGAAGATACAGATATTCTCCGCAAAATCCAGTCCAGCAGGATCGAGCACCGAGGAGAGGTGATCCAGCTGCCCCTCACGGTGATGGAGGTCCTGCGGTGTGTACTCCGGTCGGAGCACCCTCGCGTTGGTAATCATTGCTCACCTCCCGCAATCGAACGATTGGCCCAGTCACTCTGCTGGCCGCTCACTGGAACCCCTCCAGAGAGAGCGTTGTGATACCGTTAACGTAGCGACGATAGTCAGACCGATCCCACCCCAGCGGGGACAACACGCTCTCCCCTGCTCGGAGCGCCAGCTCACGATAGAACTCGGTGTCGTACTCGCGCAGCGACTCGTGGGACAACCGGACGCGCTCTTTCGACCGGCGACTGTCGTCGACGACCAGGTACTCGACGTCCTCGCCCGGATGGCGCGGCAGGCCCTGGTCCTTCGCACGCTGGAGCGCGGCAACGGTCTGCGTCCGCTGCGTGTACTCGTTGACGGATTTCGACACTCGCTTTCTGATCAACAGATCCTCGGGATTGGCCCGGCCTGCCTCAAGTTCTCGAATGCCTCGATACAGACGCTCGGCAACGGCTTCGACCGAACGTTCGCGATCGAGCGTCCAGATCAACTCACGCTGGAGTGACTCGATATAGACGGGCGTAGACCGCTGGACAGCCTCGATCCCTTTCGTCACGATCTCGTCCCGGTCGCTCACGCGGCCGAAGTACTTCGTGAGCGCTCCAGCGTCGGAATCGGCCAGTGGCACGAAGCAGATCCAATCGTAGTGGTCCTCGAACTCAAGCGGGATGGACTCCTCCGCGGTGATCTGTTCGCACAGCTCCGGGATCGGCGTCTGTGACTCGCCGTCGACGGGCTGCACCCACAGCGAGTCGACAATGCCGTGAACGACGCGCCAGCCGCCCGCCTCCAGCGTCTCCTTGGCGCCCAGCAGGATCTCCCGTGCGTAAGCGTTGATGGCCTCGTGGCACTCGATCCGGCCGAACTTGGCGTTTCGATAGCCCTGGTAGCCGAAGCAACTGACGAGGATCCACTTCAGGGCGTCCGATCGAGCCTGGAGATACTGCCGTCGGTCGGCATCGTCCGTCGACGCGATCTCCTCCTTGATCGCGGAGCGATCGTCGATGATCGGGCGCAATACGTCTGGGATGAACCCATCCCGATCGCAGATGCTGTACCCGATTCCCGGCACGTCGTCCGTGTCGTGGCAGTCACAGCAGACCGTCTCCGGGCTGATGTTGTACTCGCACATGATGTTCGGGTACAGCGACCCGAAATCGACCTGCACGACGTCCTCGTGGATCCCGACATCTGGCGCGAACGTGAACCCGCCGCGGTCGGCCTCGTGCAGCGTCTCGACGGTCTTGAACTGCTCGGGCTCCCACTTGTTCCACGGGATCAGGACGTCGCGCTCCAATGCCATCCGCACCTGGATCGCGGTGAGAATCGTCCCGATCGACCCCCAGGCCGTCTCCTGTAGTGGTCGCCAGGATCGCTCGACGAGGTCGAGGAGGCCGGGAATCCCAGACTCGTCGAGCAGGAACGAGTTCGCCTCGTCGACGACGGCGCGACCAGGCACCCGGTACCGAGCTGGGGAGTGGCCGACCTGCCCGTAGCTCTCGTAGGTACTGGAGCCTGCGAGCTTCTCGTAGCCGTCTGCTCGACCGAGCCGGAAATCATCGATCCCGTGTTCGCTGGCTTGCTGGTGACAGAACGGGATGACCCGCGCCGTGGAGCAGCACAGTACATCGGGGTCGTCGGCACGAAGCCTGTCGTTGAGGGCCGTGAGGACTGCCTCAGCGTCGTTTCCGAGCGGCTCACCGTCGACGATCAACGCAGTCACGTCTCCATCGCGGAGTGCCGTCTCGGGAACCTGCAGGTTCGAGACACGAAGGTCGCGATCCGGAACTGGCGAGGTCCCCGTCTCGACGCAGTACCGGAACTGCGGCGCGAGGTCGACGTTGAACAGCCGGAACGTCCCAGGATAGAACTGGCCGATCTCGTGCAGCCGACGAATCTCGTGGGCGAGTGTCCGGACTTCGGTCGCCCGCTCGAGACCAACACGAAGGACCGTCGACGGCTCGTCGTTACCGAGCGACGTAAACCAGTCGTCGTACCGAGTGCTGGTGACCTTCGGATCAGCCTGGAGGGGTTCTCTGAGACTGTCGAGGGAATCCCCCGCGACGAAAAGCGCGGGCTCGTAGTCCGGGTTTACTCGCCGCTCGATCCCGTCGGCCGTGGCGTGCCACTCCCGAACACCGTCTTCCCGGAATTCGCAGGTCAGCAGCGGCATCAGTCCTCCACCTCCGTACGAAGTTCCTGAATCTCTCGCTGCTGGGCGACGAGGATCGAGATGAGGACGGCCAGTTCAGGGTCGGTACTGTTCAGATAGCCGGCAGCGTCGGCGTGCTGCTGGGCGTGTTCGAACACCCGGTCGTAGGCTGGCTTCGCTTCCCGGCGCAGAGCCCGTCGGAACGGCTGACACCGGTCCTCGAACCGGCCGAGGAAGTCCCGATACGTCGGATTGGTTCGCCCCATCAGGCCACACCTCCCAGCTGTGCCGGCGTGATCGGGCCGATCCCAGCCGAATCGGCTTCCTGCTCTGCAACTCCGAGCAGATCGACCCAGTAGGGGATCGTCGTTTGCCAGTACCCGTCCTCCCAGTAGACGGTCGTCTCGAAGTCCTCGCCGACGAATCGGTGGCCCATCTTCGTCTGCTCGCACTCGTACGACGCTTCGACCTCGGACGACACGACATCGGTAAGGTCGTCGTTGTCGGCGTCGGTCACGAGGATCGGGATGTCGTACACGTCGGCGACCTCCGACAGCGCGGCCAGGACCGCGTCAAGCATTGCTCCGGCCTCGTGATCGGGGACATCATCGTCCCGGTACAGCGACGCCAGATTCGGAGCGACGATACACCCGGTGCGTGCGGAGGCTCTGTTGACGACTCGCCGGATCAGCATGAAATGCTGATAGGCAGTGAACCCCCTCGCGAGCCGGATCCGTCGCAGGAGCCGTCGGTGTGGAGCGACTTCGTGGAGAGTGTACGAGGAGCTGGTGTTCCGGGCGTCGACCCAGAACGTGACACCGTCGACCTGCTGCACAGTGTCGAGCGCCAGCTGGTGCAGCGCCGTCGAATGGGGATGCGTGGTCTGGAGCAGGGTGAGGCCCGGTTCCAACTCTGGCAGCGCCTGATCGGTCCCAATCATGCTTCGACCCGCTCGATCTCCATCGAGAGCATGACTTCCTCAACCCAGATCGGCGCGTCGATCTCGCCGTCCAGGTTGGTCACCGTCGCGGTGGTCTCCTCGACGTGGGCGACGGCCTCGTCGTCGATCCCGAGGGTCCACTGATCGTTCCCGCGCTTGATGACGATCACTGCTTCCCAGTCTCGACTGGCGGTGTAGAGCTGGGTCGTGACCTTGCGACCGTCGATCTTTTCGCTCATCGTCCGGTCGGGCTTGCGGGTTGGTGCTTGCGACATAGCCGACAGTTGACAACCACTGGTAAAAGGTCCACAGCGGGACCGAACGGTAACGGAAACCGGCCAATATCAGAAGACACTCACAGAGAAAATTACCGATAGAGCTTCTTTGTGTCCAGAAGAGGGAAAACGAACGGAAATCGAACGGAAGTGGCTCAAACGGTGTTTGTGGCGGCCGATCGAATGGTTCCGTCGGGTTCGACGTGGTGATAGGTTGTCGACCGACCAGAGCCCTGTGACGAGATCAGTTCATACCGGCGAAGGCTCTTGAGATACTTTCGCCGGGTTGAGCGAGCCTTCGGTGAGAGGGAGCGGTCCTCGTACCGAGCGTGGAGCGTCCCGCTATCGACCTCGCCAGCCTCGCGGACGATCTCGTAGAGGAGTCGCTTGTGAGTCCCAAGCGAGCGGATCCGTCGCTCGCGGAGGTCCGCCTCAGCATCCTCGACGATCTCGTCGACAACCTCGGTGGTCAGTTGTTGGATATCATTCTGTTCGACATAGTGCGCCGCACGCCGGAGAAGCGCGATCCCGCTGCGAGCGTCGCCGGCTGCGAGGTCAGCGATGTGTTCGACTGCTCCGTCGTCAACGCGGGCTGAAATAAGTCCGTGAACTACCCGAGCATCGAGAATATCCACCAGTTCTCGATGGCCGTACTTCTCCAGATAGAGTGTCTCAGCGCGTCGAAATCGAGACTCAGCGCGCGTGTCGAGATCGGCCAGCCACTCATCTTGTTTGGTGGTGATGAGAATCTGGGCGACGCCTGGGAGCTGGAAAAGCGAGAGCAATGGCGACGGATCGTCGAGGACGTCGACCTCGTCGATCACACAGATGACTTGCCCGTCGTATTCACGGAGCCGGTCGATGGCAGCAGCCTTGTGGGTCCCCTCTCGCCGGAGATCGGCCCCAAGCCCAGCGTCGCGCACGAGCCGG
>Ga0207754_100474_pt1 | contig 15462 bp, 12 predicted proteins | sample A23E1SouthBayCA_FD_187728 | JGI IMG/M metagenome (GOLD analysis project Ga0207754, IMG submission 187728) | Aerobic enrichment media microbial communities from Eden Landing Ponds, California, USA - A23 E1 (SPAdes) | ecosystem: Environmental > Aquatic > Marine > Unclassified | place: Emeryville... | reverse complement strand
AAGTTGTACGCCGCAGCAGAGACCCAGCAGACGGATGTCAGTATCCACATCGACCCCCGCGATACGCGGGAGACGCTGGATTCGCTGGAGAACAAGATCGAGGACCTCGAAGCCGACTACGAGTACCTGACCGAGAAACACCGTGCGAGCGCCCGGGGCGTCGAGAAAGACCTCGAGGACCACCAGGAGATGTACGACGTCCTCCGGAACACGACGATGCAGGCGTTCGACGTCTCGATGTATCTCACGGTCCGGGGCGACGACCGCGAGAATATCGACGCCGAGTCGGTATCGACGACAGCCCGACAGGCCCCCGCGAATCTGACGCCGGTGACGCCACGGTGGTCACAGCTGAAGACCTTCACGTCGGCGAGCCCCATCGCCCTCGATCAGTTCAACGAGACGCTGGACAGCAAGACGCCGATGCTCGGTGGGGCGGTCGGCGCGATGTTCCCCTTCGTTTCCGGGGCGTTTGCAGAACCTGGTATCGAGTACGGGACGTACGCGCTGAATTCGAGCCCGCTCATCCTCGACCGCTTCAAGCGGCAAACCGGCTACTGTATGATGGTTATCGGCCGGCTCGGCGCGGGCAAATCCTTCGCGACGAAGCTCCGGCTGGTGCGGCGGGCGATGTTCGACGAGGATACGGTCGTCATTATGCTCGACCCGATGCGGGGGTTCGCCGGCGTCAACGAGGCGCTCAATGGCGAGCGTATCACGGTCGGTGGCCGGCGGGGGCTGAACCCGCTGGAGATCAAACCGACGCCCGACCACGTCCTACAGGAAGTCGACGACATCGACCCGTGGGGCGAGCAGATCAACTGGGTGATGACCTTCTTCGCGACGTTCTTCGAGCACGTCGCGGACCACCCACTCGGCGAGCGCAACCAGACGCTCCGGCGGGCCGTCCAGGAAGCCTACGAGAAGCGGGGGATCACCCGCGACCCAGAGACGCACACCCGGGACTCGCCCACCATCCACGACGTCATCACGGTTCTGGAGGAAATGGTGGAAGATCCCGAAGAGTACGGGTACGTCACGGATGGGGAGCAGGAAGCTGTCCAGTCCGATGCCCAGTCGCTACTCAAGGACCTCCGACCGTCGTTCCGCGAAGGCGGTGAACTCGAGAATCTGGCTCGCCCATCGGAGTTCGACCTCGATTCGAAGGTCATCTACCTCGATCTCCACCAGGAGGAGGGGACCCGTGGCCGGGCGGAGACCAGCCTGATGATGCAGGTGCTGTTCAACAGCGTCTACGAGCGGGTCAAGCAGACCGACAAGCGCGTCGTCTTCTGCATCGACGAGGCGCACTACCTGATGAACGACGCCGTCTCGCTGGACTTCCTAGAGACGGCCGTCCGGCACAGCCGGCATTTCGATTTGAGTCTCGAATTCATCACGCAAACGGGGGGTGAATTCGCGCTGACGCCGGAGGCACGAACCATCGCGAACCTCTGTTCGCTCACCGTCCTCCACCGCGTCAACGAGGAGAAAGAGAAGATTGCCAAGTGGTTCGACCTCAGCGAGCGGCAGGTGAACTGGGTTACCTCCGCGAAGGCCGGGGAGGACGAGGACGGCTACTCGGAAGCGCTGGTCGGTATCGACCAGGAGGGCTGGTTCCCGCTTCGGATTCGAGCGAGTGACTACGAGGCTCACGTCATCGACGGCGGCGCTGCTGACGTGGCCGAGCTCGAGCCCGAACCGACGACGAGCGTGACGAATCCAGATAGCCAACCCGCCGGCACGCGTGCCGACGGCGGTGAACCAACTAGCACTACCTCTCAGGAGGATGACTGAGCAGACCCCATCAGAACTCCCGGCAGTGGCTAACGGCGACGAGTACATCCGGATCACTCCCTCCCGGAGCGATCTCGCGCCGGAGACCGTAGTCCGTCAACTGGCCGGCCTCCACGGCCTTGGGGCTGGCAACGACGGACTTCTCGCAAGTATCGGTCCCTTCGGCGATCCGCCACCGGTGTTCGAGTTCCTCGCAGTGAGTGAGGGGGCAGACGAGCCGGTCGAGTTCTATTACGGGGCCGACCGCCGGTTAGATGCCTTCGAGGAACGCCTCCGGACGCTGTATCCGCCGACCGTCACGTTCGAGCGGGTCACCCTTGACTTGGAAGCGAAGCTACTCCCATCGACTGCAGATCCGTCTCAGGACCACAGTGCCGGAGGTGACGATAGCCACGGAATGAACCCCGGGACAGCTGAGGAATCCTCCGGAGACCCGAATTCGGATTCAAAGCCCGTGACTCTCTTCGATTCGACGGGGCAGGAACCGGTCGGTGATGGCGGAAGTGTACTGTCGGAGAGCAATACGTCGCAGGACGAGGATGAAGTCTTGTTTGAGGCCGATTCGAATGACGAGTCCACAGCGGCTGGTCCGTCCGACTCCGAACTCGATGCCGATCACCAGCCGGCGCACACGGACCCGACCGTCGACGAGACGATCCCACTCGGAATCACTTGGCACGGGCAGGCTACTCGGCGGGAAGACTGGATGACGACACTACCCCAATTCACGAATACGGAAGACGACGATGACGATCACGCTCGGGCCCCGCTCGCGTCACTCATCGATCAGCTGACCCGGGCCGAACACCCGATCGCCTTCCAGGTACTCTTTCAGCGAAAATCGGACTGGACGCACGAGGCACGAGAGCGCCAGCGAAAGCTCCGGGAAGGCGAAGATCGAGTCGTCGACTGGTTCTTCGGAGAACTCCTCGGAAACACGGAGAACGAACCACAGAGTCCGTCGAACACCGGGCGACAGCGTCGGTATCTCGACATCGGTGGGCGGGAGCGAGTGGAGGCTATCGACGAGAAGGAGCCACAGCACACGTTCACGGTGAATATGCGGGCGCTTTCGCTCGTGACTTCCGACCGACAACGAGAGCGGGTTGACCATCGTCTCGACGATATCGGGTCGGTATTCGATCACCTGAACGGGCCGCACTATCGGCTCCGACCGAAGCGCATCCGCCGTGGGCTTCGAAAGGGGCGGCGGGCCAAGAAGCACGCCGACCGGGTCCTCAACGCTACGTTGGCTACCAAGAGCGACTGGCGGAAGACCCGCCCCGATCTCGTCCTCGGGCCGGCTGAGTTGGCGAACTTCGTGGTCGTTCCGCCGGCGACGGACCTCACGACCGAGGGCGGGCGGGGGTCCGACGCCGAACCCGAGAGCCGGACGCCCCTGCCACTCCCAGCGCAGGACCACATGGATGCATTCACGGACTCGGGGATGGCGATCGGCCGCGGTCTCGGGGAGGACGGCACGCCTACGCCGGAGCCGATGCGGATTCCGCCGCATCTCCTCCCGTTCCACGTCGGCCGGTTCGCGAAGAGCGGCGCCGGCAAATCGGTCGCGCTGATCAACGACGCGCTTTCCCTGTACGACCAGACCACGGGCCCCGTATTCCTGATCGACTCCAAGGGCGGGAACCTCCCCGAGAACTATATGCGGGCTCACGGGAAGCGGTTCGGAACTGAGGATCTCGAAGAGAACGTCCTCCACTTCTCGGTGCCCGACATCCTGCCTGGCTTCGCGTTCTTCGACATCACGCCGGCGCTGGAGGATGGGGTCCGTCGGGTCGATGCGATCCAGGACAAGGCCGACCACTACGAGGAGCTCATCAAGCTCGTGATGGGGCCGGAGCGGTACGAGGACGCCATCGCCTCGCCGACGCTCATCAAGTACCTCATCAAGGCGATGTACGACGAGGAGTACGGCCTCGAAAACGGACATTTCCGGCAGGATACGAACTACTTCACCCACGACCAGTTCGAGCAGGCGGTGACCCAGTTCCACGCCGCCGGGCCACCAGATTCGACACCCGAAGATGCACCGCGAGCTAGCGACCCGCAAGTCGCGGGGAAACTGGAGCGTCACCTGCGCTCGAACCCGGCGACGTTCTCGAACGTCGTGAGCGGCATCAGCAACCGGATGGACTACATCACGCAGGACGCCCACCTCCGCCGGATCTTCAACAATACCCAGTCGCAATTCGACTTCCGTGACCTCCTCGACGAGGACAAGGTAGTCATCTTCGACCTCGGTGATCTTCGCGACGAGGCTGCCCGGGTGATGACCGGCGTCATCCTGACACAACTCTATGACGCTGTCAAGCGTCGCGACGGCGACGAACTGGCCCGCAAGCCGGACGACTACGTGGCGAACCTGCTCATCGACGAAGCGTCATCGGTCGTCGTCTCGGATACACTGACGACGCTGCTCGAAAAGGGGCGGGAGTTCCGGCTATCCATCGAACTCGTGACGCAGTTCCCCGAGCAGATGAAGGAGGCCGGCAACCGCGAGGTCTACCTGAACGTTCTGAACAACATCGGCAGTCCGCTCGTCGGGAAGATCGCCGTCGACGCCGACATTGCCGAGGCACTCTCACACGAGGCAATGGATCCCGTCGAGTTCAAGAATCGGATCAGTTCGCTCCCGCGTGGCGAGTGGATCGCGCAGCTCCCGAGCCCAGAGTTCGGCGAAACCGGCCCCGACCCGTTCAGTATCGAACCCCTCCCGATTCCGCCTGGGCATCCTGATAGCGAGCAGCCTCTGACTGGGGCGCAGGAAGAGCGGTTCCAAGACGCCCTGGAGGCTGTTCACGAGCATACCCGCGAGGAGTACGGGGTCGCCGGCGGCACGACCGTGGAAAGCCGTGACGCGGCGACTGACGTCGCTCTGGAGAACGCCGACGATCTGCCGTTGGAAGTCGCGATGGCCCGGGCGATCCGCGCTGTCCAGTTGTCGAACGACGTCCGCGAAACGAACGGCTGGGTGTCTGTCGAGGACGTCGATGAGGAACTGCTCTCGCGCATCGAGGAGGACACCATCGAGGCTCAGGGCTACGAGACGCTGCCGGAGGTGCGGGAGGCATCCTCGCTCATCGAGGTCGACCTCCAGGACGGGGGATCGTCGGTGCAGTGTCGGCTCACAGACGAGGGTGAGGAGGCAGCCACGCCCGACACGTCGACGTCACCGACCGGCGGGGGCGAGCACCACGATGCAGTCCTCGAAACGGTCGAGCGTGCGCTCGCAGCGGCGGGATTCTCCGTGGAGGTCCTCGATCAGAACGGGGAGTCCCGTCCCGACGCCATCGCGACGCATGCGGACCTCGACCGGGAGCTCCAAGTCGAAGTCGAAACAACCACCCACGTTCGCCCGGCGAAAGTCCTCTCGAACCTCCGGAAAGCCCAGGAACAGGAGCGAATCCCACTGTTCGTCGTCGCAGACCACGACGATCAAACAGCCGCCGAGATTGCCGACCGGCTTGCGAAGATTCTCGATGAGCCGCGAAATCAGCTCTCATCCGGTGAGACGCGGCTGTATACGATGAACCACAATGTAAAATTCAACGGCGGTGCGCGAGCCGCGGACGGGGTGACGGCCGTCCGACCGGCCATCGGTGGTAGTCGCCACACCCGCTGGTTCGAGCGGGACGGTGTGTTCGTCCTCGAGGATAGTGCCGGAGACCAACACGCCCGGATCGACTCCTTCGACGCTGTGTCAAAAGATCAGTTCCCGGCGACATACAGCTACGACGCCGAGAGCGAGTCATACACCGTCTTTAGGCCAGGAGAACTGCCCGAGTCCTACGAGTCACGTGAGGCGTTCGAAGCGGACTGGGTGCCTGTCAAGCGCCCGTTCTTGCCCAGTACCGACCTACCCGTTCCGGAGTACACGGATGACTCGTATGCGATAGGCGTCATCGGGGATGAGCAGAATCTCGAGCTCTACACCCCGGACTCTGACGCGACCAAAGACCTCGCTGCGCTCACAGAGGCGATCAAAAATAATGAACTCCATCTGGCAGGTGTGGAGCCAGACGAACCTGCCGACGAGCAATCCATGACTCAGGAAGACCACGAGAACGATCCGTTCGGCATCCAAGCATTCGTCCGAGACCGACTCACCGAATCCGACGACGGGGTCGTCGCGGTCGCCGATGTATACGATGCGTACGAGCAGTATGCGGCGGCCGGAGAGTACGAGGTGAAGCCGAAAAACCGGTTCACACGGACGCTTCGCGACCACACTCAGTTCGAGCGTGACAAGAAATGGTTGGACGGCCAGACGCGACGTTGTTACGTTGGAATCGAACTGGCCGACGCCGGCGACCAGGAGGAATCGAGCGATGCCAGTGCGTAGTCGTTTCGCTCCCGCTCAGGAGGTGCAGGAGTACACGAGATGACGCTCTCCGAAGCAGCCATCCACGAGCACTACCGTCGCGCCAACCCCGTCTACGAGGCGTTGGCGACCGTCAACGACTACCCGATCATCGGGCTGAACGACTTCGTCGGGTGGTACATCAAACGCGACCACGACGATGTCGAGGCGATCAAGGCCGGATACCCCCAGCGCGGGCGGGTTGCCCGTCTCGATCGTGACTACGACGAGATTCACGATCGCCTCGAACGGACCCTCTATGCCGTCACCACCTACAAGACGGCGTCGGCCTTCCAGCGGTGGGAACCTTGTCGGTACGACCAATCCGAGGGGACGACCGTCTGGCAGGATGAGCCCCCGACACCCGGGTATGCCGACCTCCGGGCGGTTCCCGCTTGGGGCGATATTGACCTCGCTGACGATATCAAGCCGCAACGTGGCGACCTCGATGCCGAGACGCGTACCCTCGTCGAGCGGACCCTCGAGGCCTACATCGAGGAGTATGCAACGCTGTACGGCACGCGAGACGCTGTGTATGCGCTGGACTCCGTCGGGGGCGCGTACATTTTCGGAGCTCCGGAGGCCACGCTCCCGATTGCGGATCACTTCAGCGATGATTCGGATGCGCTCCAACGGGTGTTCGACGAGTTTCTCGACCGCTCGAACGCGTGGCTCCAGGAGGCAGAGGCCCGCGTGAACAAGCGCATCGACGGCGCCGGCGACGTCATCCAGCCCGACTGGGTGAACAACAAGAACCGCCAGTATAAGCCGCCGCTATCGGTACACGCCGACCACGATGCCGTCGTCACGCCCATCGCGACCGACGACGTCCGCTACGAGCTCCGTCCGTTCGAGACCGTTGACGATGCACTCATCGAGCAGGCGGTCAGTTGGGCCGATGCCCTCACACGGGTTGAGCACACGAACTGCGTCGACTCGCTGGTCGCGACGCTCTGGCCGGAACTTTACGAGGACCACGACGGGTGGCGGACCACGCTTGAAGCGTGGGTCGAAGCGGAGCGCGAGCGGGAACGGGAGCGACAGCGACAGCGTGAAGCCGCGCTCCAGCGACGTGAGGAGCGGCTGGCAGAACTCGAAGGCGCCCTCGAAGGACGGCCCATTACGCCGTTCAAAGAAGATGTCTACGAGGCCGTCGAGAACATCGACATCGCCGAGATCGCCCGCCACTACGCGAGCGATGCCTACGATACGGATCCGAACCAGCCGCGGCCGCAGTTCGACCCGTGCTGGCGCCACAGCGAGAGCGGACAGTCCTGTTTCGTCGACGAGCAGGCCAACACCTTCGGCGATTCGAAGGTGAACGCCGGCGGCGGGCTGGCGAAGCTGATGGCGCTCGCGACGGGGATTATCTCCGACGCCGATGCGGACCTCGACGGGGAGGACTACTGGGCTGCCGTCGACGAACTGCGGAGCGCCGGCTACGACATTCCGGTGTGGATTCCGGAGGCCGGCTCAGACCGTGTTGACGGCGGAACCTACGACCAGATGCCTTTCTGGGCCGTTCGGAAGGCGGCTGTCGCGCTTGAGGTGTGTCCCGAGGACGCGTTCGTCGATCGGGAGGGAGAGGATGGAACCTACGAGGGGTTCCCCGGCTACGAAACCTACAACGAGACGCTGGAAGCCATCGAAGACGCGGGCCTGAACCACGGGCGAGAGCAAGTCACGCCCGAGGAGGACACAGCTGACGATGAATCGGATTCACCCACCGATGCCCCGGCGAGCGACGAGCGACCTGGTGACCTGAATCGAGCTCACCTTCGCGAAAAGAACCGTCTGTTGACAGCAAAGGTCGAGCGTCTCGAGTCCGAACTGGAGGAGAAATTGGAGCGAATCGAGGGTCTGGAAGCGGAGGTCGACCAGCTCCGAACCGAGCTCGCCACTGTCCGCTCCGAACGTGACCGACTGGAGGCTGCTCTCGAAGAACGCGAGTTCGAGCGAGAACCGAATCAAGAAGATCGGGACGAGGACCAGTCCCCACTTCACAGGGCGCGACGGTTCGTTTCGTTCGATGGATAGACCAGAGGTATAGCAATTGAGAACTCTATGCTAATTCTCCCCACTGTGGCAGAACGCTTTCAGTATCACTACATGAAAATCACCCTATGACACGGGGAAAACCTACTGTAGGCGATATCTGGCGGAAGGCCTACCCATTCACCTACTGGAAGCGACGAATCAATAAGCTGGAGCTGGGGAATTCTCATGACGCGCTGGATGCGTTGTTCATCCACTCACATCTAGCGGACACGTTTGCGACGGTCCTTTCGGCGAGGATGCGCCGGCCGAAGAATCCCTGGTATGCGGTCAAAGACGAACTGTATACACCAGATATATATGATACGTTAGAGGCGCTGAAACGTACGGAAAACGGCGAAACTAGGTACTTTATCGAAGTGCTTCTTGAGCAACCAGAGGGCTATGTCACATTAGATCTTCCCGAAGGATGGAAAGAGAACGTCGATTACGAGACAGGCTTTGTCAACCAATTTCTTGGATGCCCAGCTCGATTCGATGAAGATGCCAAGCATATCGAGACGCTCTATGATCCAAAAGGGTATATGGCCGTCTGCAACGCGGTACTGAACTATTGGAATGAGATCGGGACGCTAATGAATGATTTCAAGCATGGGTTCCGCATCCTTCCCTTTGAGTGGGATCATGCTACCTGGCTGTTTGAGAGCGACTTAATCAACGTGGAGACCGATATTGATGCACTTCGTGAAGGATATACTGAGATGGACGCCGATTGGAAATTTGATTTCTGGCGAATGGAAACCGGCAATGACGACGAACCTGGAACTCCCGTTACACTTGAAGTACACACTGTTGATGTTGAGCGATGTATCGCTTTCTCATCACTGACGCTGAAGTTGCTGTACAACATTTTCGATAAGAACCGGACACAGAAAATCGGTGAAGATATCGAGCTGTTATTCGGTTCGAACGAAGTCCGTCAAGGAGATAGTTTCACTATTCTACACCAACAGTTTGAGTTTGAATCCAGGTTTGAGGAGTCCAAACCAGAGGGGAATTAGGCTCGTTATGAGGAAATAGTTTACCAACACCTCAAGAGAAAATAATCAGATCTGAATTCCCAGCCTGACACCAGTATCAACCCGTTCTAGACACTGAGTAGAATCTAAGCCTGCTGAAGCCACAAAACCACAGACGGCAGCACTAGACACCAGAATCGCGAACAAGGAGCTTCCCGGACAGTCCACGGAATCTGGTGTCAAGTTTCGCTGTCTTGCGATTTGGAGGCGAACTCGGCCACTAGACAGCAGGAAATCAACCGATATATAGTGGGGGTGGCGGCCCAAAGTTATGTTCGTGGCCAACAGGGCCGAGGTGCCAGGCCGCAGGCCAAGCGTGACCGGGCTGCCACCCGGACGATGGCGTGGAGCGTGGAGGGTGAGGGAGCAGGTTGACATCCTGCCTGAGAATGGATGATTGTGGCGACTGTTTATTGTGCCCCAGAATGGGGTGCGGGGCGGTTCCTGTGCTGCCCCTGATTCGTATGTCTGGTCCGGATAGATACGACGATACGGCAGACGATCACGAACGGTTCGAAGCAGAATTGCTCGCTCAGGATCAGGATGCGCGGTCACCATCGACGGCGGATCTCGACGACGAAACGGCCCGCCAGCTGGTTCGAGAGCTACTCGATGCCGGGACGGTCACACCGGTCGTCGACCAGCGGCTCCTCGTTCACGAGCCCAGTGACACAGCGTTCGAATCGATGCAGCAGCTCGCCGTCTTCCACACGGGCTGGATGGCCGCCCACGACGCCGGCGAGGCAGACGAATGATGCAGCAGACGCTGGCGGGCTGTGCCTTCTGCGAGGCTCCACCAAGGATAGAGACTGGGATCGCCTACACGTGGGGGAAGGAAGAGCGGGTCAGCCACCCGATTTGCGTCGACTGTGCGATTCAGGAGACGCCGGATCCCGATGAGCGTGATCGCTACGCCTGTGACAGCTGTGGCCTCGTCGTCGACGCGCTCGCAGCGCTGACACGGTTTCGGATCGAACTCGGTCATCTCGAAGGCCCGATACAGGTCTGTGCGCGGTGTAGTCCAAATGGGCCAGCAACGTACTGGACGCGCGACCTCGAGGCGCACATCGTCCCTGAGTGATCCGCCGAGCGATCGTCGACACGAGTTGAACGGCGACCAGGGGGGAGGTCCACAGTTGCCCGTAGCTGTCCCACTCCACGGCCTTAGCAGCGCTGGATGTGTCGCTGTCCCGTCGCTCCGCTATCTTCAACAGATGTGCGCTCCTCGGGATACCTATGGACTGCCCCGCGTGCGGGTCCCCAGTCACCCTCGAGGTCGGACCGGACCGGCCGCTTTCGACGTCGCTGTCCGACGCCGTCCTCGCAGCCGAAGAGGACGAGCAGATCGAGGTGACCCGAGACTGTTGGGACTGTGGCTGGCACGAAACGCGGGCGCTTCGCGTCGCATCGATCGACACGACCGCCGGCGACGAGACTGCCGTCGAGCGAGCCGGACTCATCGACGAGATTACCGATGAGCTCGCGTCGATCGGGAGTGTGGACACGCTTGAGGAGACGCTGGCGGCAATCCGCCGGCAACGAGCAACCGACCCGGCGAGGACCGATTCGGACGACGTGGTGGAGTGACTCGCAATGCCTGATAGAGAGGCCAACTATAACGTTCGTGAGCAAACCGGAGATCCCGAGCACGCATCGGTCGACGATGTGGTCGACCTCGTGGTCCAACGGGCGCAGAACCCGCGAACCGAGCACGAAGATGCGCATTTCGACAGGACGATGGCGACCGTTATTGATACCTACGGGACCGATCCCGTCCACACAGTCATCCACCGCATCCTCGTCGACGACGAGCCGTTTCGAACCGCCACGAACGGCCTTGAGATGCGCAACGTCGACGGCGTTCGGATCGGGACGGCAGCCAGCTGGTTCCTCGAGGAGCTGAACGCACAGGACGACGGCTGAGCTGACGGGACGGTCCCGTCAGAGCCCTGATGTGCAAGCTCTGTGCAAACGCCGAAACGGTTATCACTCTATGTGCAGAACTTGCACATAGAATGAGCGCTAGTGATGATCCGCGACGGGTCCATTTCCAGTCGCCGGAGTATCTCGTCGACCGGCTGGATGCGATCGCGGAGCTCTTCGACAAGGATCGGACGGATCTGCTTGTCGAGGCGATTCGTGAGTACATCGAAGATACGGCCGACAGCGAGACGTTCCAGGAACTCGTCGCGACGAAGTACTACGATGACCAGCTTGAGTTCGAGACGGTCAAACAGCTAGTCGGCGCCGAGACTGCCCAGCGCCTCCGGCTTCTCAAAGCGGATCTCGAGGATGAACCACTCGATCTTGCTGCCCCCGACGACGTCGACGTCTACGATGGCGACGCGACGGCGGTCGATACCGCAGCCGACGACGAGCGATGAGCGGCCGGCGACTGCGTACGGTCGTCGCCGACACTAGTGCGCTCGTCAGTCTCGCGGTTCCCCGAGCCGACGCGGCCGTCGACACTAACACTCCGGACCCGTTCCAGTATCTGCTCACCTCGTGTGAGGTGTTCGTACCGCCAGAAGTGGTCGCCGAACTCCGTGACATCACGCAGTACCAAGACATCCACGCCGCGGCTGCGAACAACGTCCTCGCGGCCCGCAGCTACTACACGGTCACGGACCCGTACGAGCGCGAGGATACATCAGACTCGCGGCCGACGTTCGGGCTCGACGACGGCGAAACCGACGGTATCGTCCTCGCGAACGCGCTCTATGTCGATGGGTTTCTCACCGACGAGTTCGGCGGGACGAACTTCCCACTGATTCACGCCGTGCTACAGGGCCCGCGGATCGTCCCGACGCCGCGGCTCATCGTCGACTACGCTCGGAACGGACATCTGAGCCCCGAAGAGGCGCGAACGCTGATCACGACGATTAGCCCGCATCGCAGTTGGGAAAACAGCCCATACGTCGCCCAGCTAGTGGCGCTTCTAGAGGAGTAACTTCATTCGGACTCCAGGTCACGAGCGTCGAGCTCACCAGCAAGGTACTGCTCACCCTCTCGTGTGATGTCGTAGACGCCGTTGCCGAGGTGGACGAGAAGGCCGTATTCGACCAGCGTCTTGCAGCGGGCGTTGATGTGTTGGCGGGAGAAGCGCACGCGATCGCTGTCCGCCATTTCCTTCGGGGTGTCGGGGCCGTCGTCAGAAAGATGCTCTAGAATGCGGTCATCAGCACGAGACATCCAGTCGGCGTCAAAGCGCATAATCGCTTCTGGTTGCGCCGACGCTATCCCAAACGCGCTAAGTCAAGTAGCAAAGCGACAAGCTTCTCTGGTTGACTCCTAACCTTTTAAACCGCTGCCATACTATGTCCCAAGCGCATAGATGGCTTCCCCACCAGTGGACAGTCCGGCCACATCGAGTGAATTGCTCGTTGATATTATTGAGGCACTGGAGGCGTGTGGTCTCGATAATGACGCCTTCCAACTCCACGATTATATCGACATCGACGCCTTGGACCAGCTCGTGAACTCGTCACAGGAGGACGTCGAAGTGCGGTTCACGGTCGAGGGCATCCGACTCGCGGTGACGCCGGATAGCGTCAACGTCCTGCTTGCCAAAACGGAAGAATCGGCGCAGCAGTAGTCTGATGACCGTCGTGTGGGATCTCCGATCACCGGCCGCACACATTGATTTACAATGTGATCGGCCGAACCACCGACGCCTAGCGACCACGTCTGTTAAATGGTCACCATATCGTAATATTTTGGAATGAATCGGGTGTATCGGGTGGCCAGTCAGTGGTCGGTCGCCACCCTTGGGTTTGTCCTCTTATCGCTGACGCTTGGCCGCGCGATTACTGATACCGACACGCCTCTTGTCGATTTTATCGAAGTATCCCTCCCGTTTGCTGTCGGCCTTGGACTCATCGGTGGTGGAATTTGGCTGGCACGAACGCATCCAGTCGGCCGAATTATTCAGCTGGCTATGTGGATCCTTGGTGGCGCACTCGTCGGCGTGGCCGTCACCCTCTGGGTGCTGTTCATCATCTCGCTCGAACAGGTTCCAGCCGGCGAACCGATCGTCCTCGTTCTCAATGACGTTGGGATCTTTATGACTGCTGGAATTCTGCTCGGCTACTATGCGACCGGCCTGGAAGCACGTGAACAGCAGCTGGAACTGTCTGAACAGCGGTTTCGCGCCCTGACCGAAAACTCGTCATTCGCAGTCATTACGATCGACGAGTCGAGTACGATTCGGTATGCGAACGACGCCGTCGAGGAGCTCTTTGGATATTCGCCAGCGTCGCTCATCGGGGAGCCGCTGACGACGCTGCTGCCCGACCGACTGCAGGAGCCACAGAGGGACGCGATGACGCAGTATCTATCAACGGATGAGCGTTCGCTCGATTGGGCGGGGCTCGAATTAGTCGCCCAGCGAGCGAACGGAGAGGAGTTCCCTGTGGAGGTTAGCTTCGGCGAGTATGCGGTTGCGGACGACCACCTGTTTACGGGTGTCATTCAGGATGTTGCCGACCGGAAGGCAGCCGAAACTCGGCTCCAGCAACATACGACGAAGGTGACCCAACTCCACAAGATCGCTACTGACATCACCGCGGCTGATTCCAGAGCAGCGATCCACCGACGGGCTGCTGACGGCGCTGTCGAGTTATTCGGTGCAGACGTTGCCCGGGTTGCCGTGGTAGAAGGTGATCAGCTTGTGCCAGCTGCCAGTTCCGGTTCTAACGGCGTCGACGCCAGTGATCCGGTTCCGCTCTCGTTCGGGTACGCCGGCCAGAGCTATCAAACCGACACGGTCCTTCGGGTCGACGATCTCGCCGACACGCGGTCGGCAGCCACGTCGACGATCCGCGATGGCGGGGCTGAATCTGACCCCCAACCAGGTGAGGACCCCCGAGCATTGCTGAGTATTCCGCTCGAAGGCTACGGTGTCCTACAGGTGTTCGCCTCGGAGCCGGGTGCGTTCGTCGAACGCGACGAGGATGTCGCGGAGATGCTGGCAACCCACGTTGTGACCGCCCTTGAGCGGGTATCAGCAGAGGCGACGATTCGGCGGGAGCGTGACCGCCTCGAGGAGTTCGCCAGTCTTCTGTCTCACGATCTCCGGAATCCGCTGAACGTCGCACAGGGTCGCCTAGAGCTCATCCAAATGACTGGTGAGATAGATCACGTCGACGCCATCGACCGTGCACTGAATCGGATGGAACGGCTCATCGAAGACATGTTGACACTTGCTCGCGAAGGCGATGCCGTCGGTGAGACGGAACCGGTTAAGCTTCGTGCAGTCGCTAATCAAGCCTGGACCAACGTCACAACCAAATCCGCTTCGCTCGAGGTCGAGTCGAGCGTCCAGATCGACGCGGATCGTAGTCGACTCATCCAGGTGTTCGAGAACCTGTACCGGAACGCAATCGAACACGGCGGCGACGGAGTCACGGTTCGCGTTGGCTCCATCGACGGTGGCTTCTTCATTGAAGATACCGGCCCCGGTATCCCAGAAGACGAACGAGACGATGTCTTCGAAAGTGGGTATACGACCAACCCGGACGGCACCGGGTTCGGACTCGCGATCGTCAAACGGATCGTCGAAGCCCACGGGTGGAAGATCAAGGTCACCGAGGGCACAGACGGTGGGGCCCGGTTCGAGGTTTCAGGCACCTAATCCGGGTCAATATTGAGAGCGTGAGGAGACGGATATGAAAGCCCTCGGCCGCTCGACGTCCCGCGACCACCGCTGCGCTCCTCGTCCCTGCGGTGCTTGCGGGGTCGGGGGACGACCGAGGCGGCCTCGCCCTTTCTAAGTCCGCCAGGACGGTAGCTGGGTCGCCGAGCGGCGCGGCCGGCTGGACAGGTGTGTCCGTGACGGCCCGCCCCGCTCGCCGCTGCCGCCCTCCGCGTCGCTCGCGACCGACCATTCCGGGCTGCCTGCCTGCGGTAGCGGGCGGGCTGCCGGGCTAAAATGAATGTGCCCTCGACGCCAGCGGGAAAGCGCGGGGGGTTGCGCGGCGTGGCTGCTCACCCCCCACGCTTTCTCCGCTGGCCGCTCGCTCCGGGCGGGTCGGCGCGCGGCGCTGGTTGGGGTCGCCGCACTCGGGCGCGCTCTCGCTCGCGCCCGGTAATGATCAAGATAACTTCTGAAAGCTAAGGAACTTCTCACACCACTTCTTGGCGTAGCTAACTCGCTGCGTCACTTGTTCAAATACGTCTTTGACGAGTTCGTGAAATTCGTCCTCGTCGCCG
>Ga0207754_100473_pt1 | contig 15482 bp, 23 predicted proteins | sample A23E1SouthBayCA_FD_187728 | JGI IMG/M metagenome (GOLD analysis project Ga0207754, IMG submission 187728) | Aerobic enrichment media microbial communities from Eden Landing Ponds, California, USA - A23 E1 (SPAdes) | ecosystem: Environmental > Aquatic > Marine > Unclassified | place: Emeryville... | reverse complement strand
TAGCTTAGAAAGTCGTGCACTTGGTGCACGATATGTTAAGATGCTTAGAGAGTACCCTTTCGTTTCCGAATTATGATTTCTCTCACTCGCGCAGCGTGGTTTGACTCGGATTGAACGAACGCTGTGACAGCGTGTCATAGAAGTCTTCACATGGTACAGTCATATTCATTATCTTTTCAGAGAGTAACAGACGTAAAAGAGCGTGCACCAGGTGCACGACTCTTAGAATCGTTCAAAGATAGGGTTTTTATTCCCGTATAGTGACTATTCTTGCTCAGTTGGCGTTATTCGACGTATCGACCGTGATTTCTATAGAGCCGCAGACAGCAGGCTTGGAGCCGGTAACGCTGAATCCGTCGATAGCCATGAGAACAGTTCTATGACACCCTCTACACGGACAATGCAGCGCTCGCTCGCGAACACTACCAGACGTTCAAAGACGAGGTCATCAGCCAACTCGAGTATGATGCTGACGGCACCTGGACACTCACCGACGCCGATATCGAACACGTCCTCCCCGACGATGTCGCACCGACTGCCTAGCCAACCTCATACCCACAATGTCCGATACAACTGACTCTTCGAGCGATGCGAGCGCCGACCAGCCGAGCGAAACCCAGCACGTCGAACGTACCGACGTCGGCGTCTCGATCACTGTCCAACTCAAACGCGGCTCCGGAACGCGCGACGAGGACAAGATCAAGGGCAAAGTGAAAGCTGAGACGCTCGCCGACGCCCGCGAAGACATGGACGTGCTTCGCGAGTATCTGCATCAACTCGCCGAGGATGCACGCCAAATTCAGCCTGAGGGAAAGAGTGAATAGGGCATCAATCGGTTAACCGGCCGTTCTGCACAGGCACTTAAGTCCGTCCGGAACAGTTATTCGGGTATGGCTGTGGACCTCACAGAGCGAGTCCAAGAGATTGCGGATGCACGAGGGGTGCCAGAGTCGAAGATACTCGAGCAAGCGCTCGAACGAGGCGTCGAAGACCTCTGGGTGGACCTCGTACTGACCCAGTACCTCGACGGTGAAATCGACCGAGAGAAAGCAATCGAACTCGTCGGTCGTGACCGCGTTAAGCGAGCGGACCGAGAAGCGAAAGCCGTCAAAGACGACGTCCGGTGGGGACTCAATGCGTGATTCTCGCCGTTTCTGATACCGGACCGATTATCCACCTCGACGAAATCAACGCACTCGATCTCCTATCCGTAGTCGATCAGCTGCTGGTGCCACAAACTGTCTATGAGGAACTCGAAGAAGGAGGTGTACCAGCAGCGCTCGAATCCCTGAGTTACGACCTCGTCACAGCAGACACAAAGGGGTTCAACGAGGCCCTTGACCCAGGGGAAACTGCAGCACTCGCGGTTGCATCCAAACACTCCGGGGTACTCCTTACGGACGATCTTGAAGCGAGAGACGCAGCAGAAAGCCACGATATCGAAGTACATGGCTCAGTCGGTGTCATCATCCTCGCGTACCATCAAGGACACATCGAGAAACCACGGGCTATTGGGTTAATGCGATCGCTCCAGACAGAGACCAGCCTCTTCATCGCCGACGCAGTCGTCGAGCAGGGGATTGAGCTTCTGGACGACAGCACGTAGCACCGCGCTGAGGGGGACGTCACGAGGTCGTTTGTCGCCGCCGGGAGCGAGCGAGGCGACCATCATGCCCAATCAAGAGAGCGAGAATGCGAGCACGCTCACGCCTGAACAACGACTTACGCCGGCGAGCTTCGACGTCCTCCGCGCGTGCATCGTAACGATTCCCGACGTCGAGACTGTCCGGGAGTGTGTCGCTTACGAGAACGCACATCAAAATCGCGAGCCCATCCTCCGCTTGCTCGCGCAACAAGCGAGCGACCTTCGAAACAAGGGGTGAACCCCCAGCTAAGTGGTCACCGACGCCGAAGCGTCCAGACGATTTCCTCAATAATCTGGTCGAGAAGTGCGTCGGTGATTCGGCCCTGCCACGGATCGTCGATCGCGGCGTAGTCCGGTGGTGCTTGGATATTCGCGGCGCGTGGCGTATGGAGCGAGAGCGGAAGGATGTAGGACTGTTCGGGAGTGCCACCCAGCTCCCAATAGTGGTCGTAGAGTGGATGCGCGACGGCGTGGTCCGTCGTCGTGAGCGTACACCCAACAAACTGCTCATCTTCAAACGGGTGTGTGCGGGTGCTAACGATGCAGAACATCCGGGAGACGCTCGTCCCCGTCTTGAATGGGTCGACCGTCCAGACGACGTCTCCCGGCTGGTAGTCACGGCCAGCTGCCTGCATCAGTGGTCCGAGGACTGCTGGGCAGCACGGTTCTCGCCCGACTGCTCCTCGTTGTCCGTCTCTGAGGGGTGTAGCTGATCCGGTTGTGCGTCCGCCCACGCCTCTGCCTCCTCCTCACTCGTGATGAGAGGCTCATGCTCAAGTGTGAGCGTCGAGAGGAGATCGGAGAACCGAATCGCCTCCGCGACTCGACTTAGGTCACGGGTGAGCGCCCAATGGTGCTTGCGGTGCCGAACGAGCCCTCTCTCCTTGAGCCGTGAGAGGTTCGACCCAACCGTGTTCGGATTGCGGTCGATCGCGGTTGCGATTTCACTCCGAGTGAACGCGGTATCGCGGTTCTCAAGGAGAAACTCGATGATGAGTTCAGCGGTCGTCCGCTCCGCTTCCTCGCCGTCTTCAAACTCCTCGATATCGATCGGCATACCGCCTAGTACGGTGTGCTGGTGGATAAGTGTGCGGGTGAATGGGTGTGCTCCCCTCTCGGCTCGTTCAAACTGTCGAGTATCTGGAGAACCACCTCGACACGCTTCGAGGAAAGTCTTAGTTTGAGGGACTCGAAGAGTAGATGTCGCAACTGGACGTGGAGGACGAATATGAGCGACGCAAACGTGCGAGAGGCCCTCAACGAGAAACACGAGCGGAACCGTGAGCAACGCATCAAGGCCGTCAAGCGCTGGGTGGCGTACATCAAATCTGAGCCACCAGAGGTCTGGGGACCCCAGCAGAACGCGGTCGTCGACGACCAACTTGAAGCGGCCCAGCACGTCGGGACATCGGCGCAGCACCAGCAGCACGTCAGGGACGTCGCGGCGGACATCACAGCCGTGAAGGGCGACGACACGGCTGGGAGTGAGTAGCTAGCTGGGTAGCGTCGAACGGTTTTGAGGTGCGAGTCACCCCCGCCTCTGGAGAACGTGCGTCAATCAGCGAGTGGCTGTCTGTTCACGCTGCATGCAGCGTTTCGACGCGCTCGCGCACCCAGTCGAGGATGGTGAAGAGGACGTCGAGCGCGTCCGTCCCAAGTGGTGACTCGACGGCAGTCCCAGCATCCGGCGGCGGGTGGAAATGGCTGCGGGGCGCGTCCGTCTTCGGATGGCGGTCCCACCGACACTGGTAGTACTCGGTATCGCGCGTCTCGATGTAGTGGACGTAGTAGTCGTCGGTGTCGAACCAGTGGACTTCGAGCCGGACACTATCAACGTCCACTGGGTAGGCGTCCGCGTCGAGGGTGATCTCGAGAGATCGAGGTGAGGCGCTGGTCGGTTCGAAGGACCACGCGGTGACGAGTGGATGCGTCGCTGCGCGACGGCCGAGTGTGCGGAGTGTCGTCGTGTCGAGACGGCCCTGCGGGACCGAGTCATCGGGAGTCGGTGGCGACATCGAGAAGAGCGGGGTCAGGCGGAGGCGGTGTCGCTGGTGTCTCGGCGCTGTTCAGCGCGATGGGCGGCCTGCTGGAGAACCTCGATATCGTGGCGGATGCTCCGCCAGCGATTCAGCGCGTCCCAGCGGTCGTGAATCGCCTCGTGGTCGACGTCCTCGAACTCGGAGGGTGAGACAGCAGCAGGGCTGGGCGCGTCGAAGCGCTCTTGGAGTGTTTCGTCCTCCTCGATGAGCTCGTCAATCTGGGTGCGGAGTTCACTCGGGGTGTGGTCGCGGGCGAGGTCTTCGATGCGTTTCCAGCGGAAGTACGCCTCATTACGCCGATATTCGGCCGGGCGACTCCCACGTGTCTCGACGATGTCCATCTCGACGAGCTGCGTGAGTGCGTCGCGCGCCCCGTCCGTCGAACACGCTGCCTGCTCCGCGATCTCGCTCACAGTCTCATAGGAGGAGAGCGTCGTGACGACGTCGTAGACGCGCTGGAAGGTGGTCCGCTCAGCCGTCCACCGGCTCCGTGCATCACCATCCGTGTCGGATGACGGGCCGGGCGTCGGGGACTCCTCGCTCATACACACCCGTAGTAGCCATTAGAAGATATATGTTTGGTTCAGTTGGAATATATCGTCTCCGTTGTGGACGCTGGGTGTAGCTCACTTCGGCGTGGGGTTTGTCGAGCCGCCGGAGCGAGCGGAAGCTCTCACTGATGAGCGACACACCAAACCCAGAGGTCCACCATCAAGCAGCGTTCAGTGGTGACGGCGAGCTCGAAGTCCAAGAGTCGAGCGTCGAAACGCCCCTTGAGGATTTCGGCGCCGACGTCGACCATCGCGACCGTGAGTCACGACGCGATCAGCCCGAGGCTAGCGAGTTCGGCGTTGACGACCGCCCCGAAGTACAGGATTCAATCGAAGACGACGAGCAGGTCGCGCTCTTCCCCGATACCGACGAGGACCAGCAGACACTCACCGGCGAAAACGCCGCAACACGCTGCCTCTTCGACGACTGACTACGATCCGATTGACAACCAGTATCTGATTAACCAACAAAAACCCGAGGTGATACAAATTGTTGGTTAATTAGTCTTCGGGATACCCGTCAGCTTCGACGAGTTCGATAACATCCCAGACCGTGAGGACCGAAATGTAGTCCTCGTAGTACGTATTCGAGAGAAATCCAAGACGAGTGCACTCGGTAGGGACGATATCGCGCTCACGCGTCAACAACGTAGGGAGCGTCAGCGATCGTTCGCTCGTGGACGTCATCGCCATGGTTGGGGAATGCAGGGTCAACTGGACTGATGCGACCGATGATCGCTTCGATGGCCTGTGAGACTGCGATACCTGCGGCAGCGGGGACATCAAGCGCCGCAGCAATGCCACGGCGTGTCTGCTCACCCCGAAGATATGCGTCGGTCTCACCGACCGCGTTGAGTAACGCCGCGTCCCCATAGCGCTCGCGGAAATACGCGATATCGTCATCAGCCGTGCTTGCCCCATAGACCGCAATGATGACCGGTGAGATGACGAGTTCGCCGGTTTCTGTCTCCCACGTCCCAACGACTGGCTCGACCGTCCAGAGCGCGGCGCCGTCCTCGTACTCATCACGTTCCTCGGCGACACCGAGCTCAGCCAGCTCGTTCGCGTACTTGTACGCAGTGCTCTTCACGATCCCCTGGCGGTCCATCGCTCGCTTCACCGTCGTCGCCGAGTTCAGGAGGTGATCAGTGTAGAAGTAGGCGAGATCGGCGTCTGTTAGGAGTCGCTGCACAGCGAAAAACATCGAGACGCCCGACTCGTCACGTCCGACGTCTCCAATCGGTGCACCAGCCATTGTAGTCCATAGTACGCGAACTAGAGACTAAAGGATTGCGCTGCCGCGAACAGGTTTGTTAGCCCCGGAGAGGGATGCGGGCGCGCCCACGCGGCGCGTCGTCGCGAACAAATCCATGAGTGACGCACAATCGGAGTCAGCGGTCGCGTTCGAGGATTCGAGCTCGCGAAGCGAATCGATGACCGAAACGATCGAGGCGTGGGTCAAGGACCTCATCACGCACGTCAAGGAGGCACGTGAGAGTGAAGCGTTCCAAGAGTGGCTGGCTGTCCAGAGTCGGTTCCACGACTACTCCTACCGGAACTCCCTCCTGATCCACCTCCAGTGTCCGGAGGCGACGAAGGTCGCAGGCTACCGCGCGTGGCAAGAGGAGTTCGACCGCCACGTCCAGGCGGGCGAGAGCGCAATCTGGATCTGGGCACCAATCATCGCGAAACAATGCCCGGAGTGTGGGAACTCGCCGAACTACCACGAACGGAGCGACTGTGAGTACGACGAGACGCCACCGGAGGAGTGGTCGGAGGGACTCGTCGGCTTTCAGCCGGCGTCGGTCTTCGACGTCTCGCAGACCGAGGGCGAGCCACTGCCCGAACTTGAGACGGCGGCGACGGGTGACGCCGGCGACCTCGTCACCGTCCTCGAAGACGCAGCCGCCGAACTCGACGTCGAGGTGCGGCTCGTCAACGCCGACGAGTGGATCCATGGGCAGGTAGAGGGTATCTGCAAGCCGCGTCAGTCGGATGAACCACCACTCGTTGAGGTTCGTGATCGTGCGAACGAGGCAGACCTCGCGGTGACGCTCGTCCACGAACTCGCACACGCCCTCCTCCATGGCGCCATCAGCGACCCACTGGCGCGCTCCGAGCAGGAACTCGAAGCCGAGGCCGTCGCGTACATCGTCGGCCGCCACTACGGCCTTGACACGAGTAATTCGTCGTTCTACCTCGCCGCCTGGGCCGGCGACGACCCGGAGGCAATACGGGAGCGACTCGGCCGAATCAGCCGAACGGCTGAGCAACTCATCGACGTCGTCGATTCAAAGACCGCATAGCGACCCAAATTCCTCGCGTAACGCAATTCGAATAGTTGCATATCCAATAGGAATCGGTGGCAACCCGCGTGTATCATGGGTAAACCATCGGCGTTGGTCGTATCCGATGCGCTAATAAGCCGACAGGTCTAAAAGAAGATAATGAACGATCTCACTGGCTTTCAGCGTGACCTCCTCTACGTTATCGCGGGGCTGGACGAGCAGCACGGCCTCGCCATCAAGGACGAACTCGAAACGTACTACGAGACGGAAGTCCACCACGGCCGCCTCTATCCGAACCTCGACACCCTCGTCGAGAAGGGACTCGTCGACAAGGGGAAGATCGACGACCGAACGAACTCCTACGCGCTCACGCGACGCGGCCGCCGCGAGCTTGAGGCCCGCCGCGAGTGGGAAAACCAGTACGTCGACCTGTAGGTCATTCTCACTATCCGTCCTGAAGCAGTCGGAGTATCGGTCGTTGACAATATGGGCTCTTCAGTCGGAGTCGATGAAGCAGCCGGTATGAAGGAGAGTACAACCGAACGGCTATGTCGGACTGTTGAATAGGTGTGGTATGTCAGATCGGACTGACCGCCTGCTTGCCCTCCACGTGATATTGATGGCCCTGCTCGTCGTGTCACAAACAACCGTTGTTCCGCGAAATCAACTCCTCGGCACAATCGGCCTACTATTCGGCGCTATTGCTATCATACTCGCGCTTGTAGAGCTTAAAAACGCGTTCTGAGTCCAGCCTACTCTATTTCAGACGCCCACGACTCACCGGAACTGGGGACCCGGTTCTGCAAGACGGAGTACAGAGAGCGGCCACGCTTCCAGCCATTCTTAACCAACAGTCTGCGTGACTCCGATGCGAGCGTTGGTTAAGGTTTGTCAGCGCCCGCGAGGGGCGGGGCGCACAGACCCCCGTTCCAAGCGATGCCCGAACATGATCTCGCAACGCTGCTCAACGAAGCGGTGCACGTCGCGAACAACTACCCGGCGGTCGCGAACGGCGTCGATAACTCGCTCCACGAATACCTGCGGTATGCCGTCCTCTGGCTCCTCGAAGGCGACGCCGGCCCGCGCTCACCGGCAGTCGACGTGACCGTCGGGTACGGGAGGGACGCGGCGATGGCGGACACCTGGCGCTCGACGGTCTCTTGGTGGGACGAAATGCCCGTCCGAGAGGACTGCACGCGATTTCGCGTCTTCTACCCCGACGACGTCGCACACGTCCCACGAGCAATCAGCGACGTGATGGGTGCGCTCGGCGCGTGGCGCGTCTGGTCGGGCGACGCCGTTGACGTCGGCGCCTACGAGTATCAGAGCCGTCGCGAAGTCCACTACTGCTGGCCACTCGGCCACCCCGTTGAGGACCGACTCGACGAGCGCCTCGAACGAGACACACAGGCCGTCGCGACTGACGGTGGCTGTGCGGGCGACGTCCGAGCTCGCGAAGCCGTGAGCGACCAAGCGCAGACGGGAGGCCTCGAAGCCCGAACGCAGCGCGCGATCGACGAGGAGATGGCCGTCTCCCTCCTCGCGAAGGGCGGCCAGTACGAGGTTCGCTCAGCCTCGGGAAGCATCTACGACGTCGACATCATCGCCGAGACGTGTACCTGTCCCGACTACCAGAAGCGAGAACCTGACGGCAGTTGCAAGCACCTCCGTCGCGTCGACCACGAAATCAAGCACGGACGAGTCCCGCGGCCGGATGGTCGCCTTCCCGAAATTCCGAGGTCGGAGAGTTAACCAACATGAGACTGCGAGGGCAGGTCATTGTTGGTTAACAGTGGTGGGAACGGCCAGCTAGCGGTCAGGCGGTGAGAGTTGGGAAAAGGCCGTTGAGAGCCAGTTTAGAGGTCGCGCGGCTGGACCGTCTTGCGGCTGTTCGCCTCAGCGCGTGCCCCTGCTTCCTCGAGCAGTTCTTCGACCTCCTCGTCCAGCGCCTCGTAGAAATCGCCAGCAACGTTCTTCTCTGCCAGTGCATCCTTCACCGCAGCTTTGACAACAAGATCCGACATACAGCATCGAGTTCGTCCATCGATCACATATAAGTAGGGGTGAGAGTATCAGAATGCGGTAGCTGACAGGGACAGATCGGAGCCTGAGTTAGTCTCGGCGGAGAGCCCGTTCGACTCGAAATTGAAGAGTTGGCTGAGAGTGTTAACCAACACATCTAAGCAATTCCCGTGTCTGTTGGTTAAGACGACTACACGATGTCCGATTCACCACCGAAACCACCACAGAAGCTCTCACGCGACCTTATCGAATCGATAGAGTGCTGTTCAGCGGAGGAACTCCGAGCGGTTGAGCGCTATGCCGACGCGCTCACCCAGTACCGTGAGCGAGAGACTCGACTTGCAGAGGAAAACCAGGACGAAGTAGAGGATCGTCCCAAAGAGCTGCCGGACGACGTTCCGACGCGAGCGACGCTTACCACCAAAGAAATCAACGGTAACCGCTACTACTACTGGCAGTGGCGTGATGGCGAGAAAGTTCGCTCTCGGTATAAAGGTCCGGTCAGCGGCGACGATGAAGAGACAGGCTAGTCGGGGGACACCCCATGTGCGAGATGAAATCTGAAAGTGGAGATGGGGGACACACCCCGTGTGCGAGATGAAATAGTGTGAGAGAGACACAATCAGGAATAAGACGATCCCTCACCACGCCAATTCGGTGTAGCTGACAAACAAGATTCGTCAGACACCCCGTGTGCGAAATGTAGACCCTCGATATCTAGCTATAGAACCCTCCTATAGCTACTTCCCCTCAAAGAACTCAGTGACTTGTGCGTTAACCACAGATTGGATGAGGTCCTCGTCCTCCATAGCCTCCTTAAGACGAACGTCAGCCTGAAGCGTCTCTGCGACAACCTCAGGGTCATCAACCAAAGTGTACTCCTTATGAACACCATTTCCGTAGCCTCTCCCTCGTTTTTCTGTCGTGACAAAATTGTATGTCTCCGCCTCACTCATATACCGGAGATAGGAGTCCCGGGATTTCTCGTCAACGCCAAGCATCTCAGTGAGATACTGGTACACACGGTACGCGATAGTAGTTGGAACTGCCGTGAGATTGCGTCTTGAGTAGATCGGGACAACTGCCGTCGCATAAAGAGAGATTTTCTTCTGCGAGGACAGACCCTTCATCTGCGTCAGCGTTCGATCCCGCTCAGCTTCCGTCTGGGCGTCACGAACATGTTCCTCAGCAACCTCATTGTCACCACGGCGGTCCGCAATCTCTCCCGCTTTCCGAAAGAGATCAATCGCTTTCCGAGCATCACCATGATCCTGAGCGGCGAACGCAGAACTCAACGGGATAATCCCATCCTCAAGAACCTCATCATGATAGGCATCCTTCCGCCGTGCAAGGATCACTTGAAGCTGGTTCGCATCGTAGTCTGAGAAGACAACGTCTTGTGGGTTGAATGAGCTCTCAGCACGCCCGTCGAGTTCCTCCATGAACCGCGGGTCGTTTGTGAGCGCGGCGACGGAGACATCCCCATCGATGCGCCCAAGCTGCGACGCACGAGAAAGCTGATAGAGAAGTTTCGAGTATGCAGGCTCCTCGTTTGGGTCACGCTGTCGACCAATGAGAAGATCGATTTCGTCGAGGATAATAATGACCGAGTCGAAGTGCTCGCTCAGAATATCGTAGAAGCGGCCGAGCTTCTGGTCAGTCGAGACCCCACTCTGCGGCACACCTGGATCAACCTCAGCTTGAGTTGCAGCACGTTCGACAAGCCGGTAGACGGCGCGGTCGTGCGATTTGATCGTCTGGCAGTTAATGTTGATAACACCGAATCGACTGCCCTGCGATTCAGCGAGTTCAGCAACTTGCTCGCAGACCGCGTTGATGATGAGCGATTTCCCCGTGCCAGAGGGCCCATAGAGTAGCATATTTGGCGGGCGGTTCCCTTGGAGAGTCGGGCGGAGGTACGTGATGACGTCATCAAGCTGCTGGTCGCGACCGACAATTCGGTCCTCATCGATTACGGTGTCGGGATCAAGGAGTGCCTTCTCACGGAAGACGGAGTTCTTCGCACCCTCTTGGAGACGCCCCTTGATAGACTGCGAGAGTGAGGACTGTCCGTCGTCCTCCGATACCCCGTCTCGGTCTGTCATAGTACTGGTGTGAGCAGCCTCGCGTAAATAGATATGGGTGACCGTGTGCCAGATTAAATCATCTATTTACAAGCGTTTCAGGCCTTCTATAGCACCCTGTGGAGATGATGTTGATGACCGCGGGCAAAATCAATTTTGAGGGGGACACACCCCGTGTGCGAAATGAAATCTCGAACAGGTCGGGGGAAACAAGGGTGAGGAACTGATTTACCCAAAAGAGAATCGGTAGCCCGTCTGCAAAATGAGATCAGGAGCGGGACGTACTTGCAGTAAGTTTAGCGACCATTCGTCTTTAGCTAATACTCACAGTAATACCGAACAGCTGCGTTTCACAGGCGAATTACGTCGCAACACGTTCGATACGGGGCAAAAACACGGTTTTCAGACGCCGTGGACTGCCTATTCTCAGTAGCAAGAGCGTCTCAGTCCCTGGTTTCGCTCTTCTAATACTACAGGGAATAATACAGAGTTAAAATATTACTACTAGTCTTAGCTAAAGACGAATGCCCCCACACCCCGTGTGCGAAATGAAACCGGAAGTGGTGCAGACTAATCTGAAGAGGAGAAATAGTGATTTAGGGGGTTAGAGGTCCAATATTTGCATTGTAGAGCCTCTACAGATAGTCAGCATAAAATGTATTAATATCTAATAATAAATTATCTTGCTTGTTTTGTAATTGCATTACGGGTCTGGTTGAGTCGATAAAGTAATAAATCTTCCTCTTACTACAGGATAAGACTAAACAATTGGATGAGGGCTTCTACCTCCTATTTTCTGGACTATGCGTCCAAATCAGTCGTTCTTACTGAAATCAGCCTGCAGTCCTCATAGAGATTTCATCTCGCACACGGGGTGTGGGTGTTCCCGTCCGAGAGAAGAATTGTGAGTGATCGATCCTTATATGCCGGTTTTTTCACGCCCAGGATGGGCAGAGGCGATCTTGATTGCCTTCACCCGACCATGAAGACACACATCCGTAACCGACAGCAAGTTGAACAGCGTGGAGGGTACATTAAGCTCGCTCCGATGCAGGATGATCAGGTAGCCCAGTCCGTGAGTGTCTTGGAGGAATCTCCCATTGGAACCCCGCGCAAGAGCGTCTGGCTCGGTATTGCTCGTAGTGGGGAATCCCGAATCTAAAGGAGAGACAGCGGGAGTTCCCCGCCCACGGTGGGGCGGGGGTGAAGCGCGTGGGCTCGGCTGCGTCCCTGTTTTCAACTATCTGGACGCCCTACTGTGAGATGGAACCCACGTTATCAGCCTCGCAAAACCCGCGCACCCCACTCCGGGATACGACGCGGTGCGCCGGGCCTGTGTCGCGCCCTCGTGCCAGAGACTACGGCGAAGCCACGGCCCACCCCACCCGTGGTACCTCACTCCCTCGTATCAGGCAACCCTTGTCCGATATATCGGTCTTCTGTGAGCCACCATCTTCCGCTCTAGTCATCGTAGCATCTTAGAAATTCCTATAATTTTTGAAAATCTTGGAAACTACAAAAATTCTAAAATCTGCATGGTTTACAAAATTCCCGAAATGCATATACTGGATTCAACATCCACGTCTCTCCTCTACATCTTATACTTTATAGAAATTATACAATCTCTCAAGGTCGCGCAAGGTTTTAAGATGGTGTGAATTATAGAAATTATCACGATGAACGGGCCAACACCACGCGCCGTATCATTTGCGATGCTCAAAGGTGGATTCGGCAAATCAATCTGTGCGAACACGCTTGGCGGCGTTCTCGGCAACCGAGGTCACAACGTCCTCGTCGCAGACCTTGACCCAGCAGGCCACCTCTCCACCGGACTTGGCTACTATACGCGCGAAGACGAAGATAAAGCCGACCTCGGAGACGTCCTCCTCAATGAAACCGACCCTCAACAAATAATCAAGCATCCTGGTTACGGCTTCGACTTCGTTCCCGCACTTAACCTTGAACGCGTCAATGACGATCTCGCCCGCGACGACGTGTTCGCGAGCGATATGAAACTCAAAAACGAGCTCGTCGACCCATTGCTTGGAAATGACTACGATTATATCCTCTTTGACGTCCCGGGTTCGCGAAACAAGCTCGTAAACAACGCTGTCGTCGGCGCACCAAATGCGATTCTCCCGCTTATGCCGGCTCCAGAAGCGTTGAACGGCCTGCGAGAAACCTCAAAGAAGCTCGTGATGGATATTCGGCAAGCCTTCGATTTCGAGATTCTAGCGACTATACCGAACAATCTCTCACAGCGAATCGACCAGCGGACGAAGGATCGCAACCTGCTTGAGGCGATGAACACTGACCCTACCTTTGCTGCCTACCTTGAAGCTGGCCGCCGTGCCGACTGGACGGGCAGCCAGCCCGAACTTCATGACGGCGTCGACGTTGAGACAGTTCTGGACGAACACATCCCGCCGTTCGCACGAATTACGCCCGACCAGTGGGAACAGATCGATAACGGTGATCTCCATCTCAAGCCAGGGATTCGGCATTCCGGCGAGTTCGGGGACGCCTACGAGGAACGCCAGCCGCTGACAGCGTACAACCCAGAGAACGCGCAGTTAGCACATTTCGAAACGCTTGCTGATATCGTCGAGAATGGAGGGATTCAGGCATGAGTGGATTTGACCTTGGGGAAAGCGCAGAAGATGCAGACGACGATCCGGCCGACCAGGAGTCAGTCGAAGACGTGGAGCAGACAGAACCGTCAGTAGAGGACACCACTAGCGAGGAAGTGGTGGATCCGAAGGAAGAGCCACCATTTGGAACGGAAGACGTTCGTCAGTATTCAACGTACCCGCGCGAGGATATTCTCGAAAAATTCCAGCAGATTGATACGGCCGAGGTGCAGCCGTTTCTCGTCACACGAGGCGTCAAGAATGTTGAGACGCGCGAAATCCATGATGCGCTCTATCGAATGGCTATCGAGAATCCCGAGCGCCTCGGAGAGTTAATTATGGAAGGACGCGGGCTTGACCCCGATAACTAACTGATATTGGAATACTACAGCATCAAGAACTCGTTTATGGGTGCCGAAGATACGTTAGTCTAAACTAAGTTAGTTCAAACTCTTTTAGAGGAACAGTTTTACGTGCTCCCCTCAAAGTGAGCACCATGACTGGATTTGTAAACCGGAAACGGGAACTAAAACGCCTCGAGAAACTCTACGAGAGCGATACGGCAGCACTGGCGGTAGTTTGGGGACGACGGCGAATGGGGAAAACGACGCTCGCAATCGAGTCGATCCGAGACCGCAACGACGCCGTCTACTACCAGGCGACTAGAGGGACTGCAGACCAGCAGATTTCCTCGTTCATCAACGACGCTGCCGAGGTGTATCCAGGGATCACGCGGATCCGTGAAGAGTGGGAACCGCTCTTCGAATTTCTTGCCGAGCAGGATGCAGTCATCATCGTCGACGAGTTTCCGTATCTTGTTGAGCAAACGGACGCACTCCCATCGATCTTGCAGCGCGTCTGGGACCATACCGCTGAGAAAACTGCAACGACCTTCGTGCTGACCGGGTCCGCTATCGGAATGATGCATGAGTATGCGCTTGAAGGAACAGCGCCGTTGTACGGTCGCGTCGCCAAGAACCCGAACGGGGAAATCGAAGTTGGCCCACTTCACTTTGAGGCGGCGATGTCGTTTTTCGCTGATTATTCCCCCGTTGAACAGGTGATGACCTACGGTGTCTTCGGCGGGACGCCAGAGTATTTGCGAGCCGTCGAAGATCACGAGACACTTGAGGAGAACGTCACGAGAACGCTGTTACGGCGTGATGGAGGGCTCCACGAGGAGCCTGAAAACGTGCTCCACCGAGAACTGGACGAAGTTGACCGGTATTTTGCGATATTAAAGTCGCTTGCGGAAGGAAACCGAGTCAAGAACGAAGTCGCCCAGGGTGCCGGAATCAGTAATAGTAGTGTCGGCTATTATCTCAACCGACTGAATGACTTGCGCATTATTGAACGAGACTACCCGGTCACCGTCGACCCAGATCGAAGCCGGAAAGGCCGGTATACGATTACAGATCCATTATTCCGGTTCTGGTTCAGATTCGTCTATGGGCGGACAGCGCGGTACGAGGTATATGGTGAGGACGCTTATATCGACCTCATCGACCCAGAACTGCCAGACTTCGTCAGTGGGACGTTCGAACAGTTATGCCAGCGTGCTGTCTTATACGCATTCGGTGACGAGTATCGTTTCGTAGAGGAGCCCGGGAACTGGTGGGATGGGAGCGGAAGCGAGATCGACATCGTTGCGCCGACGAATGGAGCGACACTCCTCGTCGGTGAGGCAAAATTCCAACAGGACGCGGTTGGATATGACGTTCTCAGTCGACTCGAATCTGAAGCCCCAAAAGTAGACTGGCATCCAGACAGCGGTGGTGACCCAGAGTACACGTATGCGCTATTCAGTCGGTCTGGATTCTCATCCGCAGTCAAGGAAGCCGAATCGGAACGGGACGATCTTCACCTGTTGACCGTCAATGACGTCGTTGGACTGATCACGGAGTAGCGATCGAAGTGAATTGCTACTATAGTAGAGTTCAGTGCTGTGTTGAATAGCGAACTCTGAGTGGGAGTCAAGTGACCCCGATTTTGAGACCTTGGGAGTCACCCGCTCACGAGCCGACTCATAATCTGCTCGCCAGCCCAATCACCGCTATTCAACAGAGCTGTATTTGCTGTTTCTTCCACGGTTGGCCGTCACGAAGGAGTTCCAAGAGGTGCTCGCGTTGGTCGTCGCCGAGCTTCGGGGGCCTGCCGCCCCCGAAGTTCGGCATCAGGAGACCGAGACCACCTTCGTTCCACCGGCGGGCCCAGCGTGTTCCC
>Ga0207754_100471_pt1 | contig 15528 bp, 21 predicted proteins | sample A23E1SouthBayCA_FD_187728 | JGI IMG/M metagenome (GOLD analysis project Ga0207754, IMG submission 187728) | Aerobic enrichment media microbial communities from Eden Landing Ponds, California, USA - A23 E1 (SPAdes) | ecosystem: Environmental > Aquatic > Marine > Unclassified | place: Emeryville... | reverse complement strand
GGGGGGGAGCCGTTGAACACGATGGCAATTCGGGAGCCCCCATCGGCTGGCGACTTCATCTTGCTGATCATATGCTGGAGGAAGAGGAACGCACCGTCGTTGGTTCGGGGGGTCCCCGCACCGAATCGCCCGGCGAACCCCTTTTCCTCGTGTTCGCGCTCGATCTTGTCTTTGACCTTCTTCCAAGAGACTCCGAACGGTGGATTGGAGAGCATATAATCGAAGCGCTGACTCCGGAACCCATCTTCGGTGAAGGAGTTACCGTAAACGATGTTCTCAGGCTCCTGGCCCTTGATGAGCATGTCGGAGTTACAGACTGCGTAGGACTCTGGATTGATTTCTTGGCCGAAGACGTGGAGCTTCGCGTCGGTATTCAGTTCACGGACGTACTCTTCCGCGACACTGAGCATTCCACCAGTCCCGCAGGCCGGATCGTAGACTGTGCGGATAGCGTCTTGCTGTGTCAGGGCATTGTCGTCCTCCTGAAAGACGAGATTTACCATCAGCTCGATGACTTCCCGCGGCGTAAAGTGCTCACCAGCGGTCTCGTTGCTGAGCTCGTTGAATTTCCGAACGAGTTCCTCGTAGATGTAGCCCATCTCCTCGTTCGGAACCTCCTCAGGGTGAAGGTCGATCTCGGCGAAATTTCGAACTACCTTGTAGAGCAGGTCCGCGTCGTCAAGGCGCTGGATCTGGTGGTCAAACTCGAACTTCTCGAAAACCTCCTTGGTCTCCTCGTCGTACTGATTGATATAGTACTGAAGGTTCTCTGCAATGTCGTCAGGATCGTTACACAGCGATTCAAAGGTGTACTCGCTCGTGTTGTACACCTGAGCGTCGGCGGCTTTCTTCAGCGAGGGTGCAACGTTCTCGATACCTTGCTGCTGAAGTTGCTCGTAGCGTTCTAAAACTTCCTCCTTGTTGCGTTCGGTGACACAGTCAAGGCGGCGTAGGACTGTCAGCGGGAGGATTACCTTCTGATATTCGGACTGCTTGTAGTCTCCACGAAGAAGGTCAGCGATAGACCAAATGAAATCGGCCTTCTCGTTGAAATTGTCGACCATCTACCGGAGAAGTGCTTACTCAGGATTCATAAGTGGTACGGAGAGAACGCCAAGCGTGTTGAGGACTTGGATACGAAGATCGAGCGGACCAAGGAACTCTGTGGACTAACTGACGAGGAGATCGACATCGTCGAGGAAGCGGTTGTAGAGTGAAATGAAGCGACAACTGACCCTGATTAACATCTTCTTCCAATCACAGAGTGTCAGGGCAGCTATTATATATCAGATAATCTTATAGGTTATAATGTTCCAGACCCTCTCTAAGAATGCGAAATAGTATAATTCAGGTATTTAATAACTACGGTCTATTTGGAAAATCTGTCCCAGGAGCGTTTTTACTTTTAGGCGTAGTGTCATTCTTCCCTCTTGATTCACTGCCGCTCGCAGAAGTCGATAGCTTATCGTTTCTAAATATCGCTGCACTGTTGGCGATCTTGCTTATTGCTGGTCTGACGCTTGGTCAAGGTGTTCATACGATTGCCGACAATTTCGAGAAGGCATTCCTCTGGTTCGCTCGCCTACTCAGAAGATTCTTCAATTGGCTTCGTGTCGGGTTGATTAATAGACGCAATATTGACCTCTCATATTCTGCACTCCGAACTGAGGATGATGGTCTCCGAAATGCTGCTATCGAGTGGATAAGACGAAGGTATTGGGGGAGTTACGATTCGCTCGCAAGTCACAGATACCTCTTCGGCAAATGGATTCAGTGGAATTTTGCGAAGGAGAATGATCACCGCTGGGAGACTCATTCGAAGGGACCTCTTTTCGAGGAATTCGCACAATGTTACAAGGAGAAGTTCGATATCGAGGTGCAGAAACAAACCCCGGAAGATCTCGTCGCACAATACACCCTACTGACGAGCTATTTAGAGGGAAGTAGTCGAACACAGTATCGTCATTTTCAGTCGATCTATTCATTTTGCCGCAGCATGTGGGTCGTTGCTCTCGCATTGAGCTTCGCATATAGCGTGACGATTATTGACATTCCACAAGTACCAGATTTAATACGGCACACACCAGCGATTTTCACTATTGCCGGGAGCTTCCGATGGATTATTCCGATATTGCCACTCCTGTCAGCTGTTGTCTTCTTTGACGCCGCTGGAACCTACAAGAGGCATTTCGTAGAATACTTGATGGCGAGTTTCATACACTGTGTCTACGAAGATACAGACATTGAGGATGCGTCCCCTCAATCGCGTGTAGATGAATTTTGGGGGCAATGACAACATCCACCATGCGGCGAACTACTAAGAAGATCCGGACGAACCACTAAATATGGGGGCTCAAGAATCCGAAACCTCAGCGCTCGCAGATCTTGACGATGTTATTAGAGGTTTCTTGAGTCGTAACAAATTTTTGCATGAATTCCGGCTTCAGAAGCTGATTTACCTCGCCGAGTTAGTCGCCCAAAAAGAGCACGAACGTCGACTTACTGATGCGGACTACAAACCCTTCATGTTCGGTGCCTACTCCGAGGATGTCTCAAACCGACTGGAGGAAATCGAATCAGAGGCGGATACCCGTGCAGCGACACATCACGGGAAAGTCGTTACAGAGTTTCTGGGTCCAGATCAAGACCCAGAAATCCCTTCAGAAGTCGGAGATCTGCTTGATGAGGTCCAAGAACGCGTCCAAGCTGAAAAAATTTCGAGTGAAGACTTTGGGCAGTGGTCGAAGGAGAGTTGGCTTTACGAAAACACCCCCTTCGAGCGAGAGATGAGCTTTGAGCGATATCAGACCGAGGCCCGTGATGCTCTTGACGAAGATCTCGACCCCTTCGGTCTAACTTGAAGCGACAAACCGGCAAAGGTGTCGTAGTCTACTCGAAGATCGTTAGTCAGGCGTCTGGTTCGGGCTCGTCTCGAAGATCTGCCTCGCCGTGTAGATACGTCCGGCTACGCTTGAGCTGCCGATCTGCTACACAGTCGCCGCCACGTGCTCATATTCACCCTAACGAACCCACACGCAATCCACTAGTAACCTGAAAGAGTAATCTGAAAATAAGAAACTGTCATAATCACTCGTCTCTGACGGTTCGATGACGATGGCCGAATGCCATGAATTAACATTGGCCCTACTAAACTAGTGTCTGATGTCAGAGGAACACCGGTCTTGGTGGTTGCCAGCTGTGGCAGTGTTATTATTTTCAATCGTATTTCTCAGTATCATATTTGTGGCGTTAGAAGCTGTCCTTCGAGCTCTTATGTCTGATCAACCACCAGAGCTCACAACTTCTCCTTTGGAAATCGTCGGATTAGCTATCAATACAATTCTCACAATTGGTCTGCTTTTCATCTACACGCAAATTCGGACCATACAAGCTGATCAAGAACAGTGGATGGAATCACAAACAAAAATCCAAGATCGACAAGCTGACCTTATGGAGGCTCAGTATACTCCCCTTCTGACTTGTACTCCATCACATGCTGTCGGGGATGGTCTCGTATTTGATGCGACGAATGATGGGGAAGGCATAGCGCAAAAAATCGACATCGAGCTACAAATATTTGTAGCGAATGCAAATATCGACTCTCACACTCCCTTACGTGCTGCTGAAAATAAGGAAGTACAGCCAGTCAATACTATTGTTGATCATCAAAAAATTAGGTCTGAGTCGAAGAAGCAGCTATCAGAAGATGATCAGCAGGACATAATTTACTCTGCTCGTGCAGGTCCATGTCGCTACGGTCCAGACTGTAACAACGAATCTCCTCCAGTTATTGAACCTCATAACTCTGAAACACTTATAACGAACCTTGGGATACAGTTTGAGGGGGGTCTCGCACCTCAGATCCATCCAGAAACTAACTCGGACTTCGAGAGCGGAACTGCAGAGCTTGCCAAACACGGTTATGATATAATCGGATACAAAATCGTCTATTCATATTCAAACATACTCGATGACACTGTAGAAGAGAAAAAACAACTTGCTTCTGGTGTGGCGAAACTGAAGGGTGGAGAAAGCTTTCAAAAAATCTTTGAGCATTCCGAAGGGCGTATTGCCACATTAGATATACCTGTCTTTGGAGTCGGTAGAGAATACCGCGTACACTTCCCTCCAGACTGATTTCTAGTTCAAATCTATTGGTATGATATGATCGTCATTTGTGCGGGTAAAATAACATCTTCACACCGTCGCCGCGACGTGCTCGTATTCCCCCTGCGACGGCGTCTTTCGCAACGTCAACCCAGCCAGCGCCAACTCCCGCAGCACTTCCGGCGGCACACCTTCCACGTCCCGCAGCACGGCGTCGAGCGTCCACCGGTCGTACTGACTCACGGCCGGCGCGAGTCAGGCGTCCGGCTCGGGCTCGTCTCGAAGATCGGCCTCACCCTGTAGATACTGCTCACCCTTCTCGGTGATCGCGTAGTACTGACCTTCACCGGAAATGATATAGACCAAATCAGCATCTTCTAACTTCGGGACTCGGCGCTTCAGGGTTGTATACGAAATTGAGTCGCCTTGTTCCTCGAAGTTGTTCTGAATCCCCCGCAGATTGTGTCCAGCGCCGGTTTCGGAAAGGAACTCCAAGATACGGTCATCGCTACCCGTCATCCAGTCTGCTCGTTTCCGGCGCATACACTCTTCGCCGAAGAGCCATCTCAAACCGTCTTCGATTTGGAACATTTTGTTGATTTAGTGGCTTCATCAGATCCAATGATGGCACAGCAAATAAATACAATGAACCATAGATGGTTCACTACGGACAGCGCGATGCCTCTCGGGGCTACGACTTCCCTGAAAACGGGGGTCGACGCCCGTGTCACCAGCACAGGCATCGCGTTGGCCGCACCAACGCATGCAAACCGACGCACTCCAGGGACTTAGTAGGTCCCAACCGACCGACGCACAGTCTTCGACCGCTGGCCAGTGCCCCGTCTGCGGGACTCCGCTCGACGGCATCGCCTGCGACGGGCCGGCGGGATACGCCGCCGACCCCTGCGGCCACTCGCTCGGCCAGCTGACCGTCAGCGCACTCACGTGTGATTCGTCATGACCAGGAACACCACGTATCGACAGTCGCACCGCTCGAACCGAGTCGACGATCGTCGCGCCACCCGCTCGCGACCGATTCGATCACATTCGGTCACGATTCGGTCATCCGTCAGCCGCCCGAAAACCGGACGGACGGCGACGCTCCGCCGATCCACGCGTGACGAGACCCCGATTCGGTCACGCGCCCGCCGCAGCCTTTCAAGCCCAGTCGTTCAGGCTTCGGGTATGCACGGAGGCCAGCGATGACGACGTGGTTCGACTGCACGGGCTTCCAGCGCGATCTACTGCACGCGATCGTCGCGCTCGACGCCGACGACGAGCTGCCTTACGGACTCGCACTCAAGGAGTGGCTCGGCGAGCGCTACAGCGACCCAGTGAACCACAGCCGGCTGTACCAGAACCTCAACGCGCTCGAAGACGCAGGGCTAGTCGAGACCGAGGCCGTCGACGACCGGACGAACGCGTATCGACTGACCGACGCGGGCTGCGACGCGTTCGAGGCTCACGTCGAGAGCGTGGCGGCGATCTCGGGCCGCGAGTCCGACGCTGCGCCGACGGCCCGCGCCGACGGAGGCGATGGGCGATGAGCGAGGTCGACGCCCGTGACGACACGCACAGCGGCCCGACGGTCGACGCGTGCCAGTGGCGGCTTCGCTACGAGGTCGGTTACCTCATATATTGTGGGTCATCGTTATATTTGTCTGATTACTATCGTGTGATGTCTTTAGAACTTCGTCAATCCATATAACGATCTAAGTCAGAGTCAATGTGATCAAACTGATCTTGGGCTATATCAAAAGCTCTTCTCCCGCGTTCTAGAGATGTTTGCTTTTTCAAATACTTACTCATCACCGCCCGTTTTGCCATTGTTGGTTTTTCACCTGAAAATTTGAAGTCAAAGTCTCTTGTAGAATCAATCTCATCCGGATCATCCTCTATGAAATTGATATCGATGCCAAATTGAAGTATCCGCGAGACCTCATCCGAAACAACTTGATCATATTCCTCTCCTTCCGCCCCCAGCTCTAACAATGACTCATACCGATGGCGGAACTCGTTTCGATTGAACTCTTGTGGATGATCATTATCTTCGCTTCTATGATCATAAATTAGCTTGAAGCCGACTTCTTCTAGTGCTAAAATGGGATGTGACCCGATGAGATATTGTATCGTGGGTGCGCCAATGGAACCGTAATCAAATCCTTGCTCAATCGCCCCCGTCAGATCTTGATGAGCTAAATTTCCTCCTCTGTGGCGAAACTCCTTATTATCTCGATCTCGCTCCCAGACACAATGGTTATTTGCCTCCACTGAATGGCCAATATTTGAATAATTGAACTCTTGGAGGTCTACTTCTCGAGCTAAAGTGATATACTGCACACTCTGGACTGTCTTTTCACTTGATTGCAGTTGGGCTTTTAATCTCTCGCGAATCTCATCTCTACTAACGTTCTCGCACACTCTATTAACTCGTCTTATCCACTCTTGTGGATTTTCACCACCAACCTCACAAGTGACCACACAAAGATGTAGCCCATTATAATCTGCCCTTGCGATCAAGAGATCTCCCCCATCAATACCTAACTCACATAGAGGTGACAGAAATTCGAATTCAAACCCACTAGTATCTTGACTCCGTCGCCGCGGATGGAAACCACCGACCAAAGACTCTGCAGATTCAACACGCTCCCGCTCTCCCTGGTTTATTTGATTCTTCAGATCTTGTTTAACCCTTTCTTCGTCAATTGACCTATAACAATCTTCGAATAGATCATCAAAACTCTCCTTCTCATCCGGACTCAATTCTATGAGATCATTATCGTCGTCGAATTGTTCTGGGTCCGGAACCATATTTAGATCTCTACTGGGCGACAGTGGGGATCAATGTAGTCATCCACAAAATTATAGAGTCGAACGTTTTGATCAATTCCGGTAGTATCTCTGGGGTAGATTCGAATCGAATCTTTGGTAGTCTTTAGCTCCGCTCTGGCGAAATTCTCGGTATCAACTACCTCTGCAGAAAATCCAACTGGTTCATAACTGGGAGAGTACTCTGTGATCGTGAGGTCCTTATCCTCACGTTCGATATTTTCTCGAAAGTCAGAAATATCGGATTCGGACAAACCAGACTCCAATTGAATTCCCCACGGCTCACTATATGGGACTGTCCTTTCTAACAACTCACCTGAGGCTTCACCAAAAGAACTCGTGTCAATAGCATCTTTCACTCTCCGCAAGTGTTCTTTTGTCTCTCTTAGTAGTGTATAGACCTGTGAAACGCCACTATCTAACAGGGTGAAGATACCCTGCTCTTTCACCCGGAAATTAAATCCTCCTGGATTTTCGAATTCAATATTTGACGGAAGAACACCGTACTGGTGCTTCATTTCCCGATACGTTTCCAGACCGTCGTCACCATAGTAAACAATCGTCCTCTTGGTGTCTGGTCTCCTGTTGGCAGGAATGTTGACGTTCTTTGTTCGCTGACCGGTGAAGAATGGGATCAGAAGATAGGGATGCTCCGAAACCAAAGATTCTCGAAGTCTCTCCATTTGTCGTTTTGCAATCCACATCCGACTCATCTCTCTGCGTGTAAGCAGATACTCCTGGAGTGTGGGAGGTATCTCCTTAGTCAAAGTCCCGGTAGTGAAAAATACGGGGAATGTGTCGTCAACATAAACGTAGTACGGAATACGTTCTTCATCCTCACTGACTTGGGCAGATAGATTAACTAAGTTCCCATTTTGCTCATTAAGCTGAAAATGATCTTCCAGCGAATTAACGAAGTTATCTTGATTGTCGAAATCACTGATTGATCCGATGATTTTCAGTTTCCCGTCCAAATCATCTAAGTCAACGGATTCTAAGAATCCAAAAAAGCTGTTCAAAGAATAGAATTCTTCATCTTTAATTCCGAGAAAATCTGTAGGCATCACCGCTCACCGCCCTGCTGATTAAACTGACTCATGCGGTGAAGTCGCATATTCTGAACTCACATTCCCATGAACTAAATCTTTACCATAATTTCATTCTTCGACTAGATTCTCAAACCCGAGTTTTTCTAGGAGCTCACGTCTCTTCGCAGCCATTTTCGGTATAGAATCATGGATCTCCTCATGATCCGGCATCGGCACGTCATCAGGATCTGCTCGTAGAGCTTCAATGATTCCCTTGTACCGGAGCATGGATGTGTAAAAGTCCACGACACTCTCTAATTCGTCCTCAGAAAGCAATCCCAAGTCAGAGGCGTTTGACTGATACACAGCAGTCGGGAAGGCCTCTGCAGGAGGGATTTGAGACGCTGAGAGACGACTTGCTGGTGGGGATTCACTAAGCCCTGTAAGTGTTTCTGCAGCCTGGTCGAGTTTTCCCATTTGATTGACTTCAAACGCAAGGGCACGCTTTAGCTTTTGTCGGGAATTCCGCTGTTTGTTTCGATAAAGAGCGTAGCTCCCTGCAACACCAATCACAGATGCAATAAGGAGGAATAGATTTCCGACGGCCGGATGTTTCAGCGTTTTGATTAGCCACGAAACAGCGGTAGGCAATTGTTGTACAAACACACTGGTCACGGTAAGCCAAGTTCCCAGAGTGATCAAAAGTACCCCGAGCCAAGCCCCTAGCGTAATCAGAATGTAGGTTGCGAGTGTAAGTATCCACATGTGACTGCTATTTCTCCTGTTCGAGATCTTCAGCGTCAAGTTCTCCAGCAAGATAGGCATGACCCAGTTCGGAGATCTGGTAGTAACTCCCATCCACTTGTTCCACGAGTCCCGCCTCAAGGAGTCTACTCATTCTCCGAGAAACCCAGTTTCGGGTGTAATCGAGATTCTTCGCGAGAACAGCGGGTGACAGGATAAGCTCGGACTCCTCCAATAGTTCGAGGATTCGATCATCAGTCTGGTTCATCCAGTCTACCCGCGGTCGCATATTCGAATCTCGAAGATTAGCATATAACAGGTGTCGAAACACTGACTTCCGATCCGCATTCCGTGTATGGTACTACACGGAACACTGGGTTAGAATTAAGTACCCAGCCAATAAGTGGTGACTCAACGGAAGCACTTCGCGGACCCGTCGCTGGTCGTCGGGTCCACCTTGAGAATCTGCGGACCCCGCTGTTATGGCAGCGGGTCCGCGTGGGCTTCCGTGACTGAGGCACGCAAGCCATGATATACGACTCGCGCGGGGTACTTCAACATCCCGTCCGACAGCCGACGCATCGACCGCAAACACAGCATCACCCGAAGGGACTGAACGCGATTCGGTCACATTCGGTCACGATTCGGTCATCCGTCAGCCGCCCGAAAACCAGACGGACGGCGACGCTCCGCCAATCCACCTGTGACGAGACCCCGATTCGGTCACGCGCCCGCCGCAGCCTTTCAAGCCCAGTCGTTCAGGCTTCGGGTATGCACGGAGGCGACGCATGACGACGTGGTTCGACTGCACGGGCTTCCAGCGGGATCTCTTGCACGCCATCGCCGTGCTGGAAGCCGACGACGAGCTGCCCTACGGCCTCGCGCTCAAGGAGTGGCTGAGCGAGCGCTACAGCGATCCCGTGAACCACAGCCGGCTGTACCAGAACCTCGACGCCCTCACCGAGGACGGTCTGATCCAGGTCGAGGCCGTCGACGACCGGACGAACGCGTATCGACTGACCGACGCGGGCCGCGACGCGTTCGAGGCTCACGTCGAGAGCGTGGCGACGATCTGCGGGCGCGAGTCCGACGCTGCGCCGCAGGCCCGCGCTGACGGAGGCGATGGACGATGAGCGACCAGGACGAGAGCGAGCAGCTCGACGACGAACTCCGACAGGCTGTGGAGGAGCAGGCCGAGTCGGCCGTTCGCGCAGTGGAAGAACACATCGGACGCGTTACTGCTGAGGTCGATCCCGAGGAGGAACCCTCAGAATGACGATTCAGTCGTCGTCCCGCATCCCGTCGATGTCGACTCTGCCCCAGGGCTGCAAGACGACCGCCCCGTCTTCGAGGCTTCCGACCATGACCTGCTCGCCGGGTTCGATCCCCGACCGCTCGACCGCAGCCTGTGGGATCGTCACCACGATGGATGCGCCGTCTTCGCGTACTTTCCGCGTCTCGTGCATTTCTGGCTTTGAATCGTCCGACATCAGTGCGACTGTGTGCCGTTCTGGTATATCAATGATCGCCACGCGACCGCCCGAAGCGATCGCCGAGCGCCGGGAGGTGCTGCGATGACCTTCGAGTGGCCGCCCGCGCTCCAGCGCACTCCCACCACGGACCGCGAGCGGAACAACGCCTTCCGCGTGAGCCTGGCGAAGGCTTTCGACGAGCTGGAGACTGAACTGGAGCGGGTCGGCGTCGACGACCACCGCTACGGCTTCGCCGCGCCCCAGCGCAAGCGCGACCAGCGCCCGTACGCGGACTCGAACCCGGACGATCCCGGCTTCGTCCTCCGGTGGACTATGGACGGCGACCAGTTCGCGATCGCCTGCGACCGCTACCAGCAGTTCCGGAGCAACGTCCGGGCAGTCGGGCTCTACCTCCGGGAGAAGCGCAAGATGGAGCAGCGCCCGGTCGTCACCGGAGAGAGCGAGTTCGCCAACGCCCGCCTCCCCAGCGGCGACGAGACAGTGGTGGCCCAGCGACCGGCCCACGACGTGCTCGGCGTCGACCGCGACGCTGACCCCGAGGCGGTCGAGCAGGCCTACCGCGAACGGGTCAAGGAGGCCCACCCCGACCAGGGCGGCAGCGAGGAGGACCTCCAGCGGGTCCGCCAGGCGAAGGAGGTGCTGCTCGATGGCGAGTGAACGCCACGGGACCGTCAGCCCCGACGGCGACGGATAGCACAGTACACCGACGCGATGCGGTGGGCTCACTGGTGGTAAATCCGGGTTCGATTCCCGGAGGGTCCGTCGACAGCGGGCGCGCCTCTGCTTGGTACCCAGACCGCGCCTGCTGTCACGAATAGAGACCCATGTTGATACACACAGACCGCCGTTTTGGTTGTTTTGGCACAGCCGGAGGTGTCGGAGGATGAGCGACGGACCCGACGACCTGCCGGTCGACCGCGCCGTCGACCGATTCCTCCGCAAGCGACAGACGGATTCGACGGATCGGACGCTCCGGTCCTACGAGAGTCGACTCCAGCCGTTCATCGAGTGGTGCGAGGCCAACGAGATCGAGACGCTGAACGACCTGACGGCCTGGCAGATCGACGAGTACGACCTCGTGCTCCGGGAGCAAGATCACGCGCCGACGACGATCAAGGGACACCTCTCGACGCTCCGGGTGTTCCTGAAGTACGCGGCCAACGTCGGCATCGTCGACCACGAACTCCCGGAAGCGATCGACGTTCCGACGCTCGACCGCAACGAGGAGCAAAGCGAGGAGCTCCTGTCGGCCGAGGACGCGACCAGTGCGCTGGCGTTCTTTCGAGACTCCAAGCGCTACTTCGGCGTCTCGATGCACGCCTTCCTCGAAGTCGCCTGGCACACTGGCGCGCGGATGGGCGGCCTTCGAGCCCTCGACCTGGAGGACTACGACGAGGACGACCAGTCGCTGTACTTCCGTCACCGGCCGTCGTCGGACACGCCGCTGAAAAACAAGGCCGAGGGCGAACGCCTCGTCGGCATCGCCGACCCGGTCTGCGAGGCGCTGGACACCTACATCGTCCGGGAACGCGCCGACAAGCGCGACGAGTACGGCCGCGAGCCGCTGTTCTGTGGCCGCCAGGGTCGCCCGTCGTTCACGACGTTGCGCTCCTGGTCCTACAGAGCGACCCAGCCGTGTCTCTGGACCGAGTGTCCGCACGGCCGCCGCCGATCCTCCTGTGAGTGGACCGAACGACGTCACGCTTCGAAGTGTCCCTCGTCGCGATCACCCCACCGGGTCAGGACCGGCTCGATCACCTGGCAGCTCAACCGCGGCCTCAGCATCGAGATCGTCGCCGAGCGCGTCAACGCGACGCCGTCGGTGATTCGCCAGTACTACGACCAGGCGACGGCCGAGGAAGAGTTCGAAAAACGACGCCGCGCAGCCGAAACTGCGCTCGACATCGACAGACACTCAGACCAATGAAACTCAGCAATATCAGCAACCTAGAAACCGCAGGATGGGGACCGGAAAACGCCACCCAGTGTGAGCCCTCCGACCCCATTCCGTTTAAAAGTAAGGCAGAATCTTCTGCTGGTTCTTGTTCCCGATTAGTCAGCCAGATCGTTGTCTCAGGGAAACGATCTCTGTTGCCTTGTCGATCAACCGCCGTCGTTCGTCGGTCATTCGGAGCCGTCGTCTGGGTATCGAGGACGGTCGTACATTCGCCTCCGACCCGTGGATTCGGATCGATAGCTGTCCGTCCGAAGGGCTTATCCTGTAAGCGTTGTAAGGATTGAACACAGAGCGGTAATCGAGGTGAACAGTGGGACGAGGTCTCGGACAATGTCAGGTGCCAACAAGCGAATTCCGGTGACAGAAGAACGATGGAAAGAACTGAACGAACTCAAGCAGGCTGGCGAAACGTACGACGAGTTGCTCGACGAGTTGATTCAGGAACACCAGCGACGACAGCTCGCCGAGCGGACCCGCGAGGTTCGCGAAGCCGACAGCGAGGAGCTGACGCCGCTCGATGAGCTATGAGGTCCTGCTCGCGGAAGAGGTCCGTGAGTACGTCGCCGCGTTAGACGAGAAGAGCAAGCGCATCGTCAAGGACAACCTCCGGAAGCTGGCCGACGAGCCGTATCCACGACCCGACGCCGGCAGCGGCGACAGGGAGACGCTCGTCGTCGACGGTGAGGAACTCTATCGGCTCCACATCGGCCGAACCCACACGGCGTTCTACGACGTGCTCGAAGACGAGCAAGAAGTCCGGGTGATCGAGGTACTCGACATCGACGAGGCGCACAAGCGCTATGGATTCGACTGATACTGTCGGCAGTCCATCTGTGACCGATTTTGCCACCCTGTGACGCCGAATCACGTCGGGAAGTGACTGTTGACGCCGACGAGGCGCTGGTCACTCGCTGGTCGGCTCCGCGTCGTCGGCTCCGACGACTGTCTCGTCGGGCAGATCCACGTCGGGCGTCCGACCGAGCGTCAGCAGTCGTTCGGTGAGAGTCAGTTCGTCGGGACTCGGCGTCGGCTTCTCGATCTGTTCGTACTCGACGGCGACGCCGTCCTCGGTGGGGGCGATTCTGACCGCACAGAGCTGATAGGAGGGGTAGAACACCGGCGGGAGCAGGCCGATGACGCCGTCCCGGCGGTGGAGGCGTTTGAGCCACGTGCCGGTGTTGACGACGAGGCCGCCGTCGACGCTCTGGACGGAGGGGCGGTGGGTGTGGCCGTAACAGAAGATGGTCGTCGCCGGCTGATCGTCGAAGACGGTCCGGGCGGCCGCGGCATAGGGTGCCTCTGCGTCGACGGTCAGACCCGTCTCGAAGACGCCAAAGCGGTCGATGGTCTTCCTGATGTCGCGCCGGAGCAGGGACAGTGGAATCGCGACGAGCAACAGGACACCGGCGACGGCGGTGTTGATCGCGAGCAAGAACCACACTGCGGTCCCGATGGTTCCGAACTGGCCGAGGAACGTGGTCGTGGCGTTGACGGGGAGCGACCAGATGTTCAGGAGATCCAGGCCGGCCAGGACGGCCAGGACGGCGCTGATGTTGAACAGCAACAGAAACGGAATCAGTGCGTACCGCAGTACCGGATTCATCTCGCGGTAGAAGTACTTCGAGAGCATCCAGACCGGCACGCGCTCCGTGGGCGTGACCGCCTGGACGTCCTTGAGCCAGTTGTACTTCCCCCGGTTCGAGAGCTGGCCGGCCCGGCTCGTCACGAGCGTGTTGTAGTAGTAGCCAAGCGGCGTCACGTGTGGGTCGCCCCAGTTGTCGATGTGGTTGTTCGGATCCTGCTGGTGGCCGTGTTCGAAGTGGATCGCGTGGTCGCCGACCGGGCGAGTGATCGATTTCGACTGGACGAGATCGACGTTGTACTCGGCGAAGCGCTCGACGTAGGCGTCGTAGGCGGCGAGTTCGTGGTCGTGGTTGCCGGGGACGAGCGTGATGGGGATCTGGTCGCCGGTCGCGCGCAGTTGCGCGAACAGCTCCGGGTAGGTCGATTCGAGCACGTCGAACTTCGCCATCCCCTCGACGGTGGTGAACTCCCAGAGGCCGAACGCGTCGCCGTTGATGACCAGCGCAGCGTTCTCGTCGGTCCGTTCCAGTCGTTGCAGGAAGGCGAGCAGTTCGTCGAGAAAGTCGACCTCCTCCAGTTGCTCGTCGCCGCCGATGTGGAGGTCGCTGATCACGTAGTAGACGCGGTCGTCGTCGCCGGCCATTGCACTATTGTGTCGAGGCCACCGCAAAAGGCGTTGCTCTCGGTGGATGAGCCCGCCGGCCGTTCGGCTGCCGTCCGCCACCGCCGAGATCGGTCGTCTCGGAGCAGTGACGGCCGGCGGTGTCAGTGTCGACCCGTACTGGTCACGTCGATGCCGACACCGGATTCTCGAACGGAGACGCTGACGCTGGTACCGAAGTACTCGAACTGGAGTTGGCTGCCCGCCTCGGCAGTGGTCACGAAGTCGTCGATCGCTTCCGGGTCGAGCGCGTCGTAGAGTGGTGGGAGGTCGGTTCGGGGAACGTCCCGCGTGTGTGCGACAGTCTTGATGATCCGATCGCTCGGTGTCAGCGGCTCGCCGTCCGTCTGTAGCATTGTTCTCGTCGCGGGGCTACGCGGTAGCGTGTGAAAAGTGACGCTCATTCTGATAGTGTAGTCGTTATCTATTTTTGGTTGCCAGAACGGGACGGAGTACGCACGGCCAGCCGATCAGGCGGCTGCTTCGACGGCGGCCAGCACGTCGTCGTAGTCGGGTTCGGTGGTGGGATCGTCGGCGACCCAGCTGTAGGTGACTGTGCCGTCGTCGTCGAGCACGAACACCGCGCGGTTGGCGATGCCGTGGAGGCCGAGGTCCTCGATGTCCATCTCCAGGTCGTAGGCGCGGATCGCCTCGCCGCTCATGTCGCTGACGAGGTCGAACTCGATGCCGTGTTCCTCTCGGAACGCACCCTGTGAGAACGGCGAGTCGGCGCTGACACCCAGCAGTGTCGCGCCGGCCGCTTCGAAGTCCGCGAGGTGGTTCTGGAGCGCGACCATCTCGTTGGAACACGGCGGCGTGAACGCGCCGGGGAAGAAAGCCAGGACGATCGGACCGTCGCCGACGTGGTCCGAGAGGTCGAACGGTTCGTGATCGCTCGTTCCGACAGTCGCCGTGAACATCGGGGCGGAGTCTCCTTGGGATACCATCGCCCGAGGGTACACACGGTGCGGTTGTAAAACCGACCCCAAACGGACGGGCAGTGTTTAGTTAACAGATTTGGGGTAGCAATGCACTGAAAGCCCTCGACACGTTCGGCGGCGTCTGTGACGGATATCCTCGCTCCCGCTCGGATAGAGCCGCCGCAGACGCCGCGAAGCGCGTCTC
>Ga0207754_100468_pt1 | contig 15608 bp, 17 predicted proteins | sample A23E1SouthBayCA_FD_187728 | JGI IMG/M metagenome (GOLD analysis project Ga0207754, IMG submission 187728) | Aerobic enrichment media microbial communities from Eden Landing Ponds, California, USA - A23 E1 (SPAdes) | ecosystem: Environmental > Aquatic > Marine > Unclassified | place: Emeryville... | reverse complement strand
CGACCACCACCTCCCCAAGGAGGTGAAGCACTACTACGCCCGCGAGGCGCTGTCTGTGCCCGACGACCATCCGCTATCCCACCCGAAAGTCGGCTCGTCTCTGCAGGCCTCGCTGCTGGATGATGATGAGACCGTGCGGTGGCGCGACTTGGAGACGCTAGAACGTGAGTTAGATCAGACTGTGCTATCGGTACTGGCTGATGCGGGTATCGACATCGCACCGTCGGATTCTGGCCCATTTGTCGAAGATTCGTACTTCGAGCCGGAGGTAGACCACTCCGGTCCCGAACCGGTGGGCTTGGATCTAACCCGAGTCGAGCAGAAGCAGGAGAGTGTCGTCGTGCGCCATCTCTCAGACGGGCTCTCGCCGGTGCAGTGGGAAGCCTTGGAGATGTTGGTAGCAGACGGTGGGCAGGTTGCTCCGTCGGATATAGCGGACGAGTACGGCCGTCATGTCGAGAGTGTTCGGCGAGCGCTTCGAGAGATGGAAGATCTGGTGATCTCGGACTATGCCGACGTATCGCTCCGGTCGGAATACGTCGCGGAGATGGTTCACGCCGCCGTTGACGAGGCGCGCGAAGCCACTCGCCGTGCTGTCGATACCGCGGCGAAGGCCGCGGAAGCGGCCGAACGTGGGCTGGAGAATACGATGAGCGCGTTCATCGCGTGGGCAGCTCGCCACGGTGTTGACGTGAATGACGCTCGCGAGGCACAGATGACCCTGCGGTTCGGTGAGATCGAGAAGCACGGGAAGGCGATCCGCGAAGGCTTCCGGGTGTGGAAAGACGCGGGAATGCCTGAAGAGCGCTACCGGCAGGCCCAGGTCCAGCTCACGGACGGCTCGCGAGGGACGGCCTGGCGCTGGCTCGCCACCGAGTAGCGGCCCGCCTGCTGAGAGGCATCACTGTCCAGCACCCCGAAAAAACCGCTTTTTTGCCGATTTCTCCCCCTTTCCGGCACGATCGCCGACGTTATCGAGGTGCGACCGAGCCAATGGCCCGGCCGTCGCCCGAACGGAATCAAACCCGGGGGGTTGTGATTCCGTTTAGAGGTGTGGCTAAGGCCACTTCATCAAAATACAGTGCAACGACTGAAATCTCGCTTAGTGGATTCCTGATATTCCACTTCTAAGAACGTATTCGGCAATCGATGCTATGATGAAAAGTGCTGAAATAATATACCAAAGTGACACATATACAACGGCTATCGGTTCACTTTCTCCGGGTCTGAGTTCTCCAGCTAACAGCAATAATGAGACAAGTGATAATAGAATTATTGGAATTATCAAACCAAAATTCACGATCACATATATAGGAACAATAGCTACCATGAATGAATATATAAATATCTCAATTGATTTTTTCTCACTCGATTCAATTCTGTAATCAAAAACATATGCTAACAAGAGGACCGCTATGCCATATACGAGTGATAACAGAATCGGTAAGGTTAGCTTCACTATTTTATTTCACCTCAATCATCTCGCCATCCCATGAATCGAATAACTCCTCGTTGCTCACAGAAATTGTCTCACAAGAGTATGTGTCGCAATCCCACACTTCTTCTACTGCATCTCTACCGTCATTAAAAGTCACCTCATTTTTGAAAGGTGGTATATCGTGGTGCCAAGGGTCCTTATGCGCTTGTCCGCTGACCGTATAATTCGATGCAAACCGATCAAACTTACTAGGGTGATTAAATAGTCGAAGATGCCATTGTGCCGAATCAACGTTGAAACTGACTGTCCTTCCCATTATCTCTTCTGGGCTTCCTTCTTCTGATTCATCTGGATCAATATTGTCCGTTGTGTCGGACTTATGTTTCCGTCCAGTTGGCCCAGATTCATCCCGGTATACAACGTAGCGGTTCTGATCTAAGAAATCGTTATCTCCCCACCCATTTTCCTTCATATATGATATTACGTCATCAACGCACTTTATTCCGCTATCCTCATGCCAAGTAATTGTAATAGGTGCACGTAACTGGAAGAAGTCACCTTGTTTAAACGGAGGAAATATTTCTTTCACTTTAGCGTATGCGTGTATTGGCCCATTGTATACTGCCGGTCCCTTGTTACCTGTATCTTGAGATCGTTCTCGATATTTGTTTTCTTCATTTATTTGCTCAATAATATCTTCTTCTGATTGATCTTTTGTTGTGTGGATTACTCTAACACGAGAAACTCCTTCAGAAAAAATCCGATTTCCTAATTCCAGCGGAACGAATTTTCCAATATTCATGACATTAATGCCTGTTTGATCTTTTATAAAAGATCGTAGCCTTGAGAGACCGTCATCATCATTATAACCCCCATCCGCAAGCGGAACATCATAATGTCTCAACTTCCCTAACCTAGATCTCAATTCACTTATGTCAACATCTATGATGTCCACGTCATGTTCTGAAGATAACTCGTCTAACCGCTCTGATGGTACATCTAGCGCTTCAGCATATACTGCCTCATAATCAAATTTCTCGTCAAAATCCCTGCATATATATGAAATCATATGTTCATACGTATCTTGGTCATCCGATTCAATCCAGAGCCAATGTATCTCTGCTACTGGAGCGCTGCCCTCCTCATTGTTAACAACCCTCGCCATATCTGATTTCAGAAGTGTCAAATGATTAAAAATACCTGCCGAGAACAATTCAGATACCTTTGCTTGTATACCAGGTTAACTAAAAAATAACGTCACTCTGATTTTTGCTTGTCTCGCATTTCGGTGGATACCACCACCATGCCAATTGAGGCGTGGTAACCGCGATGAGTGACGCACCTCCCAGTCTAACACCTCAATACCACGTCCGCGAACACGATATACTCCAAAGATGTATGACCCATTGGCCGCTCGTAGACGGTTGTGGTACTGGTCGTAGAGTTTGAACGCACCGGGTTGACCATCCGCGTGTCGGTGCATCGCTCCCTTAACTTCAACAGGCGTTCCGTCCGGTCGCTTCGCGTCGTGCCAACTGCACCGATCTAGTTCGAGGTTGTACCGCTCGGCTGCTTTGCGCTCGACGAGCGTGCCGTAGTGATTGGCTTTGTGGCTTCGACTCATTCGCGCACCTCGCGTGCGTCATATATAGATACTCCTCCGGGCTGTTCGCGGCCGTTGCCCATGGCTCGCGCGTGCTCGCACCGCGAGCGAACGCCATGGGCCAACAACAGGGCTACGCCGGGGGGTTGGTTGTTGTTGGGTTGCTCGAATTTTGCCGTTGTCATGCGGTTAGCTCCGTCACCTCACCAACCACGTTGCGGTGCTTTCCATCGTCTTGATATTCGTTCCAGCGCTGACGGACCCATTCGGCGCTGTACGGCACGAAATCGGCAATTTCGTGGTTTGGTCTGTCCGGTTCAGATTCCTTGGCCGTGATGACCGTGTAGATTGCGAGCTTCCGAGAGAGGTCTTCCGGGTCTACATCGTCACCGTCATCCTCGCCGCTCGACCAAGACCACGTAGTCGGTTCCTTGTCGTCATATCGCCAGTCCGTCTCGGGGATACCCGACACGGAGAAGATCGGGTTGACGCCCTTCCGGTTTCGCACGTCTTCGTAGAAGGTCGCTTCTTTCAGCCCCTCCTTGTGGACGCAAACACCGAGTTCTCGAACGAGCGGATGCACGTCGCGGCCGTCGTGGCCGATGATGATGAGCGAACCGCCGTACTTCCGGATCTTGTACGTGAGCGGCCCGAGTTTGGTTTTGGTGTCGTAGCCGTCTTTCCCGCTTCCGCCGGCATTACTGCTGGCCTCGTCGAAGATGAATAGCTTCGGAACCTGCTCGTTGTGCATCGGGTCGCCGTCTTGTTTCAGCCACTCGTTCAGCTCACCGTAGTTTGCGAGCCAGCCGTCACGACGGTCGCCGTCAGAGTCGGTCCACTCGTCGGTCTCTTCGAGCGTGCGAATGTTCGAAGCGACGAGTGCATCTGAGGGCTGTTGTTCCTTCCAGAGTTGCCCCAGCAAGCAGGCAAAATTGGACTTCCCTGTGCCGGGTTCGGCCCATTCGTAGAACATCGGTGCGGGGCCAGTCATTTGCGCCCGGAGTTGGTCGATAGCCTTGATACCGGAGATATCGGCCCGTTGGCCGGCGTCACCGGTGAAGTGCTTGAGTGACTGCATATCACCATTCGCCATGGCCCGCCGTGCCGTCTCGGTTCCCTCGATGCGGACGATCTCCCGAACGTGCGAGAGGTCCTTGGCCTGACCTGGCATCTTCTCTGGTCGGTCACAGTGTCGCGGGTCGTAGTGGGTTTCGAGAATCGAGAGGTAGCGTGATAGCTTCTCATCGCGAACGATTCCGGCGTGTTGGTGTACCTCGTCGGGATCACGTTGGCCGTAGCCGTCCTGATACTCGCGGAATTGTGCGGGCGTGTAGAGGTCGCTATCGTCAGTCATCGTTTAGTCGTGGGTCCTGCGGTTGCTCGTTGGCCGGTTCGTCCTGCCCATAGCCCACAGCGGCGTCTGCTGTTGGGTCGGGTGCGTCGGTGAGGTCGTGGATGGTCGGTGCGTCTTCGGGATCTTCGCCGTCTTCGATTAGGTCGCCGAAGGTCTCCTTGGCCGCTGTCTTCTGAATCATCTGTCCGCGCTCGTTGGCTTCGGCGTCAGCGGTGACGAGTTTCTTTTGCAGCTCGACACTGCCGCGACTCCATCGGCCACGGATCGCGGCGAGTTCCTCGGCGCGGTCGATGAGCCAGCCGTGAATGTCTTGCATCTGCTTTTTGCTGGTCATCAGCTGGGTGTCCTGACAGCCTTCCAGCCAGACGCCCTCGACGCGGAGCTGGTCGATGTCTTCCAGGTACTCGTACTCGCGGACGGCCCATGCACTGCCACCGTTGACAGGGTACGGATCGGGACCGTCGATTTCTTTCTCCCGCCAGAGTTCAGGCGGGACGTAGTACTTCTCGGTGGTGTCCTCGACGGCGTTGACGTGATGGACTTCGACCCAGTTGCGGCGGCGGAGCCACCGGGCGATCTTTGCACCGACGAGATAGCAAGGAATCGCCAGCACAAGCCAGCCGACGGCGATGGCGGGAATCCACGTCGGCAGGGCTGGCAGCTGTGGCTGGTAGTAGGCGAACAGTACGGCCGCACCGGCGAGTATCCCACCGATGAGTAACTTGTACTCGGCAAGCAGGTAGACGAGCCGGTCGCGGTTGTTCTGGAAGGTCGGTGCGGGCTTCATGCTACCTCCGGGCGACCGTTCTCACCGCGGATTACGTTGTAGCCGGCTATGATCATCCAGATGAACGCGACAGTTGCCCCGGCGAGCCACGCCTGCAACGACGAGAGCGCACGGAGTATGTCGAGTCCACCACCGGAGGGCTGCTGTACGATTTCGGCGTACAGGGGCGTGTTCTCCGTGGAAATGGCGACACCAACGTAGCCGTCTTTCTCGGTGACGGGAATCTCGATAGTGGCGGTGTCCTCCGAGCGCATGGCGACGGTGCGGACGGGAATTTTCCCGCCTTCCTGGAAGCGGCCGGCGTCGGAGATCGTCACGGTTTGTACCGCGCTCGACCGGAGAGTGATGCGAGCGATGCCCTCGTTCGGCAGGTATTCCGAGCCAATAATTTCGGTCTGTCCGTCGATGCGGGTGGTATCGGTGGCGTTGGCTGTGTGCTGTGGGCCGGATGTTTCGACAGGGAGGTTCCCTGCGGACTGTGCGGCGGTCGGGGCGCTGACGCAGCCGAGGCTGACCACGAGCAGCGCGACGAAGAAAATGGAACGCATGGGTTGGTTAGTCCTGAAGCACGACGATGCCGAGCAGCGTGCCGATGACGGCCAGCGCCACGACAGGCGGAACACTTCCGCCACCGAGCAAGCCACCGCCGGCAGACTGTTTCAGGGCCTTCTCACGGGCTTCGATTTGCGCCCGACGGTACGCCAGATCCTCGTACTGCTGTTTGAGTTCGGTAACGTTCGAGGTTTCGTACGTCGTTTTTTCGATTGTGACGTTCTGGACGGTCTGGCCGTCCGTTGTGGTGACATCGTCCACCGTGAAGTTGCTCTGTAGTTCCACGATGCGGTCACTGGTGACGACGTACTGCGTGCCACCAATCTGGTTCGGGTTGTACGTGCTGTTCGTCTCGAACTGTCCGCTGGCAGGGTTCTCTTGGGAGAACAGCACGCCCTCGTACTGTGTGCCCGATTCGGTGGTGATGTTGAAACTCCCGATTTGGTCGAAGTTCTCCGGGGAGTTCTGTCCCATCAACGTCAGCTGTGCGGCAGTCCAGCCCTGGAAGTCGTCGCCTGCTGACTGCTGGTTTGCCAGTACGTAGGGATCGACGAGGTCGCTATTGTTGATTTCGCCGGCCTGATACGCGCTGTAGGTGTTTTCTGCCAGCGTGTCCATTTCGTTCTGGACCTGGCTGTTCTGGCTCTGAATTTCGGAGTTCAGGGTGTTGAACTCCTGCCATTGGACGACTTTGAGGTTCTGATAATTGTCGTTCGGGGCACGAATCATCAGCGATTCGAGATGGACGCTGGATCGTCCGGAACCAGCGGACGATTCAACATTGTTCGGTGCTGTGTGAGCTGTCAGTGTCGGGTTGATGTTATCCCCGCTATCGTAGCCAGCGTCGACAAACACCTTCGGGGCCTGATACGTGTGGCTACTGCCGTTCGTGAGGGTGTAGCTCACTGAATTGAGGCCCTGATACTCAATCACACCGCCGTCGCCGTACGGGTGGGTGTGATACGTCCCCACGAACGTGTCCTGATTGCTGTCCAGAGTCGATGAAATGCCGCTTTCGTTGTTAGCGATACCGTGGAGATAGTCGTAGTTCTGTGCCAGTACCGCGTACTCGTTCATCAGGTTGACTTGCTTCTTGGCGTAGTAGTCCGCTACGGCCTGTTTTGCAGCGGTTTTCGCCGCGGACTTACTACTCCCTTTGTTCAAGGACTTGATATAGGCGTTCTTGCCGATAATGCGGGCCTGAGTGGATGTATCCTTTAGGTAGTTGTCGAGCGTGTTCTTGTAGCCGTCTGCAGTGGCTTTCTGGTTCTGAGCTGACTGGTAGATGTCCAGTTTCGTCTGTGCGGCGTCCGTGCCAGATGTATCCACGGTTGCGGTCCCTGGCAGGCCGGTTCTGTCCAGTTGGACCACAGACGGCATGATAGACTCCCCGATTTGCTCACTCAGGTCGTAGGTGAATCCGGGGTCTCCGCCGGTGTCTCCGAGGAACTTGCCGGAATCTCCCGGTTTCCATGCATCTGTGACGCCGCCTTTAGACATAGACACAGGACCGTCAGCGCCCTCTACCTTCACCGTGAGGGACTCATACGCACCGGCGTTTCGGAAGTGAGCACTGTTCTGAGAACCGCTGACAGTCTTTCTCAGAATCGCCGTGTTGTCGCCAGCGGGCGACTCGTCGGTAATCACCGTGATAGTCGTTTCAGACGATACATTGAACAGGTCAATCTTGATCTTGTGCGGGCCTGTCTCGAAGGTTTTCGTCACAGGCCCGGAGTCCGTTGCCGTCTCTGTGGCAGTCGACTGAGCGAGGGCGGGACCAGCAGTCCCGACGACGGCGAAACAGACGATGAGCGTGGCGAGTAGGATAGATCGGGTCCGGGTCACTGTTGACGCCCTCCGTCGGTTTCGACCTGCTCGACACTGTTGCGCACGTCTTGGTCGTCAGCGCCAGCCACAGTGTCTCGTTCTTTGACATGGTGCGCCCCGATAACGCCGGCCGCGGCGATAGCCGGCACGACGACGGGGAAAGGGTCGCCAACGATGGCCGCGGAGATTGTGGAGGCAGAGACGCCGATAGTGCCCACAAGCCCATAGCTGAGTATGCGGTCCATCGGATTCACCCCAGGTAGCTGATGACGTAGTAGCCGGCGGCCTCGACGGCGACGACGGTGAGACCGATAGCGGCCGAGCCGACCACGATGTCTTGCGCACCGAGGATGTTCAGCCCGGTGAACAGGACGATGACGAGCGTCCCGAGCGCGAGGTAGGTTTCGACAGTGGCCGAGCCCTTGGCAATATCCACGAGATCGGTGTCGAGCTGGTAGTTCTTGTTGCGACTCTCGTTGACGCGGTTGGTGGCGTAAGCCATCGCTAGGGCGGCGAGCGATAGCAGAAACGCGAGGTCGATGCTCGTACCCTGGACAGTGAACACAGACGCGGCGAGGTTGTAGCCGAGCAGACTGATCGAAGCGATACCATTGGTGACGAACGCACTGGCGGTGAAAACCACACCGGCCAGGGCGTCTTCGATATCTATCTTTCCGAACATGGATTGTACCGGCCGTGAGTACGACCGTGTCTATCGGGTGTAGTGGGCCGGCTAGAAAGCACCGGATCCCGGGATTCGCGAGAGTGGAATGAAAGAGTCAGGTGACATTGAAACGCCTATACACCGATATGAACCCCAGTTAAAATTTGGAGAATTATGATACAGGTCAATCCGTCAGTACACTACTTTTATTATTCCTAGCAAACATTTAGTTAATTCCTGAATAACAGTCCGGGTGAACCCCCTATGAGATGGCAAATTGCCCTTTATGTGGGTATTGGTGGATCCCTAATCCAATTTCTCCATACTATTTATTCTTGGAGGACATTTCATAACAAGAAAGTAAAATTATTTGAGTTTATTTCTGGTTTTGATCGAGATGAGGACCCAGATGAACCGCCGGAGTGGCGTTATTTATTCAAACCCTCTAAATTAGAGTCCTCCCAATCTTTGCCGGACAATTTGCCAGATTGGGTGCATAATTTAGCCTTGAAATTCGGACTGGATTCAACGAATATAATCTATTGTTTTTTAGCAGCTATAATATATGGAATATTAATATCATTTCCAATATTAATGTTATTGCCAGATGTTTCATCTCTTGGCCCACTATCATTTGTTGTCTATTCGATGGTTTTTGGATTACTGATTATAATCTCTCAATTAGCTGTTGGGATAAGTATAGCTAATATCGTTCTTGAAGTTGCTCTATTCGCTTTTGCATTTTTAATACCGTTGTCATCCACGGAACTATTTTCTGCTTTTGCAGTGAACACTCTTGTAACAGTAGTAATAACTGTTAGTTTAACCAGTCTAGTCGAATGGACAAATTCTGAAGCCAGAAGAGACCGCATCGAATACGGTAATCCCCCCAGTAAACCAGACAAGTTTCTTGGAGTATTCTATATCGGAATCTCATATGCCTTTGTTTTATTTGGATTCCTTACCTTCATGGCCTTGTATGGCGGATTATAATTGAAAAGTCGGGTAAATATATCCGTCTGAACAACATTCTTGACTAATAATTCACAAATGTAACCTCACGAACACTGCGAAGATTCGATCCTTGGATCAAGATAGTACTTGGAATTTTGGAATCCCGGGACTCAGTAAATTTTAGTATCGGGACTGCACCGCCGGTGGCATGGAGATGCGAAAACTTTCCCCGGCAGGCGGCTGTGTGACCGTCTCGATACCGATAGACGATCTCCGCGAGCGCGGTGTCGTCGACGAGGATGGCGAGCTGGTGGGCAACCACTGGGCGAAGGTCGAGAGTCTTGACCAGGATGACGAGGGCGACTACCGATTAGAGTTGGTCAGTCCATGATTCGAACCCGACCCCACGGGGTTAGACTCAGATGTAACGCCAATCCTCGATGTATGCACCTGTGGGCTATGGGCCATGGGCTACGGTGCATAGAATTGAGTCGGTTGGGCTGGGGGTTCGCCCCGATCACGGCGGCAGTCCGACCCCAGTTTATGAAGAACCACCCTGTCGCTCACTCCAGAACGACGCGAATCAACCCCCGGTACATACACTCGTTTAAATAATGACCCGACGCACCAGTCTCAAGATCACTGACGAACGGCAGCGACTACTGGATAAGGCGAATGCGATTGTCGCGAGCGACCAACACGATGATCCGCCGATGTCCGACGTATTGGACGCGGCGCTGACGCACTTGATCGAGAGTGAGGAGAATATCCAGAATGCACGGGAGAAGTTCGACCCTAAAATGATCCAGCAGTTCAATACCAGTGTTCTTGGGCTTCGATATCGGACAACTGTGGAAAGTAGATGGAGGTGAGAGTTATCTTGATTAAGGACACTCACTCTACAAGATTGGAGTAATTTCAAGACTGCATTTGGTGACAAAAATACGATACAAAAGGAACCCAGTCGTAACTGATTACCTTATAATTCGGTCTTGGAGTGAACCTGGTGAGGTGCCTTCCAACCTTTCGTACAGACCGACTGTCTGCTGTTCAGTCATGCTGGTAATTAGGTCTACGACAATTCGGGTTCTTCTCTCTTTATTTCCTATCTCATCTAACTTTTCTATTCTGTCTCTATATGGTGACGGAATAATCCCGCGGTATTTGGCTTCTGGAACTGCTTGCTTCATCAGAGTTTCAAATAAATCTCTTATAACTTTTCTTTGACCATGCTGTTGTGCCATCAGAGCAGACGTATTTATGATATAATACCTTGTCAATTCGATGAGGGTGTCCACCTCATTACGAAGTATAGGGTTGATATCTAAATCTAGCTTGTCGCCATCACCTACTAGCTTGATTGGGTTATTTTCTCGTCCAGGGAACCCTAAATATCTTTCAATAAGTAGTGATTTTAGCTTGTTCACTTCAGCCTCTTGTTTTGGGCTTCCAGTGTACGATTTTTTCAAGTCATCTACAGCATACTCTGACATAGCATCGAGGAACTTTGCAGGGTTCCAGTTGTTCCCGCCGATATTACTATTATTTTCGAGATGTCGTAAAAAGTCTGAACGCTCTTCGCTATCCTCAAGTATCCGGTCTAGAGGTAGTAAGTCTGCTCTGTAGAAATCATCGAGGTCATGCACTGCATATGCAACATCATCTGCCCAATCCATAATTTGTGCCTCGATACTTCTTGAGTTTCCGTCGTACCTTTCGCGTGCAAACTCAAAGTCAACCTTCTCGGTTTGGTAGTAACCCCACTTGTCTGGCTTCTCATTGTTTTCACCCCTTGCCCAAGGATATTTTAGAATACTATTCAGGGTTGCTCTAGTTAAATCAAGACCTTTGTACTGGTCTCTATGAGTTGCTAGTTTTGTTACAATCCGAAATGACTGAGCATTTGCCTCAAACCCTTCGTCTACACCTTCCGAAGTCACGCACTCATCTAATTGCTTTTCAGCAGTATGACCGAAAGGTGGATGACCCAAGTCGTGGGCAAGAGCAGCGCTCTCAACGACAGAGGGATCCGGAGCAGTATACTGATCTAATAACTCATCTTCGACCAGACTATTAAGATATTCCGTAAGCCTTCGTCCGACTTGTGCAACTTTCAGTGAGTGCGACAGCCGATCATGGTAAATGTAGGTTTCTCCAGTTCTAGCTACTTGTGTAACTCCCGACAGTCTATTGAAACCATCTGTGTATAAGATACGATCCCTGTCTCTCTGGAATGGCGTTCGCTGATCCGATTGGTTTCTGTGTCGGCGGTCCGACCTTTTTGGGCCACTCTCCTTGTTGAGTCCTGTCCGAATCCGCTGAACGATAGGGTGATTAAGAATGGGAATGTCTATATTCATAGATGTATCTAATTATGGAAATTACGATAAGTATAAAATAGTTTGGGTAGTTACTCGGTAAGCTTATACTTCCAGCTAAGTGTTGAAGTCACTTCACCACGGTCAACCAGTTCGCTAACCGCCTCACGTGCCTCCTCATCACTGAGGGATGTCTTTCGTGCAATCTCGTCGTGCTCCAACGGTCGCCCGGCTCTCCTCAGAGCCTTCTTAACCTCTTTCTGATCGTCGCGTGTTAGGAGCCCCATGACGTATTTCACAATTGGCACTGCACACTTATAATTATGGTATCAGTTATCGCATTTGGGAATCGCTAATATTATATTTGACCCTTACTCCGCTACCCGCGAGTCTATACTTTGCTCAATACCTGTAGAAAGGCACACTCCTATACGTCGATATTACGGTCAGCGCTCAAATCAACGCATTCATGCTCTGTACTATACTATATGCTCATCTTTCATACCAGGACTCTGCTATGAGTGTGTATTGAGTCATTTCACTTCCTCCCGGAAGCGTCGCACCAGTTTATATCCCTGTCTGTTCTCACCCACACCCAGAATGATTGCCGACCCTGCTGTCTTCGATGACGAGCACCTCCCGCGTCGCCTCCTCCATCGAGAAGCCGCTGTTGACCATCTATCCCGTGCATGGGAACCGGCACTTGGTGGCGATCAAGCCCACGACGTGCTGATTCACGGCCCACCTGGCGTAGGGAAGACGGCGCTGACCCGGCACTCCCTACAGAAGCTCACCGGACACGCCGACGTTCAGACGGCCCACGTTCGCTGTCTCGGGAAAACGACCGCTGGCGTTGTCCGCTCGGTTCTCCACGATCTCCCTGGTAGTGACCCGTCAGTGAACGTTCCTCGCGAGGATCTTTGTATCCAGCTCCAAGAGCGCGTCACCAGTCCGGTGATCGTTGTCCTCGACGAGGCTGACGGTCTCCCATCGACGGATGCACTGGACCGGTTGGTAGACGTCAAGAACCTATCTGTCGTCGTTATCTGCCACGATCCCGATGAGTGGTTATCTCGACTCGATGGGAGGCTCCGGCGGCGGCTGTCATTCGCGGAGTTCGGTCTGGACCGCTACAGTGTCGACGAGCTGGCGGACATTCTCGAAGCACGGGCGAACCTTGGGCTTCCGTCAGAATCGGTCACCCGCGAGCAGTTAGAGACAATAGCTGATGAGGTAGCTGGTGTTGCACGGAACGGGATACAGGCACTTCGACAGGCTGCGCTTCGTGCAGAGGAGCTGCAACATGAACGAATCACCGATGAGGATGTGAGCGAATCGTTTGAGCGGGCGAAGCGACACATCCGCGAATTGAATCTGGAGTCACTGCCATTCCATCATCGACTGCTGTACGAACTGATTCGTATGGGCGATGGGCTGGAGGCAGGAGAATTGCACGAGCGCTATGAGAAGATTTCTGACGAGGTGTATTATGGACGTGAGCAGACGCCGATATCAAAGCGTGCTCGACGGCTGAAACTATCGAAGCTTGAAGCCTATGAACTCATCAAAATAGATGGGAAAAATCGCCATCGAATGTATCAACCCCATGATTCAGAAATAATGGCGCCGGGCGTGCTGAATCAAACAATCAGAGAATAATTCAGTGGAACTTAGTTAGATTATTACCGTAATTATTAATCTAACTGGCCTTACCGTAGCGAGTGATAATTCAGAAACTATTTTGAACTATTCAAATTTTAGTGTTCTATTTTACCAAGTTACCCGACGACCCAATACAAATACTAAGAAAGCCATCAATAGCGCTCCGATGAATGACTCAAATGTCGCAAGCATCTGAGCAGGACCTACTGGTTGAATATCGCCATATCCAACTGTTGTAAATGTAACTGTGCTGAAATAAAAGCTCTTTCCTAATAACTGTGGCAGCTGAGAAATCATTTCTGTCACGTTTCCAGATAGATGCGTTGAATACTGTAAAATCTCACCGTTGTTTGCAGTATCTCGTAACCCCCAGTACGGATAAAGTATCATACTTGATAATATCACAAGAATAGAGGTCCAGATTACACTCCGTGGCTTTTCACCATAATCTAATAACCACCGGTAGGTTGCCAGTCGAAGCCAATCCATGGGTCGCCGCTCAGCCAGCGCTCGTTTGCGCCGGGCATGTTTTTCTTGTACCACCAATTCTGGTTTCTCCATTAAATCATTTTCACGGAGAAGGCGCTGGATAGATCGATAATAAAGTTCTGCCTGCTCTAGGAATTCGGGATCCGAGTGTGGTCGTCTAATTGCATGAAGCCAATATGGAGGCTGAGATAAATATTCGAAAGAATCTCTGGTCTGTTCGTCAGAAAGGGCTTCCCAACCTGAATGAGTCCCAAACTCGGTCGCTTCGTCAAACTGAATATTTCGCATACTAGTGTACGCTACGACAATACCAGAAAGATTAGCCCCAGAGCAGTCTGTATCCATGAGCCGAGCCTCACGGAGATCGCTTCCCCCTAAATCTGCTTGAATTAATTTAGAACGTTCAAGATTGGACGCCTGAAGATTAGCGTCAGAAAGATCACTCTCGATTAACGTTGTATTTGATATATCCGCCTCTCTGAGGTATGCTCCTGAGATATTTGCCTTATCGACTTTTGCTCCAGAAAGCTCTAAGCCTTGGGCCTTCACATCTGTGAGATTTGAACCAGTTAGATCGGAACCGCTCAAATTAACGCTTTCAAGGCTTGAATCTGAAAAATTCGCACCCAGTAAATTTCGCTCTGACAGGTCAATTCCCGTTAGGTCAGCTCTTTCAAAGCCAATACCCTCAAGGGAACCTGATGGGAATTCAACCTTTTTAAGATGACTTTCAGAGAATACTGATCCGCTTAGATCTGTGTCAGAGATGTTGCAGTTGTATAAATCTGCCCCAGAAATATTGGCATTGGTTAAATCTGCACCCTTGAGGTTTGTATATCTCAAGTTTGTCATGGAGAGGTCAACATTTTGCATTTCTGCACCGGAAAAGTCCACAGCCTGTAGGTCCATTCCAGAAAGATCAGCACCCCGAAGCATCGTTTCAGAGAGATCTGCATCTCTTAATTTTATATCAGTAAATAACTCGGGGCTCTCAGCCAGTAGTCTACCAAATGATGAACGCTTCAGGCTGGCTCCCCGCAAATTTGAACCAGAGAAATCTGTATTTTTAGATAATCCCGTAAATAGTGTTTGAATAGCATCAAGATAAATATGTGGTCTCCTTCCTTCTGTTGTGCCTAAGTTATGTATAAATGAAATGTATGGGACTTGAATGTTTAGGATCACACCGGTGATATCGGCATACTGCAGGTCAGTGTATGAAAAATCTGCCCCAACCATCAATGATTCAATAAATTCGCATCCACGAAGATTTGCATTTGAGAAATCTACACCACGAAGATCAGCTTGGGTAAAATCGACTTCCATCAAATCTGAGCTAAAGAGATTAGCACAAAACAGACTACAACCAGAAAAGGAAATATTAGAACCAAGATCCGTTTCCGGAAGATATGCTCCAGATAAGTCCTCCGAGAAGCCCGTTAGTGAATCTTCTAATTCATCTTTGGGTTTTGAACTTGCTTTTGTATGCCAGATACAGCGGTCATTATCTCTCCAAGTTTTTCTCCAGCATGTAGACAAATTCAAGAATCGCCAAAGCACGGAGTCTGATATCTCTAAATCTTCCTCTATCGGTAGGTCTTCTGTTGTGATAACGTGTCCGCAACGAGAATCTGACATATTACATGAAGGAATAATGAGAACCGAAATAATACTTTTCACACCAGTCAGATATCCATCATTGGATGACATTATTGTATAATAAAAGGCAGAGGATGTCGCAACTTCACAGATCTCCCGGAAATATAGCACCTTTTGGCTCTGGTGAATCGCGGGACAGCGTCGGCTTCGACCGTCAGAACTAGGAAGATGAAGCGGGAAACCGTCGATGTCAATGTCGAAAATTTCCCGCTTCACAAGCAAAGTCGTTCAGTTAGCTAAAAATGCTGTTGGTGAGCGAGGCGAAGTCGCCGCCCCCGAAGGGGGTGGCGGCTTCGCCGAG
>Ga0207754_100467_pt1 | contig 15637 bp, 20 predicted proteins | sample A23E1SouthBayCA_FD_187728 | JGI IMG/M metagenome (GOLD analysis project Ga0207754, IMG submission 187728) | Aerobic enrichment media microbial communities from Eden Landing Ponds, California, USA - A23 E1 (SPAdes) | ecosystem: Environmental > Aquatic > Marine > Unclassified | place: Emeryville... | reverse complement strand
TCGCGGGGAGCCACACGGTCGCCCCCGTGCCGAGCGTCTGTGAGACCGTGAGCCCAACGCCGATGAACGCGATCGCGGCGAAGGCGAGCGCGGTGAACAGGCCGGTGGAGTCGTCGGGATTGGTGTCGACGACGCCGGTCGCCGAGAGGATGCCGACGGCGCAGAAGACGGCCGCGGCGAAGACGTGACCGACGGAGAGCAGCGTCGCGTACTCGATGCCCGCTAGCGTGTCAGTGACGTGGATCCAGCGGAAGACGATCGCCCACCCGACGACGAACGCGACGGCACCGAAGGTGGCCGGGATGGCGGCGAGTCGGTCGACCGCGGACGTCTCCGCGACGATGTTCGCACGCTCGTCCCCGTCGCTCTCGCTCATTGGTCCCCCCCGAGCGTCTGTTGCATCCGACGCTCGATGGTCTGGGAGACGATACTGAGCGCGAGCACGACGACGAAGAGGACGACGCCGGCGGCGAACAGCGCGGAGAGCTGGGTCGGCCGGCCGGCTGCGACCCCGTACTGACTCGCGATTGCGGACGTGAGGGTGATGGTGTTACCGAACACGTCGTACAGCGGCTCGGGGAGCTGCGTGACGTTGGCGAGGATGACCGTGGCGGCCATCGTCTCGCCGAGCGCGCGGCCGACGCCGAGGATGACGGCGGCGGAGATCCCGGAGATCGCCGCGGGGATGGAGACGCTCTTCGTCGTCTGCCAGTCAGTCGAACCGAGCGCGACCGATCCGTCCTTCATCGCGTTCGGGACGGCGTTGAGTGCGTCCTCGGAGACGGAGACGACTGTCGGGAGGGCCATCACGCCGATAACGAGCCCGACGATGAACAGGCTCCCGGTCGTCGGGAGTCGGAAGAGGTCCATCATGTACGAGTTGAGGACGACGAACCCGACGAACCCGTAGACGATGGAGGGAATCCCGGCGAGTAGTTCGATTGCTGGCTTGACTGCTTCTCGGACTGATTTGGGTGCGATCTCACTGATGAAGACGGCTCCGGCAACGCCGAGCGGCGCGGAGACGAGCGTCGCGATGATGGTGGTGACGAGCGTGCCCCACATCATCGTCGCGAGTCCGTATCGGCTCGCGTGAACGTCCCACGCCGCGGTCGTGAGGAGCGTGACGCCCATCCGTCGCACGACGGGTACCGCCTGGACGAAGAGGTAGACGGTGATCACGCCGAGGATGACGAGCGTCGAGGCCGTGGCGAGGAACGTCAGCGACCGCGCCGTCTCGGCCTGATACGCGAACCAACCGTAGAGTGCGACGCCGACGAACACCGCGGCCGGGAAAACGACCACACCTGGCTCGACGATGAACGCGGCGAACGCCGCGAGAAGTGAGAGTACACCCACCAGCCCGGCGATTCGGGCCGACCAGTCGAGTTCGGCGACCGATCGGCTAACCGCCCGTGTGGTGGATGATCCGGACATGCTATGCCGTGAGCGTTACTGTGGGTCCGGAAGCTTTGAAAGTTCCTCTTCCTGACGGCTGTCGGAGAGGGTGGCGTACCCCGCAGGCTCAACGTACTCGCTCTGACCGTAGTCGTGGATGATCATCCGAAGGAAGGCGGCCTCCTTGTCGGACGTGCCCTCGTAGGTGTAGCAGTGGAGGTCGCGGGAGAGCGGGTAACCCTTATCGGAGAGGTTCTCTCCGGGGGTGTAGATGGTGCCGTCGAAGTTGAGCGCGATGGCGGGCACCTCATCGGAGACGAACGCGAGCGCCATGTACGCGATGGCGTTGTCGGAGTTCTGGACGGTGGTGGCGACTTGCTGGTTCTCGCCCTTGCGGACGTCGACGCCGGACATCTCCGCGTCGGCGCTGCCGAGCATGTTCACCCGGAAGGAGGTGTCGGTACCGGAACCGACGGAGCGACCGACGGTCTGGATCTCCATGTCGTCGCCCGTGTACCCCTCAACTTCGGACCAGTTCGTGATTTCGCCGCGGTAGATGCCCCGAACGGTGTCGGCGTCGAGCTGCTGGACGCCGTTGTCGTAGACGTACTTGGAGACAACGATGGGCTGGGCGTCGACGCCGACGACGTGGTTGGTGAACTTGTCGTAGTCGACGTCCTCGAGCTCCGCCTCGACGGGTGCGGAGGCGTCACCGATGTCGACCTGCCCGTTCATGACCTTCGTGAGGCCGACGCCGGAGTGGCTGAGGCCGACGGAGACCTTGAACGGCGGATTGCCGCTACCGCTGGCCTCGAAGCCGTACAGGCCCGCCCAGTAGTCGGCCATCGCCTTGTCCGTCTCGATGCCGTACTCGCTGGCCGGCCAGTACTCCGTGTCGGAGGCCGGCGGGTTGTAGTTCCAGACGGACGACGCGTCGGACGTGATCGGGTAGACCGTCGAGGAACCTCCGGCCGTCAGCGGGCCCGTGCCGCCCGAGCTGGACGTGCTCGTCGACCCCGTCGTGCTCGTCGACGTGCTCGCCTCTTCAGAGGATCCCCCGCTGTTGCCCCCACAGCCGGCGAGAGCGGCGGCGCCCGTGACGCCGATGCCGCCGAGTACCTTCCGTCTCGAGACGCTCTCCCCGAAGCGTTTGAGCTGCTTCGTCATCATCAGACGAAACTCCATCCCTAAATAAATACTCTACTATTGTTTCTATATAGATATGGATACTAGGCAATATCGATGCGGTATTATCGGGGCCGACGAACGATCCGAGATCCGTCTAAATGGCTCATAAATCACGTATCTCGGCGTTAGGCAGACCCGGGCGACGCCCGGATAAATAGGTATATAGATTGGCGTAGGTTTATGGTTGCGTGTCCCTGACCCACGAGTATGGAACGCCGCAAGGTGCAGGTCACCGGTGGCTCGACGTTCACCGTCTCGATCCCGAAGGACTGGGCGCGCGACCACGACGTCAGCGCCGGCGACGAGATCGCCTTCCACCCGGACAGCGGCTCGCTGCTGCTCTCGCCCGTGAGCGACGACGAGACGCAGCGCGGCACGTTCGACATCACCGGGATGGAGGGCGACGCGCTCACGCGGACGGTGATGACGATGTACGTCAGCGGCTTCGACGTCCTCGTCCTGGAGGCGAGTCGCATCACGTCCGATCAGCGCCGCGTCGTCCGCAACGCCACGCAGGGCCTCGTCGGCCTCGAAGTCCTGGAGGAGACGAGCGACCGCATCGTCGTCCAGGACCTCCTCGATTCGAGCGAGCTCTCCGTGCACAACGCTGTCCGCCGGATGCGCCTCATCGCGCTCTCCATGCTCGACGACGCCGTCACCGCCCTCTGTGAGAACGATCACGATATGGCCGAGGACGTCATCGAGCGCGACGACGACGTCGATCGCCTCTGGTTCGTCGTCTCGCGCATCTTCCGAGGATCCCTGCGTTCGCCACGCACCGCCCAGGAGATCGGCGTGACGCGCGAGACGTGTTTCGACTACCACTCCAGCGCCCGCCAGCTCGAACGGATCGGCGACCACGCGGCGAAGATCGCCAACGTCGCCCTCGAACTCGACGAACCCGTCCCGGCGGACGCCGCCGAGGCCCTCGGCGACCTCCACGAGGACGCCGCGGACATCGTCGACACGGCCATGGAGGCGCTGTTCGCCGAGGAGCGCGACGAGGCGACCGAGCTCGCCAACCGCACGCGCGAGTCCGTCCTCGGGATCGACGAGCACGCCCGCGCCCTCGACGACCTCCTTCGCGACCTCGAACCCCACGAGGCCCAACACCTCGGGCTCGTCGTGGACTCGCTCTCGCGCTGTGCGGACTACGGCGGGAACGTCGCGGAGACCGCGCTCCAGAAGGCCGCGCCCGCGCCCGATCTCTAAGAAGGCGCTAGTCGTCCGCCGCGGTGACGGGGCCGTCCGCGTCGACGTCCGCGGCGTCGGTCTCAACGCTCGGCGGATATTTGCCGCGCTCGATCTTCAGATCCGAGAGCGGACGCGCCATGCAGGTGAGACAGTAGTCCTCGGCTTCAGCCTCGCTGAGACCGCGCGCGGCCGGCTGGGCCACTTCGCCCTCGACGATCTCGGCCGAGCAGGCCAGACACATCCCGACGCGACAGGAGTACTCCTGTGCGATTCCCTCGCGGAGACAGGCCTTCAGGATCGTCTCGGTCTCCGAGACCTCGATGGTCTCGTCGCGCCCGACGAACTCGACGGTGTGATCGGTCATGGAACGCGGTTGGACGAGCGCCGGTAAAACTCTTTATCGCGCCGTGTCCCCGCGCCGACGACGGATTGGGTCCGAAACGTCCGTAAAGAGTTTTCACGGCCCGTCACAATCACCGCGGTATGACTACCCACGAGTTCGACTTCGTCGTCGTCGGCGCCGGCACCTCCGGGTGCTACGCCGCCGCGACCGCCGCGAAGGCGGGTTACGACGTCGTCGTCGTCGAACGGAAGGATGCCGCGGAGGCGGGCCACATCGCTTGCGGTGACGCGCTGAAGGGCGCGGCGAACTTCCCGGACGCCATCCCGAAGGCCGAACTCGAACCCGCCTTCACCAACACCGGCGTCGATCACGGTCGCTTCGAAATCCCTCAGGAGGACACCGTCCTCGACATCCCGATCCCCGGCGAACTCGCCGTCATCGACCGCTGGAAGTACGGCAAGCGGCTCATCGAGAGCGCGAGCGAGGCCGGCGTCGAGTTCCACTACGACACGGTCGTCCAAGACGTCGAACAGGACCGCTCGGGGCGCGTCACCGGTGTGGCGGCGACCCGGAAGGGCGACGCGGCCACGTACGACGCGGAGTTCGTCGTCGACGCCGCCGGCTCCCTCTCGCTCCTCCAGGACAAGGTGGACTTCACCGAGTCGACCTTCGACACGAACGTCGACTACTCGCAGTTCTGCTCCGCCTACCGCGAGATCGTCGAGGTCCCCGAGCCGGTCGAGTGGGACGACGCCCTCGTCTTCAAGCCGACCGAGCGCGCCGCCGGCTACCTCTGGTATTTCCCGCGCACGGACACGGAGATCAACGCCGGCCTCGGCTTCCAGATGAACGAGGAGCCGATGCACCTCGTCGAGGACCTCAAACGCGACCTGCGGAACCGCCCGGAGTTCGCCGGCGCCGAAGTGAAGGACAAACTCGGCGCGGCGCTCCCGACTCGACGCCCGTACGACTCCGCGACCCACCCCGGCTACCTCGCGGTCGGTGACGCCGCCGGCCACGTCAACCCCACGACGGGCGGCGGGATCGCCGGCGCCGCGTACGCCGGGAAGTACGCCGCCGAGGCCGCCATCGACGCTCTCGAGGACGGCGTTCACGACGAGGCCGCACTCTGGTCGTACAACGAGCGCGTCATGGACCACTTCGGCGCGCGCTACGCCGCTCTCGACGTCTACAACGTCCTCTCGACGGCTGTCGACGTCGACGACCTGATGAGCCTACTCGCCAGCCTCCCCGGTAAACAGCTCAGCGAAGCGCTCTACGCCGGCACGTCGAGCTTCGGCGTCGGCCTCGCCGCGAAGGTCGCCGCGAAGAGCTTCGGTCACTGGGGGCAGATCTACCAGATGTACCAGACCAAGCGCGTCGCAGACCAACTCCTCGAGCATTACGAGTCGTACCCCTCGAGTCCCGACGGGCTCGATCGCTGGCAGACGCGCCGCGACGACATCATGGACGACGTCTACGCGGTCACGGGTGCGGACGCGAAATACTGAACTGCCGGTTCCACGCCGAAGGCCGGCCGTAACTGACCGGCTGTCTCGTTCCGAGGCTATTTACCGTCCCGACACGCAGACGTGAGTCGTGAGTCACACGAACGACGACGAGACCACCGCGGACGTCGAGGCGGAACTCGACATGGCGGGCGCGTCCGGGCCCGACCTGGAGTTCCACGGCGGGGCCGCGGCGAGCGCGATTCCGCTCGGGGTCTTCGTCCTATGGGCGGTTGTACAGAGCGGTCTGTTCGGGATCGGCGACACGACCGGGCTCGTGATCGGGATGTTGGTCGCGCTCGTCGTCGGGCTGTTCTTCGCCAAGGGGGACTGGTCGGCGTACGCGAACGCGATCTTCGAGGGGATGACCCAGCGCGTGGCCGCGACGGCGATCGTCGCGTGGCTCTGGGCGGGGATGTTCGCCCAGCTCCTCCAGGACGGCGGCTTCGTCACCGGCCTCGTCTGGGTCGCCCAGTCGCTTCCGGTGTCGCAGGCGACGCTGCTCGCCATCCTCCCGGCCGTGACGTTCGTCCTCGCGGCGCTGCTCGCCACGGGGATCGGGACGGGCTACGGGACCGCCGTGACGTTCGTCACGACGTTCTTCCCGGCGACGGTGCTGCTCGGCGCGAACCCCGTGCTGATGTTCGGCGCCATCCTCTCCGGGGCGGCGTTCGGCGACAACCTCGCACCCGTCAGCGACACGACGATCGTGAGCGCGGTGACGCAGGACGCCGACATCGGTGGCGTCGTCGCCTCGCGCTTCAAGTACGCGGTGACGGCCGCCGCGCTCGCGTTCGTCGCCTACCTGATCGCGGGCGCGACGATGTCCACGGGCGCGGGGAACGGCACGCTCCCAAGCGGGAACCCCGTCGGGCTCGTCCACCTCGTCTCGATGGGCGTCGTCATCTACACCGCCGTCCGCGGCCGACACATCGTCGAGGCGATCACGTGGGGCATCCTCACTGCGATCGTCGCTAACCTCGTTCTCGGTCTCGAATCGATCAACGGGATGATTTCGTTCGTCGCGCCGGCGAACGCACCGTTCGCGGCGGCGTTCACGTGGCTCCCGGTCCTCTCGATGGCGGGTCCCGACACTGCGGCGGGCGTCGGCGGGAGCCTCTACGCCGGTGCGTCGGGCTTCTTCCCGCTCATCGTCCTCACGCTCCTCATCGTCGCCGGTGCGCGGATCATGATCCGCGGCGGGGCGTTCGAGGCGATTCAGGACTTCCTGCTCTCGACGACTGCGACGTCGGTGCGGCGCGCGGAGACGACGCTCGTCCTCGGGACGGCGCTCGTCAACGCCGCCATCACGATCAACACCGCGGCCGAGATCGCCATCTCCCCGTACGTCGCGCGCGTCGGCGAGTCGTTCAACATCAACGGCTACCGGCGAGCGAACATCCTCGACGCGAACACGTCCGCGCTCGGCTACATCTTCCCGTGGGCGGGCGGCGTCCTCGCCGGCTACTCGCAGATGCCGGCGCTCGTCGAGCAGTACGGCCCTGAGATGATCGTCAGCCCCGTGAACGTCGTGCCGTTCGTCTTCCACGGCTGGTTCCTCTTCGCGGTGTTCCTCGTCGCCGCGCTCACCGGGTTCGGTCTGGAGTACGTCCCGGACCGCGAGTCCGAGGAGGTGAGTCGCGTATGAACTGGACGAAGCTGACCGCCGGCTGGTCGTTCCGTACGAGCACGCCGCGTTTCGAGGTGGGCGCCGAGTTCGTGGTGTTCGTCACGGACACCGACGGTGGTGTTCGTGCCCGCGTCGGCGACACCGTGTTGACGGTCCACGACGTGCCCGACGGCGTGCGCGAGGGAACGAAGATCGCGGTGCGCGTCAGCGACTTCGACGACGCGGATCACACGGGCGACGTCGAATACCTGCGGACGGTCGGCGAGTCGACGTACTGAGGCGGAAGCGAGCGGCCGACGTCAGCCGTTTTTTCGATACGACGGAGAGAAGAACTTACGCCGGGGAGCCGACGTGCTGGACGCGTTCGATGTCGGCGGTGACGTGGACGCTGTTCGGGAAGTCCCAGGACATGATGTCTCGTGCAACCTCGTCGGCACCGCGGATCTCGACGCGCCGTCGATACACCGTGTAACTCCACGCGTCGAACGTGTCGCGCCCGCCGTCGAGGCGCTTGTACTGCGGGACGAAGTGTTGGGTCGGCGATTCAGAGTGCGGGCCTTTGAGCTCCGCACCCTTGCGGCGGACCGTGTCGCGGATGTCCTCGACGACGCCGTCGAGGGCCGCTCGGTCCCCGCTCTCCAGAGTGAGGCTTGTGACGAAAGTCATGGCTGGGATGCGCGTAACCGTACGCAACGACGTCCACCCTCAAAAACAGCGCGGTTGTTCGTCGCGCTCGTCTCCCCGGTAGTCTCCGACATTCTCTTAATCCGCCGCCGATTTAATGGACACAATGACGGTTGAAGCAACGAGCGCCGGTGCCATCCTGTTCCGGGACACCCGGGGCCGGCGCGAGTACCTCCTTCTCAAGAGCCGCCCCGGGGACTGGGAATTCCCCAAAGGCGGCGTGGAAGGGGACGAAGAACTCCAACAGACCGCCATCCGGGAGGTGCAGGAGGAGGCTGGGATCGGCGATTTCCGTCTCATCGACGGCTTTCGTGACGACTACGATTACGTCTTCGAAGCGAACGGGGACCGCATCCACAAGACGGTCCACCTCTTCATCGCCAAATCCTTCGAGGCCTCCGCCGAGCTCTCAAACGAGCATTCGGACCTCCAATGGCGCGATTACGAACAGGCACTGAACACGATCACGCAGGACGGCCCCCGCGACATCCTCGAGGACGCCCACGAGTTCCTCGACGAGTCGGACCTCTGAGATGGGCGGCGCGGAGTTCGGCTTCGAACTTCGCGTCTGCGCGTGGGCGGAGCGACACTGGACGCCCGCCGACCCCGACAGCTGCGTTCTCGTCGCACGCCAACTCGGCACCCAGCGGCGGCGCTGGGACACCGTGCTCGTCGAGGCCGATCCCGCGGGGCTCCGCGCGCGCGCCGCCTTCGGCCCCGAGGAACTCGACGCCGACCTCCTCGACGTCGTCCGGCACGCGCCCGCTGACTGGACGTACTACCGCGACGCGCTCCCCGATCCGGGCTACCCGTGGCGCTACGTCCGGGAGGCGATCCACCGCGCGAGCGCCCGCGGCGTCCTCGATGAGCGCAAGCGCTCGAATCGCATCGAGATCCGACGGATCGCGCCGTATCCGGACTGGGTGCGCCGGATCGTCGCGGTCGAGAACAAACCCGACCTCGACGCGTCCGCCGCGCGCGCCCTCGCCGACCAACTCGAACGGGACGTGGCGCTCGGCCTCGCCGACGAGGTGTGGGTCGCTACGCGCGCGGACGCGACTCGTGCGCTCGTCACGGAGATGCCGAGCGCCGCGGGCGTGTTGACGGTGGGGACGCCGGACGATACGGACGGCGACCGGACGGACGCGACGCACGAACGCGACTCGCTGTCGGTGGACGTCGCGTGGCACCCCCGGTCACTCGACCCGGACGCGACCGGGGTCCGCGTCACCGACCACGGTGATCCGACGACGTTCGAGTACGCCCCCGCGGCGGAGAAACGTGAGACGCGCGCCCGGATCGCCGAGCGCGCCTACGGCCGCGGGTGGCGCGCGTACGCCGACACGATGCGGCCGGACTGCCGGGCGTTTGACCTCCGCAATGCCGCGGACGGTTCCGTCCCCTACTGTCACGCGAAGGGCCGCGAGCAGACCGCCGCGGAGTGCTCGGGATCGTGTGCTGACTTCGCCCCCGAACCGCCCGGCTGGCGACAGCGCGGGTGGCCGATCGAGGGGGGCCCGGGGACGGCGGTGAAACGCCTGCTCGCCGAGCGACGACGGCGGCGACGGCCGGGGCTGTCCGAGCGCGACGACGACACGTGACGCGACGGCTACCGGCTCGGTGTTGGTGGTGACGACGTCACGAGTTGTCGAGCGTGACGGCGTCGCGCTCGACGGAGAGGCGGAACGTCGGGACGGTCCGGTAGATGAGTTCGACGACCCCCTTGCGCTTGAGTGATTGGAGGGCGCGTCGGACATCCTTCGCACCCGGTTCCTCGCCGTCGTCGGTCTCTAGGTCGTCGTATTCCTCCCGAAGACGGTGGAGGACGTTGACGACGCTCGCGGACTCCTCCTCGGGACCGGGTGCGACGCCGAACACGAGGCGCTCGAAGTCCGTCATGTGGACCTCGAAGGAGTCTGGATCCTCGCCGGTGACGGTTGCGCGTCCCTTCGCGGTCGCGCGGATGAGGCTGTCCTCGTCGCGGTAGTAGTACTCCTTCAGCTCCGATTCGAGATACTGGTGGACCTCGCTCCCTGACTCCATCCCCCAGCGCTCCTGGAGGGCCTTGTTCTTCGTCGGCTGGAGTTCCACGATGTCCGCGAGGCGTTCGGCCGCCTCCTCCGAGAGGGTCATGGTCCCGGCTATTCGGCGGCCCTATTTCGCCGTTTCCCCTCCGGAGTCGTCGTCCCCGCCTCGCCCCCACCGTTATGGGCCACCTTCCCATCCGTGTCACCATGAGCGATCCCGTTCAGCTCGACGTCGACGATGCGGGCGTCGCAACGATCACGATCGACCGCCCGGACCGACTGAACGCGCTCGATGGCACGACGCTCGAGTCCCTCCTCGGTGCGCTCGCGGACGCCGAGGCCGCCGACGCCCGTGCGATCGTCCTCGAAGGCGCAGGCGACGACGCGTTCGCCGCCGGGGCGGACATCGCCGAGATGGCGGAGTACGGCCCCGCGGAGGCCCACGCGTACGCCGATCTCGGCCACGACGTCACGCGCGCGATCGAGACGTTCCCGGCGCCCGTCATCGCCGCGATCGGTGGCTACGCGCTCGGCGGCGGCCTCGAACTCGCGCTCGCCTGTGACCTGCGCGTCGCCGCGGAGAGCGCCGTCCTCGGGCAGACCGAGACGGATCTCGGGATCGTCCCAGGATGGGGCGGGACCCAACGCCTTCCGCGACTCGTCGGCGACGAAACGGCGCGTCGGTTGATCTACTTCGGCGACCGGATCGACGGAGAAGACGCGTACGACCTCGGCCTCGTCGGTGACCTCGTCGCGCACGACGAACTGGACGAGTACGTCGCGGACCTCGCCGCTGACCTCGCCGCGCGCCCGCAGTTCGCGCTCGCCGCCGCGAAGGAAGCGATCACGAAGAGCCACGAGACCGATCTCGGCGCGGGACTCGACTTCGAGCGACGTACGTGGGCCTCGCTGTTCGGCACGCACGACCAACGCGAGGGGATGGCGGCGTTCCTGGAGGAGCGAGACCCGGTGTTTGAGTAGTGCGCGGCGGCTTTGCCGCCGCGAAAAGCGAATGGCGAAGCCGCTACGCGGACGCGACCGGCGACCCGCGACAAACAGTTAAGGCGTGGCCGACGGTATCAGGACCCATGACAGAACGAGTGAAGCTCAAGGATCTCGAAGAAGCCCTCGAAGGGCTCCCCTACCCGCTCAGCAAACAGAACGCCGTCGAGGAGGTGTCGGGGCTCGTGCTCGTCTACGCGGACGGTGAGGAGGCCGCCGCGGACGTCGTTGAGCGCATCCAAGAGGAGGTGTTCGACGATCCCGCGTCGCTTGCCACCTCGATCCGTAACAACCTCCCGACGGAGGCCGTCGGGGAGCCGGGTCAGTCGGAGGGCGAGGGCTGACGGCGTCGAACACGGAGGCTTATGTGGGCGGGTCAGCTACGGGGGTAGCATGGAATTCTGCGACGAGTGCGGGTCGATGATGCGGGCGGAGGACGACTTCTGGGTCTGTACGTCCTGCGGTCACGAGCAGCCGAAGGGTGACGCCGCCCAGTACACGGTCACGGAGGGGCAGGAAAAGTCGGAGATCGTCGACGTCTCCGACGCCGAGGACCGCGGACTCCCCTCCACGAAGACCTTCTGTCCGGAGTGTGGCAACGATCGGGCCTACTACTACATGCAGCAGATCCGCAGCGCCGACGAGTCCGAGACGCGCTTTTTCATCTGCACGGAGTGTGAGAACCGCTGGCGCGAGGACGACAACTAAGACGGACGTGGGTACTGCGGGGGATTCACTCCGTGAACTCACCGCTTTTGACATCCTCCCCGCCCTGAAGGACGAGGATTCCCACGGTACTACACCGCTGGGTTGGGATGGTTACGGTTCGTAGTCGCCCCAAAGGACGGCTACTGGCTGTGCCACCCAGCCGTTACTCCTATCCCGGCATGGGATTCGGAGGTACTTGTGCCGACTGCACCCCGAGTTCCAGGACAGAAAGGGGGTACTTTCTGCGTGGAATCGGGAATCCCAATACTGTCCGATTAGGTGGGCGGGCAGGCCGCCTCGGTTGGCTGTTAATACGGTGACTTTCCACATAAAACATCCGTTCAGCGTGTCGAACGTGGTTTCGTGGGGATTGTCGGATTCATCCCCGCTAAAGCATGGGGCTTTCTCCTCCCACTTCCGTAACCCGGACCGTACAGCGACGTGATCGCGGCCCCAACGCGACCGCAGACCGGACAGCAACGCGCCGGCCGACGCCTACGGTTTTCGCGCGAACGTGAGGTAGCCCGTGTGGCCGACGCCGCGGGTGCTCGGCCTGGACCCGCGCTCGTCGAAGTCCATCGCGCGCTGGATCGTCTCGACCGTATCGACGCTGGCGAGCCCCGCGTCGACGGCGGCCTCGTGGCTCGCGCGGGCATTCTCGACGAACGGCGAGTAGACGGCGACGAACCCCCCGGAAACGAGATGGTCGCGGAGGCGGGCGACGACGTCGGGGGCGTCCGCGGTGTCGAGCGTCACGAGGTCGAACGTCCCGAGATCATCGAGTTCCTCGGTGACGTCGCCAGCACGGACCTCGACCGTGTCCTCGACAGCGGCGAGCGTCATGTTCTCGCGGGCGACGTCCACGAACTCCTCGCGGGCCTCGAAGGTGAGGACGTTCGCCCCGAGACGACCGAGGTAGGCGGCGAGAACCCCTGTCCCGGTGCCCGCGTCGAGGACGCGGTCGCCTGCGGCCGCGCCCGTCTCACCGACGACGACGCCGATGTCCTTCGGCATCATCGGCGCGCCCGTCCGTTCGAGGTGATCGAAGAGATCGGGACCGCGCAGCGAGCGGACGGTGAACGGTTCGCCGAGATGCGTCTCGACGACCTGCCCCGGTTCGGGGTCCGCGGGGGTCTCAACGACGCCGAGGTCGGTGTGGAGCTCCTCGTCGGGGTGACAGAGGAACTCGCGGTTGTCCCGGACGAGGAGAAACGCCCTCACTCCAGCGTGGCGATCGCGGTGGCGAGGTCGCCGTCGGCACCCTTCAGGGCCGCGCGGGCCTCCTCCTCGCTCGCGCCCGTCCGCTGGACGACGATTTCGACGTCCGAGTCGGGGATCTCGGGCTCGCCGTCGTCGGCGTCGGCATCGGCGTCCGCGTCGCCGGATTCGACGGCAGCGGTGGCCTCGCGCTCCTCCGGCTGTCCGAGGATCTGGTAGGTTTCCTGTCCGCGGGCGTCCATCTGCGTGACGTCGGCGTCCGTGAAGACGAGCTCGCGCCCGTCGGCCGTCGTGATGACGACCTCTTCGGCATCGATCTCGGTGACGTCGATACCCATCTGTTCCATCATCTGCTGCATCTTCCGGGGGTTCATCCCGCCGCCTCCTCCGAACATGTCCGTTTCTCCGGCCGCCCGGGGCAAAAGCACTGCGGGTCGCGGGCGCATCGGGCGGTGTACGGTCGTCGTCGGGCCGTCACGACCGTCCGCATTCACCATGGAACACGACTACTGCGTGCCCGCCCCTTCCCGGATCTCGCACGGTGACCTTTTCGGCGACTCCGTCGGGGAAAAGCTCCCCCAAAACCGACTACGCCGTTCCCGCACCTTCCCGGATCTTGACGGCCATCCCGGTGTCGAAGTCCCGTACGGCCTCGGCGTCGAGTTCGAGGCGGCCGACGGCGATCGGGTAGCCGTCCTCGTGGACGACGACGACTTCGTCCCCGGCGCGGCCCTCGGGGTCGACGTCCGCGACGAACTTGGCGAAGACGTTCTTCCCCTCGCGGACGAACGGTTCGCTCTCGTCGCCGACGACGACGCGGCACGCGGGCGCGCCGAGGGCGTCGTGCAGGCGCTCGCCGCCGGCGAGGCCGAGCGTGAAGCGCCCGTCCGTCCCGAGGGAGACGAGTCGGTCGCCGTCGCGCGTCGAGACCTGCCGAGGGCGCCCGGACTTCGAGCGATCGACGTCGTACGCCTCCTCGTCGGGGAACAGCGCCGCACCGGCGCCCGCGCGGAACTGATAGTCCGCGATCGTCCGTAGGGTCCGTCGTTCCGAATCCTCCATACGGCACACCTCCACGCGACGCGGGCATGTACCCTTCGGACGGGAGAGGTGGGCTTATGTGCTGGGCGGCCCAAAACGCAAGCAAGATGGAAACGAAGACGCTCGCGGGACTGCCGATCCTCGTGACCGCGGCAGTGCTGTTGCTGTGGACGACGCTCACGATGAAGACCGTCGGCCCGATGACGCTCGGCGTCGGTGCGATTGCTTCCGTCGGACTCGCCATCGGAGCCCTCCTCATTGGCACCGCCGAAGACGGCCGCTCCGTCTAGAGCAGTACCGTCTCCGCCCGATCCGCCAAGTCCGTGAAGTCGTCGGCGGCCTCGACGAGTTCGTCGGCGGTCGACGCGCGAAAGCCGAACACTTCGACGCGGACCCCCTCGTGACGGAGGTGGTGACAGAGCCGCGAGAAATCCCCGTCGCCCGTGCAGAGTGCAACGGCGTCGACCTTCTCGGCGAGCGTGACGGCGTCGAGGCTGATGCCGACGTCCCAGTCGGCCTTCTTCGACCCGTCGCCGAACGTCTTTATCTCCTTGATCTTCGCCTCGAAGCCGATGTCACGCAGCGCCTCGAAGAACGACTCCTCCTGTGGGGAGTCCGCGCGGATGACGTAGGCGATGGCGCGGACGAGCTCGCGGCCGTCGACCGTGGCGTCGAGCAGGCCCGAGTAGTCGATGTTTTGCGAGAAGAGGCTGTGAGAGGAGTGATAGAGGTTCTGCGCATCCGCGAGGACGGCAACGCGCTGTGCAGGGTGGATCTCGGCCATCTGTTGGCGTCCGCTTCGCCGTTCTGGCGTAAAGAGGCTACGCACGGGGGCGGGCGCGCCGCCGCGGCGCTCGCTTCGACGCACCCCCGTTAGGCTTCGGGCGTCTCGTGACGGGTCAGCGCGAGCGTCTCGGGGTTGAGCGTGTAGTAGGACTCCCAGACGGGGTCGACGGTGACGACGCGGGTGTCGCCGAACGTCGATTCGGTGTGCTCGTGGTGGTGACCGACGAGACAGAGGTCGGGCGCGAGCGTCTCGACGAGTTCGTCGATGTGTCGGCAGCCGACGTCGTACTCCTCCATCACGGGTGTCCCGTGAGGGGCTTGATGGGTGAGGAGGACGTCGACACCGTCGAGTGATTTTGCCCGTTCGACGTCCGCGCGGACGAAGTGGCGACGGCGCTCGCCGGCGAGCGCGGAGCGGGGTTTGTCGTACTGCGTCGGTGCGTAGTTCCCCGAGAGACCCGCGACGCGAACGCCCTCAACGTCGACGGCGTCGCTGGCGATCAGGTGGGTGTTCTCGACGTCGTGCGAGCGGACGCGGCCGTGACGGAGCGCGTCGATGACGTCGAAGTTCTCGTTGTTGCCCGCGACGAAATAGGTGCGCATAGGGAGGTCGTAGTATTCGAGGTCGCCACACTGGACGGCGACGTCCTCGTCAGCAGCGCGGTAGGCGGCGAAGAGCGCCCGCTTGTGGGCGGGGGCATTCGCGTGAGCGTCACCGAGAACGAGCATCGTTCCGGTGGTGTCGGCCGCGCCAGCATAAATCCTCGCCAGTCGCGCGAGACGGCGACAGAATCTTATAACCGCGCCCGCTACGTGGATGTATGACCGGGACGCGCGCGCTCACGGGGTCGCCGACCGCCGAGAGCGTCAGCGTTCTCCCGCGCGTCGCTAAACGCGCGCGAGCCGGCTC
>Ga0207754_100462_pt1 | contig 15765 bp, 16 predicted proteins | sample A23E1SouthBayCA_FD_187728 | JGI IMG/M metagenome (GOLD analysis project Ga0207754, IMG submission 187728) | Aerobic enrichment media microbial communities from Eden Landing Ponds, California, USA - A23 E1 (SPAdes) | ecosystem: Environmental > Aquatic > Marine > Unclassified | place: Emeryville... | reverse complement strand
GTTCAGAGCGCGGACGCGCTCGTCGCCGCCGACGCCTTCTGGGGGACGAGCACTGAGGTCCACCGCGCCGTCACGCACTCGCTCGTCGTCGCGCCGTTCGCCGCCGCCGTCTTCGCGCTTGCCGCCACCCGTCATCGCCGTGGGCGCGTGCTCGCCGGGCTGGGTGCGCTCGCTCTCCCCCTTGGTGCGCTCGTCGTCTCGGGCGGTCTCGCCGGTGCCGTGATGGCGCTCTACGCTCTCGCGGGAATCGCCATCGCTCTCATTGCGCGCCGCCGCCTCGAACTCGGGCCGCGTGCGCTGGCGGCGACCGCGCTCGTTGGCCTCCTCACCCACCCCTTCGGCGACCTCCTGACGGGGACGCCGCCGGACTTCCTCTACCCGCTCCCGTGGCACCTGCTCGCCGCGCGCCCCACGCCGTTCACCGACCCAACGCTCGATCTGCTTGCGGCGTTCGCGCTCGAACTCGTCTGCCTCTGGGCGGGGGTCTACGCCTATCACCGCGTCTCGGGGACGCCACTTCGTACGCACCTGCACGGACGGGCCGCCGCCGGTGCCGCGTACGCGCTCGCTGCGCTCGTCATCACGCCACCGACGCTCGACGTCTCGTACCATTTCGTCTTCAGCGTCGTCGCCGTCGGCGCGGTGGGCGTCATCGAACCGACGAACCGCCGGCTCCCCGATCTCCCGAGCGCCGCCGTCACCGGCCTCGCGGCCGTCACCGCTGCCGGCGTCGGTTACACGCTCGCCTACCTGCTACTCTGAGCGGGCCCGCCCGACACCTTTGTAACACGGCACCGCGAAGCGTCGTCGAACGATGGACGGGACGCGACTCGGTCAGGTACTCGAGACCGAGCGGACGAACGCCATGCTCTCGTGGGCGCTCGTCGCGCTCGTCGTCGCCGTCGCGGGTGCGAGCGTCTGGGCGGGTGATCTCACGTGGAGCGCGTTCTGTGCGGGTATCGCGGCGCTCGCCGTCGTCCCCCCGGTCGCGTACCGGAATCACCGCGTGATGCTCCCCTGGGAGGTGTTCGTCGTCGCGTTTCTCCCCGTGCTCGGACACGCGCTCGCCACGTGGTGGCTGACGAGCGCCATCGCCACCTACCTCTCCGTGGCGGCGCTCGCGCTCGTCCTCGTCGTCGAACTCGACGTCTTCACCACCGTTCGGATGACGGACCGCGTCGCTGCGTTCGTCGTCGTCGTCGCCACGATGGCCATCGCGGGTCTCTGGGCGGTCGTCCAGTGGCTCAGCGACGTCTACCTCGGAACGACGCTCGTCTACGTTGCCCGCCCCGTCACGCCGGCCGTCGACGCCGTGTCCCTCGACGCGCTCATGTGGGACTTCGTCGCCGCCACCGCTTGTGGCGTCGTCGGCGCAGGACTCTTCGTCCTCTACTTCCAGCGTCGCGTCCGTGCCGACGCGCGCTTCGCGGCGGAGGTACGCGAATGAGGATCCGCGATCGCCTCGGGATCTCGAAGCACCGGCAGGCGCAACTCGCGCGTGTCCTCCAGTTCTGTCTCGTCGGCTTCGTCTTCGTCGGCCTCTACGAGGGGCAACTCGGCGTCGTCGTCAACGCCGCCGTCGGCCTCGGCGTCTCCGCCCTCCCAGCGGTCCTCGAACGCGACTACGGCGTCCCGATGGACCCCGCGCTCGTCCTCTGGGTGACGCTCGCCGTCTTCCTCCACGCCCTCGGCACCGTCGGCATCCCGGGAACGGGCTCCTTCTACGGGAACGTCTGGTGGTGGGACCACCTCACGCACACCCTCTCGTCGTCGGTCGTGGCCGCGGCCGGCTACGCCGTCGTCCGCGCCATCGACGAGCACACCGATGCCGTCTACTTCCCGCCCGCGTTCCTCTTCGTCCTCCTCTTCGTCATCACGCTCGCCTTCGGCGTCTTCTGGGAGATCGTCGAGTTCGCTATCTCCGAGATCGCCGCGCTCGCCGACGTCACGAGCGTTCTCACGCAGTACGGGGTCACCGACACGATGCTTGACCTCCTCTTCGACACCGCCGGCGCGCTCGTCGTCGCCGTCGGCGGGACGACGTATCTCTCCGGCGTCGTCGACACGCTCACTGCACGCCTCGACGCCCGCCGCGAGGAGTGACCGGTCGGCGGCCACGTTTAAGGCGGCAGCGCATGAACGATCGGTATGGTCTACAAGAAGATCGACCTCGTCGGGACCAGCACCGAGAGCTTCGACGACGCCGTCGACGACGCACTCAACCGAGCCGAAGAGACGCTCGACAACGTCTCGTGGGCCGAAGTCGTCGAGCAACGCGTCGGCATCGAGGGTCGCGACGGCCGCCAGTACCAAGTCGAAGTCGAAGTCGCGTTCGGCCTCGACGACTGACTCCGCCGTCGCGCGACGCGCATCCCACCCGATTTTTCTCGCGTTCTCCGTAAGCACGGCTCCGCGCGACGCAGACTGAATCGCACGGCTCACACCGCGCATAGCGTGGCGTTCGTGGTTTCGCGGGCCCTCGCTGGCGCTCGGCTCCGCGCTATTCACGCCTCGGTATGCTCAGCGTTCGTGGTTTCGCGGGCCCTCGCTGGCGCTCGGCCCCGCGCTCTACTCGAATCCCCGTCCTCCGCTCACGTAGTCGGGGCGTGTCGGCGGTTCCTCCTGGCTGCGTCCCTCCAGCACCGGAAGGTCGAGGATGCGGTAGTAGGCGCGATACGCCCGCGCGACCGACGTCGTGACGGCGCGGACGGCGTCGTCGAAGTCCTCGGCCGCGAAGCGGCCGCCGGGGAAGAGCCGCCGGTGGACGTAGAAATCCGCGAGCGCACCGTTGCGGGTGTAGTGTGGTTCGTAGATCGCGTCGGTCGTCTCACACTCCGCCTCGATCGTTTCGACGGCCTCACGCATCCCCTCGGCCTCGTCGACGACGGCGCGCGCGGCGACGTGACGCTCCGGTTCGTCGCCGTCCTCGTACGCGATGTCCCGCGACGCGTACTCCTCGACGTCAGCGTCGCCGAGTTCGAAGGCGAGTGCCTGCACGGGCGAGTGATGGGAGGTGACGTAGAGATATTCGCCGCTCGTCGGGCCGTACACCAAGAAGGGCTCGTCGTCAACCGTGGTGAAGCGATAGCCGCGACAGTCGGCACCGTGGCGATCAGTGAACGATTCGAGGGTCCCATCGTGGGTGTGGCGGGCGGCCTCGGCGTAGCCCGCGACGGTTCCAAGGGCATCCGCACGCGTGGTGGGCATACCCGCGGAAGGGGAAGCGCGCCTAAATCAGGTGCGGAAGGACTCGCCGCATCCGCACTCGGCCTCGACGTTCGGGTTCTCGACGTTGAAGCCGGCGGCCTGCAGGCCGCTCTCGTAGTCGAGTCGGCTGCCCGCAATGTACTGTTCGCTCGCCGGATCGACGAAGACGCGCAGGCCGTGGGCCTCGACGATCTGGTCGTCCTCCTCGGGCGCGTCGTCGAAGCGCATCCCGTAGGAGAGCCCGGCGCAGCCGCCTTGCTGGACGAAGAGGCGCAGGCCCGCGACGTCCGTGTCCAGCCCCTCGCCGTCGAGCAGCGAGAGCGCCTGCTCGGCGGCGTCCTCCGTCACGCGGACCGTTTCGGCCGGTGATCCGCTGTCGGCAGTCGTACTCATACGCGTTGCAACGTCGCCCAGATGGTTAACTGTGGCGTCGGGTGGGCCATCCGCCGGTATCCGATCCCCGGAAACGCCCGATACGGCGGCGAACCATTGGCGCCGTCTCACGACCGCCCGACGCACCCGGCGTCGCGTTCGTCGGCCGGCGTCGCCGCCGGGAACCAGAGCCGAACGGTCGTCCCGTCATCGGTCCGCTTGAAGGTGACGTCGCCGCCGAGGCGACGCAGACACCAGACGACCGTCCACAGCCCGAGCCCGCTCCCGTGTTCGAGGTCGCTCTCCGTCCCGTTCGTCAACACCTCGACTTCGGCCTCCGGGATCCCCGGTCCATCGTCGCGCACTGCGAGGACGACCGCGTACTCGTCGCCGTCGGCGACCGACGCACCGATTTCGACGGATGGCGTCGGGTCCGTCGCGTGCTCGATGGCGTTCTCAACGACGTTCTCCAGCGTGAAGGCGAGGTGCCGTCGGTCCGTGGTGACGACGAGGTCGTCGGGAACGTCCGACGTGATCGCCGCACGTTCGTCGAACTCCTCGACGACGCCCGCGACGACGTCGGCGACGGCAACGTCGCCGATGACGAGGTCGCTACCCCGGAGGCGATCGAAACGACGCGCCTTCTCGCCGATGGCGGCCAGTGCTTCGCCGCTCTCGTGAGCGTTCGCGGCGAGCGTCCGGATCTTCGGGTGTTCGGCCTCCTCCTCGATGACGGCCGTCGATCCGAGGACGGTCGTCAGCCTGTTCCGGAGGTTGTGCCGGAGGACGCGATTGAACACCTCCAGACGCTGCTCGTTCTCGCGCTCGGCGGTGACGTCGCGGAACAACAGCGTGTGCCCGACGACGGTGTCCCCCGAGACGAGCGGCGAGCGGTGGACCGCGAACACGTATCGTCCGTCGTCGGTCGTGACGGAGATGGAGCGGTCCTCTCCGCTCCGGACCGCGTCGAAATCGATCGTGAGGGCGGTCGCGGCGTCGCGTCCGATCGTCGTTGTCTCGTCCTCGTCGAGGAGGACGTCGAGTGCGGCATCGTTGACGTCGACGATCCGATCGGCGTCGTCGACGATCACGACGGGGTCCGGGAGCGCGTCGATCGCCTGTTCGTCCGCGACGCGCCCGGCTTTCGGGCTGGCGTCGAACATCTGCTTGCCGCCGAACGCGTACGCGTCGAGCCCCGCATGGAGGACCGAGAGGGGTACCGCCCAGATGAGCGTCGAGGCCGGCCCGAGATCGAGGATCCACACCGCGACGCCGATTCCGGGCGGGATCGTGCTGAGCGCGACGGCGACGGCCTCGCTCCGGTAGAGCGGGCCGTAACTGTGGATCGTCTCGACGAGTAGGTAGACACCGACGGTCACGTACGCCATATCGACCGCGAGGGTGGCGAGCGCGCCCGACCGGAGAGTGTAGTCGAGCGTGACGACGCCGAGGACGTGGACGAGGGTGACATCGGTCCAGAAGAGGTCGTGGAACGACGACGTGAGGAGGAGCAGACTTCCGAGGGCCGGGACGACGGCGAGGGCGGCGAACGCCAGCCACCCGCGCGCGCCGACGCGCCCGGTGTATTCGAGCGCGAACCCGAGGAAGAGATAGCCGAGCCACACGAACGCGAGGACGCACATTACCTCGAAGGCGACGCGCCACGCCGGCGCGGTGACGAGCAACCCCACGCTGTACGTGAGACACCCCAACGCCTGTGTGGCGATCGTCGCCACGAACCAGTCGACACTCGGACGACCGCGGTGTGGGAGGAGGTAGGCCGTGAGCGCCGCCAGCGAGCACGCCGCGGCGAACGACACGACGACGGCCAGCGGGATCGACTGTGAGAGCGCGTTCATCGAGAGGGGCCTTCCGGGCCAATGGCGTGACACGGTCGCACTCCCACGCCGTGCGACGCGCGCGATTCTACTAACGGAGCGCGTAGACGCGTTCGGGCGCGACGCCGGCATCGACAGCGGAATCGGGAGCTGAACGGATCGGAGTCGGCCGGCGCGTCCGCCCGTGTCCGGCGCGCGTCCCGCGTCACTCCGTGTCCGCGAAGCGCGCGTCGACGCTGTTCGCGTGTCCCTCGAGTCCCTCCGCGTCCGCGAGGGTCGTCACGGTGTCGCGCAGGTCCGCGAGCGCGTCCCGATCGAGGCGCTGGACGGTGCTCGCACGGAGGAACGTATCGACACCCAGCCCGCCCTTCACGCGTGCGCCGGCGTTCGTCGGGAGGACGTGGTTCGTCCCCGTCGCGTAGTCGCCCGCCGCGACGGGCGTGTACGGCCCGAGGAAGACGCTGCCCGCGTCGTCGATCCGGTCGAGGATCGCCTCGTCGTCGGCCGCTTGGATCGAGAGGTGCTCAGCGGCGTACTCCTCCGCGAACAACACGGCCTCGCTCATCGAGCGCGCGTAAAAGACGCCGCTGGCGTCGGCATCGAGCGCGGACTCGATGACGTCCGCCCGCTCGCGCTCGTCGAGGTGTGCCGCGATGGCGTCGGTGATCGCCGCCGCGACGTCCGCGTCGTCCGTCACGGCGACGACGGATGCCTCGGGGTCGTGTTCGGCCTGTGCGAGCAGGTCGGCGGCCACGTACTCGGGCTCACAGGTCTCGTCCGCGATGACACAGACCTCCGAGGGGCCGGCGAGGAAGTCGATTTCGACGTCCCCGCGAACCTCGGCCTTCCCCGCAGTCACCCACTTGTTACCGGGCCCGACGATCAGTTGCGTGCGATCGACCGTCTCCGTCCCGTAGGCGAGCGCGGCAATGGCCTGCGCGCCGCCCGCGGCGTACACCCGATCCGCGCCCGCCGCGTGGCAGGCCGCGAGCGTCACGGGGTGCAGTTCCTCCGCGGGCGGCGTCGCCACCGCCACCTGCTCAACGCCCGCGACCTTCGCGGGCACCACGGTCATGATAACGCTGGACGGGTACGTCGCCGCTCCGCCGGGGGCGTACGCGCCGACGCGTTCGATCGGCCGGAACCGACGGCCGAGTTCGCGCCCATCGACCGTCTCCGTCCAGTCCCCGGGGAGCTGGCGCTCGTGGAACGCCCGGACGTTTTCGATCGCCGTCTCGATCGCCTCGCGGACGTCGTCGTCGATGTCGTCGTACGCGCGCTCGGCTTGGTCGGTGACGTCGATGTTTCCGACCTCAACGCCGTCGAACTCGCTGGAGAACTCGCGGAGCGCGGCGTCGCCCTCCGTCCGGACGCGTGAGACGATGTCGCGGACGTCGTCGCGCACCGCGTCGATGCCGGCGTCGCGCTCGAACAGCGCGCGCCGTCGCGCCGGTCCGAGATCCGCGAGCGCCTCGGCTTCGATGGTCATACCGGATACCTCGGGTGGGCAGCGGTAAACCGTTACGCTACTCGCGCTGGTGCGTGGCTCGCGCCGCCAGCGTGCTCCGTTCGCGCGACGGCCCGCGGGATATGCGAGACCCACTGGTGAGACCAGCCATGGGCCCTCCGAGGTTCGCCTTTAGATATAGCTAGCGTACTGATCAAACCACGAAGCCAGCATCCGCGAACCTTCCGGATCCTTCGGACCACTCGGTTCGCGGATCTCTCGCCGAAGGCGAGGCCGAGAAAGGCCTGAAGTCCCTGACGACGACTTTTGTCGTCAGAACGCCCCGCGTTCTGACTGAACAGTAGGAAGCTTCGCTTCCTACGGTGGTCGAGCTTTTGCAAGCGAGCATCGCGGGACGCGAAGCGTCCCGCTGGCCGTACGGGCGACTCACGTGTCGCCCGTACAACGAAGCGAGCGCTGCAAAAGGTCGAGGTGTACTGCCCGGAACACTAACGACCGGCCTCATCCCGGGGCGGCGTACCGCGTCGGCCGGGAAACCCTCGTGCCGGGCAGGATCGCCGCGGGGTCAGTTGGGCCCCGCGGGGGGCGTGACGTGCCCTACGCGCGCGGTCCCTCTCGGGAGCCGCGTGTATGCGGCGCGCCCGGGTTCTCCACGCGTCATCGCGCCCGGAGTGGGTAGGCTCGGGTGGGGACTTGAGGCGCGCGAGAGGGTCTACGAGGGGCGCGCGTTTGAGGCCTCCGCCTTACAGTTGTCCAAGGCGAACGCCCATGTCTTTAGCCGTGGGAGGAAGTCAAGCCCGAGTGTCGACGTCGCGCGCGTCCTCGTCGAGCTGATAGACCTGCTCGCGGGTCTCGCAGACGCCGCAAACGCACTCGGCGTAGCCAGCCTCGGCGAGTTCGGCGAGCGCGTCGCGCGCTTCGTCCTCGTCGATACGGGCCTCGCTCGCCACCTCGGCCGGCGAGAGGGGGCCGCGATTGTCGAGGACCACGCGGGCCAGCTTCGCGTGGCACGAGAGTTGGACGGTGCCGCTCATACCGCGATGTTGCCGATGCCCGCCAAAAACCCTTGCCTTACCGGCGAGGACGGTGTCAGACGGTGATACGGGCGGCGTTCACGGCTATCCCACTCACGGCGCGGGACGCCCCGCCGTTCACGCCGGGCCGGATCCTGCCGTCGCACGCGCCGCCGGTAGACGTTCGTCCATCGACTGCGGCTCGGCACAAAGCTTGATAACGCTTGCCACGTTACTAGCGACCATGGAACAGAAAGTGCTCGACGTCGACCGGTACGTCCCGAGTGACTACCTCAAGCGTAAGCTCCTCTCCGGGGAGATCGAGACGTTGACGCTCCACGAGCGCGTCGCGGACCCCGGCGACACCTTCGAGGTACACGACGCGACGTTCGAGATCACGGCCGTCGAAGTACGCGATGCGGCCGATCTCGACGTCCCCGACGAGGACGGGAACGCCGTCGTCCACTTCTTCGAGCGCGTGGCGTAGGGTCTAGAGCCAGCCGTCGCGGTCGAGGAGTTCGCCGTTGAGGACGGAAGCACCCGCGGCCCCGCGGAGCGTGTTGTGCGCGAGCGTGTTGTACTGGACGCCCGCGGGCGTCTCCTGCACGCCGCCGGCCGCGACCGCCATGCCGTTCCCGAGGAACCGATCGAGGCGCGGCTGCGGACGATCCGGTTCGTCGAAGGATTCGATCAGCGGGTCGGGCGCGCTCGGGAGATCCTGCGTGGCTGCCTCGTCGAAGGCCTCGTAGATCTCGGCGACCGTCGGATCGTCGCCGAGCTCGGCCCAGACGTTCTCTAAGTGGCCATCGAGCGTCGCCACGCGGTTACACGAGGCCGACACCTCGACGTCGTGCCACTGGACCTCGCTCCCGTCGAACTCGCCGAGGAGCTTGCGCGATTCGGTCTCCATCTTCTCCTCCTCGCCACCGATGTACGGGATGACGTTGTCGAGGATCTCCATGGACGTCACGCCGGAGTAGCCCGCCCCGGAGACGGCCTGGAGGGTGGAAACGTGCACGCGTTCCAACCCGAAAGTGTCGAGCGCGGCGAGCGTTGGGACCATCGTGATCGTCGAGCAGTTCGGGTTCTTCACGAGCGCGCCGTCCCACCCTCGCTCGTCGCGCTGGACCTCGATGAGGTCGAGGTGGTCGGGGTTGACCTCGGGGATGACGAGCGGGACGTCGTCGGCGTTGCGCTCGTTCGAGGAGTTCGAGGAGACGACGTAGCCCGCCTCGCAGAAGTCCGATTCGACGCGCTCGGCGACCGACGAAGGTAGCGAGGAGAAGATCAGATCGACGTCGTCGGGGACGGCCGCGGGCGTCGTCTCGACGACCTCGACGTCCGCGATCGCGTCCGGGATCGGCGTGTCGACGCGCCACTTCGCGGCTTTGTGGTAGGGGCTCCCGGCCGACTCGGCCGAGGCGGTCAGGGCGGCGATTTCGAACGTCGGGTGATCGGAGAGCAACTGGATGAACCGCTGTCCGACGGCACCGGTCGCTCCGAGTACGGCAACGCGTGTCATTACCTCACGGAAGGCGTGAGGGCGACAAAGTGGCTTCGGTTTGGACGCTCAGTTCCGCTTGTGCGTGATGTAGCCCGCGATGCGGTTGCGGACCTCCTTGGACTCGATGTTCGTGAGCTCGGAGACGGCCTCCTTGTTGTGCTCGAAGTCCTGGCGGCTGAACGCGTCCGGGTATCGTTCGAGGAGGATGTTCCCCGTCTTCTTGACGTAGTCGGGCTTGATCGCCATGGTCGCAGTTCGACCGGCGAGCGTTAAAACGTTCTGTCTTCGACTCTCCCGTCGACTCCCGCCGACCGCCCTCACGCGTCCGCGAACCAGTCGTCGACGGCGTCGCGCACTCGCGCGCGCACGACCGGGTCGTCGCTCGGCCGGCCGATCGAGACCGCGTCCGCGCCGTACGCGAGGTACTCGCGCACCATCTCACGGTCCCGGACGCCGTTGTTGGCGATCAAGACCCCGTCGAAGGCCTCGCGGACGCTCGCCACGACCTCTTCCGAGTCCATCGCGTCGACGTGCAGGACGGTCGCGCCCGCGTCGTCGAGGGCGCCCGCGAGCGCCGGGAGGTCGACGCCTGACACCTCCGCGCGGACTTTCACGCTCGCCGTCGCGCCCTCGTCGCTCGCGGCCGCGACGATGTCGCGGAGGCGGTCGGTATCGGCGAGCAGCGTCTCGCCCGCGCCCGCCGCACACATTTCGGACTGTCGGCAGTGTGCGTTCACCTCTAGGATCGCATCGCGCGCCGCACAGACGCGCGCAACGGGCCGGATCGTCTCCGGCGTCGTCGCGCGGACGTTCACCCCCGCGTCGATCGGTGCGTCCGCGAGACGCCCGAGTTCGTCAGCGACGAACGCCACGGGGTCATCCGGCAGGAATTCGTCCCGGTTCCGGTCGGCGGCCATGCGCTCCGCCGCCGTTCTAGTGGGTTCATCGACTGCGACTCCGCCGAGGAACGCGAGGCCAGCCTCGCCGCTCGCATCGCGCGCCCACTCGGCGTCCGCCTCCCCCGAGAGACTGGCGAGCGCGACCCGCGGGTGGAACGGCACGTCGGTGTCCGCACCCACGTCAGCGTCCGAATCACTCATCGACGCCCTCCAGTGCGTCCGCGCAGGCCCGGGCGACGCGTGCCGCGTCCGCGTCGGAGTCCATGCGCGTGTCCGTGCGGACGACCGGCCGATCGAGCGCCGTCCCGTCCTCGGTATCGAGCACGAACGCGTCCGCGAAGTCGTAAGCCTCGGCGACGCCCGCCGTGCTCGGCTCGCGGCCCGTCGCGCGCATGAGGTCGTCCGCCGGCCCGCTGAACACCTCGTCCTCGACGAACGGCGAGACGGCGACCACTGGCGTCTCGTGGAGCGCCTCGCGCACGCCGTCGAGGGCGAGCAGCGGTCCGAGGCTCGTCACGGGGTTCGATGGCCCGACGATCACGGGCTCACGGAGCGCCTCGCGCACCGCGTCGGTCGGTTCGGCGTCGTCCGCCCCGCGGAACTCCACGTCCGCGACGTCGACGTCCGCGCGCCGGTCCACCCAGAACTCTTGGAAATGCATGACGTCGGCGGACTCGCGCTCCACACCACCGTCCGTTCCGCCTGCGTCGCTGCGCGACGCGTGGATCAGCGTCGCCACCGGGTCATCGCTCATCGGGAGAAGGGTGACGTCGAGGGCGAAGGCGTCAGCGAGCGTCCGTGTGACCTCCGTGAGGCTGTTCCCCTCGTCGAGGAGGCTCGTCCGGAGGAGGTGGACCGCACGGTCCCGATCACCGATCGTCATGAACTCGCGTGCCCCGGAGAAACGTCGCCAGCGCGCGATCTCCCGCCCGGCGGTCTGCGCCGCGGCGTCGAGGTAGCGCGGCCCCGAATCGAGGTCCGCGCGATCCGCGAGCGATTCGACTTCATCGTGCGTCTCGTGGGTGTCGTCCGCGATCCCCCACCAGAACTCCCGGTCGAGGACGCCGCCGCGATCGAAGAGCACCGTGTCGAGATCCGGCGAGACGAGGACGCCACCGAGTTCGACGTCGTCGCCCGTGTTGGCGACCACCGTCGTCTCCACCGGATCGAAGACGTCGGCCGCGCCGGCGAGGAGTTTGGGGGTTCCGGTCCCCCCGGAGAGGAACGTCGGCATAGGTCCGGAGAGGGACGGCGTGTGGTAAACGCTTGCGTCAGCGGCGGACGACGGTCGCGGTGACTACGCCGCGATCACGCGGTCGTCGTCGTGGACGCCGTCGTTTCGTTCGTCGTCGTTTCGCTCGTGGTGGTCGTTTCATTCGCGGTCGTGGACGTCGTCGTTTCGTTCGACGCCGTCTCGTTGGCGAACTGCTGTTCGGCCTGGCTCAGCCACACAGGCGTCGGATCGGTCGATCCGACCGCGGTGTACGTTCGCGTCGAGTCGAGTGCGGCCTGTTCGGTCGCCACGTGGAACTGCTGGCGCTTGACGACCCCGTCGCTCGTGATGCCGAGTCGGACGGTGACGTTCGCCTCGCTGGCGTTCCCGAAGGCCGAGGTGTTGGCGATCGGGAGCGTCGCGGGGTGCGCGACGTACGTGTGGAGCGTGGAGTTATCGAACGTCGTCGTTCCATCGTACGTGAAGTTCGCGCGCTCCGTGATCGAGGCCACGCCGGGCGACGCGTACGCGCTGGCGTTCGTCGAGCGCAGTGCGCTCTGCGCGAACACCGTACGGTTGCCGGTGGTGATGCGGGTGTATGTCTCCCCGTCGGGACCCTCGTACACCTGGCTATCACGGACCCCCTGCACGACCCGCAGGGAGTAGGCGTTCGTGTCGAGGTTCGCGCGCACCGTGGTCAGACGGGAGGCGGACTGGCCGTTCGCGTAACTGGCGTTCGACTGGATGCTGTAGGTGAAATTGCCGGCATCGTGGATCGCCGCCGCGTGCTGCTGGTCGATCTGCGTGCCGTTTAGCGGTGTCTGGTACGGCTGGGCGGTCGTCGCGTCACCGCTCCCTTGCGGGCCGGAGATCGCGCTGCAACCCGCGAGGGTGACGAGCGCGACGAGACAGAGGGCGGCGATCGTCTTCGTGTAGCGCACGCTCCGACGTCGGGACGCGCCCCGGTATAAGCTGTCGATCCGCGGGATGCCCCCGGCCGTTTTTGTAGGACGGCGCGCGAACCACGGACCGTGACGACGATCAAGGACAGCGTCCACGACCACATCGAGGTACGCGGCGTCGCGGCCGCCCTCCTCGATACGCCGCCCGTCCAGCGCCTCCGGCGCGTCCACCAACTCGGCACGGCGAGCCTCGTCTACCCCGCCGCGAACCACACCCGTTTCGAGCATAGCCTCGGGGTCTACCACCTCGCCGGCGAGGCGCTCGACAGCCTCGACGTGGACGGCGTCCAGGCGAAACGCGTTCGCGCTGCCGCGATCCTCCACGACGTCGGCCACGGTCCGTTCAGTCACGCGATCGAGGGGCTGATCCACGACCGGACCGGGAAGTACCACGATGACGTCGACGACCTGCTCGCCTCGGGCGACGTCGCTCGCGTCCTCGACGAGTGCGGCCTCGATCCCGCGCGCGTCGCGGCGATGGTGCGCGGCGAGGGCGACCTCGCGGGGATCGTCGCGGGCGAACTCGACGTCGATCGCATGGACTACCTCGTGCGCGACGCCCACCACACCGGCGTCCCGTACGGCACGATCGATCACGGGCGTCTCGTTCGCGCGCTCACGCGCCACGACGGGGCACTCGTGCTCGACGAGGGGAACGTCCAGAGCGCCGAGTCGCTCCTGCTCGCGCGTGCCCTGATGAATCCCACCGTCTACAACCACCACGTCGCGCGTATCTCGACGGCGATGCTCCGCCGCGCCGCCGAACGCCTGTTGGCGACCACCGAGACGACGCCCGAGACCCTCCGCCGCATGGACGACCCCGCGCTCCGAACGGCACTCCGCGACTGCGACGCGAGCGCGGCCTTCGCTCGCCGCCTCGATCGGCGAGACCTCTACAAGCGCGCCGTCTGGGCGGAGATGGCCGACGTCGCGGACGACCCGGTTGCGGACGATCCCGTCCTCGACGCCGACCGAGGAGAGATCCGCGGGTACGAGCGCGGGATCGCCGATCGGGCCGGGGTGTCACGCGACGCCGTCCTCCTCGACGTCCGCCCGCGCCCGACGATGCGCGAATCCGACTCGCGCGTCCTCGTCAACGGCGAGGTCCGGCGACTCGACGAGCAGTCCACGCTCGTCCGCGCGCTCCAGATGGCCCAGCGTGAGCAGTGGCGACTCGGCGTCTACGCGCCTCCCGACGAGGTGGACGCCGTCGGCCGCGCCGCCGTCGACGTCCTCGGCCTCGACATCGACGGCGCGCTCGTCAACGAGACGACGCGCGGCCAGTACAACCTCGGTGACTTCGGGGAGAATTAAGCGCGTGCGCCACGCAGACGACCCATGGAGCTAGAGGGAACGATTCTCGCGGGCCGCGACTTCGCGGCCGTCGAGGGGCGCGTCGTCGTCGACGACGGGGAAATCGTCGCCGTCGAGGAGGCGAGCGTGGAGAGCGACGACATCGTCCTCCCGGCGTTCGTAAACGCGCACACGCACATCGGCGACTCGATCGCGAAGGACGCGGGCCGCGGTCTCTCGCTTGACGAACTCGTCGCGCCGCCCGACGGACTGAAACACCGACTACTGCGGGAGGCGGACCGAGACGAACTGATCGCGGGGATGCGCCGCTCGCTCGCCTTCATGGCGGAGTCGGGGACCGCGGCGACGCTGGAATTCCGTGAGGGCGGCGTACCGGGCGTGGAGGCGCTACGCGAGGCGAGTGACGAAGTCGACGTCGACGTGCTCGCGTTCGGGCGCGACGACCCCGACGTCCTCGACGTTTCCGATGGGTACGGCGCGAGCGGTGCGAACGACGACGACTTCACGGTTGAGCGCGGCCGGGCACGCGACGCCGGCAAACCCTTCGCCATCCACGCCGGCGAGGTCGACGCGACCGACATCCACCCCGCGATCGACCTCGAGCCCGATCTGCTCGTCCACATGGTTCATGCCGACGACGAGCATCTCGCCCGCGTCGCGGCCGACGGGATCCCGATCGCCGTCTGTCCGCGCTCCAACCTCGTGACGGACGTCGGCCTCCCGGACGTCCCCGACCTCCTCGCGCACACGACGGTCGCGCTCGGGACGGACAACGTGATGCTGAACTCGCCGTCGATGTTCCGCGAGATGGCGTACACCGCGAAGCGCTACGACGTGACGGCCGTCGAAGTCCTGCGGATGGCGACGACCGCCGGCGCGGAGATCGTGGGGAGAAACGACGGTCTGATCGAGGCGGGGCGGGACGCGAACCTCCTCGTCCTCGACGGCGACTCGCACAACCTCGCCGGCTACCGCGACCCCGTGCGCGCGGCGGTGCGCCGCGCGGGCGCGAGCGACGTGAAGCGCGTCCTTCACGCCTGATTCGCCCTACTCCGCGGGACGGAGGTGTTCGCAGTCGCCGGCGTGGACGATCCGGCGCTCGCTTCCGGTGTCGACGACGAGCGCGCCCGTGTCCGTCACGTCGACGGCCTCGCCGACGATCGTCTCCGAGGGGAGCGTGACGCGTACGCGACGGCCGAGCGTCGCCGCGTGCTCGCGCCACGCCTCGCGCGCCGCGTCGGGATCGTCGCGCAGGTCATCGAAACGCTCCAGAATGCGCTGGACGAGCACGCGGCGATCGACGGGGTCGCCGTCGCGCTCAACGAGGAGGCTCGTCGCGTCCGCCGGCAGCGCCTCGTCCGCCACGTTCGCGTTCAGCCCGAGACCGGCGATCACCCAGGACACCCGCTCGGCCTCGCCCTCCATCTCGGTGAGGATTCCCGCGAGCTTTCGCCCGCCGCGCTCGGCGTCGGGATCGAGGACGAGGAGGTCGTTCGGCCACTTGATCCGCGCGTCGACGCCCGTCTCGCGGACGGCACCACAGGCCGCGGCGCCCGCCGCGATCGTGAGCAGCGAGACGCGTGAGGGGGCGAGCGCCGGCCGGCAGACGACACTCAGCCAGACGCCGCCCGACGGCGACGACCACGCGCGATCGAGGCGGCCGCGCCCGCCCGTCTGCTCGTCGGCGAGGACGACCACGTCCGTCGCGTCGTCGGCCGCGAGTTCGCGCGCGCGGTCGTTCGTGCTCGAGATACTGTCGTGATACTCGACGTCGAAGGGCGCCTCACAGCCGTATTCGACGGCGAGGCCGCCGAAATCCGGGGCCTCGTCGAGGACGTACCCCTCGTCGGTGCTCTCGATGGCGAAGCCGGCGTCGCGCAGCGTCTCGACGTGCTTCCACACCGCAGCGCGCGAAACGCCGAGGCGATCGGCGAGCGCGGGGCCGCTCACGGGACCGGCCGCGAGCGCGTCAAGA
>Ga0207754_100461_pt1 | contig 15783 bp, 18 predicted proteins | sample A23E1SouthBayCA_FD_187728 | JGI IMG/M metagenome (GOLD analysis project Ga0207754, IMG submission 187728) | Aerobic enrichment media microbial communities from Eden Landing Ponds, California, USA - A23 E1 (SPAdes) | ecosystem: Environmental > Aquatic > Marine > Unclassified | place: Emeryville... | reverse complement strand
AAGCCCGCCCGCATCGCCTCGGCCGACGGGAACGCCACCACCAACTGGCTGTACGAGGACGCACTCGGCGCCCGGTGGTTCTACGACGTTGATCCGCTGCCGAACGGCAATCTGCTCGTCGTCTCGACCAACCCCGACGGCACGACCGTCTACGAGCTCAACCGCGACAACCGCGAGCGCGTCTGGCAGGAGACGCTGCCGTTCCACGACACCCACGACATCGACGTGTACAACGAGACCCACCTCGCGATCGCCAACATGCGGCAGTGGAACGAGTCCTGCCAGTGTTCGAACGATCGCGTGGTGCTGTACGACCGCAGCGAGGGGGAGATCGACTGGGAGTGGCGGTTCCGCAACCACTACCCCAACAGCACCGACGGCGGCTTCGCGAAGGACTGGACCCACGTCAACGACGTGGAGGTGATCCGGAACGGCACCGAACTGCTGCTCTCGCCCCGGAACTTCGATCAGGTGATCGCCGTCAACATCGAGTCGAAGGAGATCACCGAGCGCCTCGGCGAGGACGGCGACCACTCGACGCTGTACGAACAGCACAACCCCGACTGGCTCACGACCGAGGCGGGTGACCCGACGATCCTCGTCGCCGACAGCGAAAACGACCGCGTGATCGAGTACACGAAGAACGACGACGGCGAGTGGGAACACGTCTGGAGCGCGGGCTCCTCGGCGTCGCTCTCCTGGCCGCGCGACGCCGACCGCCTCCCCAACGGCAACACGCTGGTCGTCGACTCGATGAACCACCGCGTGATCGAGATCACGCCCCAGGGCGAGATCGTCTGGGAGTACTTCGCCACGTGGTCGCCGTACGACGCCGAGCGCCTCGGCACTGCCGACGAGTCGAACGGACCGACGATGCGCGATCAGGGCGTGAGCGGCCACAAGGCCGTCTATGGCTCCGCCGGCGGGCTCTCGGCGACGTTCTCCTCCTGGCTCGCGGCGAACGCACAGGGGACCGTCGTCGAAGCGCCGGTGATCGAGTTCGCGGGGCTCTGGGGCCGGTTGGCGCCGTGGTTCCGCCCGGTCTGGCTGAGTTCGTGGGAGTTCGCGGGCGTCGTCGGCGCCGTGTTGCTGCTGTCGGGCTGGGGGCTCGCCGAGGCGATCCGCGAACGCGACCGCATCGCCGACGGCCTCCGGTCGCTGCGCGACCGCGTACGCTGATCGCCACGCGGCCGGCGTCCGAGCTAGCCGGCGTGCTCGCCGGCGTCGCGGTGCTTTTGGGTGTCTCCACCTAATCCCGAGTATGGCGAACATCACGCTCTACGAACTGCCGGGCTGTCCGTTCTGTATCAGGGCCGCCGACAAGCTGGACGAACTGGGGCTGGAGTACGATACGATCGAGGTCCCGGCGGCTCACAGCCAGCGAACCGAGGTCGAGGAGGTGTCGGGTCAGACCGGCGTCCCGGTGCTCGTCGACGAGGCCCACGGCGTCGAGGGGATGCCCGAGAGCCGCGACATCGTGGCGTACCTCGAGAAAACGTACGGCGGCGACTCGGCGTAGTCGGTCGAAACCGGGCCGGGGAATCAGGCTTCGCCCGGCTCCGCCGCGCGCTCGCGGATCAGGTCGCGCACCGCCTCGGGGTCGTCGGTGTCGGCGAGCTCCTCACAGGACACCAGCGCGGTGCCTTTCACCGACGTGCGCTTCGCGCCCTCCTCGACGAAGTAGACCGAGCGCGTCTTCGTGACCTGTCCCAGCGAGGACATGATTCGGGCGCGCTTCTCGGCGCTGGGGGTGAACTTGGAGTGGCCGGTGAGTAGCTTCGCGCCGTCACGGCCGCGGCGCTCCTCGTCCTCGGAGACGCTGTTGAACGGCGCCCGCGTCGTCGGGTGGACGGTGAAACCCGCCCGCGTCAGGACGCCGACGACGTGCTCGTCGTCCGGGTCGGCCTCCGGTGGATCCGGGGTCGGCTCGGCGTCCCGGACCTCCTCGGCGCCCTCCATCACGTCCATCGGGGCCGTGAACGGCCGGTCGAACAGCTCCTCGAGCCTGACCGCCACGTCGATGGAGGCGTTCATCCCGTCCTCGTACTTCGAGACGGTTCGGCGGGAGACGCCCAGCTCCGAGGCGAGCTTCCCGAGGCTCCAGTCCTGGGCCTCGCGGGTCTCGGAGAGCAGCTCGCCGTCGATGTTGACGTAGAGGCCGCCGGGGGCGGCGTAGATCAGCGGCGGCACGTCCTCGACGAACAGATCGAAGGCGGTGTCGGGGTGGATCGCGGGCACGCCGTGGCGGAAGTACACCACTTCGGGCTTGAGCTCCTCGTCGCGGGTGCGCATCCCCACGACCATCGGCGTTGCCGAGAGGTACTCGCCCAATCGGCGCATCTCTTGGCCGGTCGCGGCGTCGAAGGCGTCGACGTTGCCCAGCACTTTCAGCAGCACGAGCTCCTCGCCGCGGCGGGCGGCGACGTCGAAGCTCTTCGGCCGGATCGCACAGCGCTCGCTGACGAGGAACCCGGCGTCCTGCAGCATCGCCGTAACGTTCTCGATCAGCGCTGTACGGCTCATACGGTGAGGTAGGCGACTCACGCCATATATGCGTTGTGTCCACCCACCGCCGCGCTATCTGTCGATTCACCGGTTCGGCGACCGTTCGCCCCGCCGACCGGCGCCCGACGCGAAACCCCCTTGCCCACGGACCGCCTGCCTCCGGCCGTGACTGTCATCGGCGTCGACGACACCGACTCCCGGGAGCGGGGGATGTGCACGACCTACCTCGCGGCCCGCGTCGCCGAGCGGATCGCGGCCGCCGGCGGGTCGATCGACGAGCGCCTGCTGGTCCGGCTCAACCCCGCAGTCGAGCGCAAGACCCGCGGGAACGCCGCGCTCGCGATCCACACCGACCTCGACGCCGACCGCGCCGCCGCCATCGCCCGCGACGAACTCGAACCGCTGGCCGAGACCGACGACCCCAGAACCTCGCCGGGGCTGGTCGTCGCCGACTGCGACCCGGCCGACGTTCCCGACTCGGTCGCCCAGTTCGCTCGCGACGCCCTCCGGGAGTTCCACAGCCTCGACGACGCGCTTGACCTGGCCGCAGCGGCCGGCTTCGACACGGACGGCTGGGCCGGCGGCCACGGCCGCATCGGCGCGCTCGCGGCCGTCGGCGCCGCTCGCGCGTTCGACGAGTGGACGTACGAGCTGATCGCTTACCGCGAGTTCGACCGCTGTGGCAGCCTGCGGGCGGTCGACGGCGCGAGCCTGTTCGCCGCGGCCGACGAGGCGTACCCGGACGCCTGGGACACCGTCGACCGCGTCGAGGACGAAGCCGTCTGCGTGCCTAGCGCCCCCGGGCCGATCCTCTACGGGCTCCGCGGCGACGATCCGGCGGTGCTCGCGGCGATGGCTGACCGGATCCACTCGGAGCCAGTCGAGCGCACTGCACTCTTTCGGACGAACCAGGGCACCGACATCCACCTCCGGGACGTCTCGGTCGCGGATCTCTCCACTCTCCAGGACGGCCGCGCCTACCGCGTCGACTGCGTCGTCGCCGGCGACCCCGAAACCCGGGAGGGAGGCCACGTGTTCGTCCCGATCCGAGGGGGCGAGGGCGAGATGATCGACGCCGCGGCGTTCGAGCCGACGAAGCGGTTCCGCGACCGCGTCCGTGCGCTGCGAGCGGGCGACGAACTCACGGTCTGTGGCGAACTCGGCGAGGGGACGCTCAAACTCGAGAAGTTCGCGGTTCGGGAGCTGAATCGGACCGCAAAGCGCAACCCCGTCTGCCCCGACTGCGGGAACACGATGGGTTCGGCCGGCCGGAACCAGGGGTATCGCTGCCGGGACTGCGGGACGAACGCGCCGGGGAAAACCGAGGTCGAGATCGACCGCGACCTCGAACGCGGCTGGTACGAGGTACCGCCCTGTGCGCGCCGCCACATCGCCAAGCCGCTCGTTCGCGGCGGGTTCGACGCGCCGACGCACCCCGAGCGTTAGGGCCTTTCGAGCGCGCGTTCGAGCACGTCCGGGTCGTGCAGCCCCTCCCGGTCCGCGTACTCGGTGACGGTCAGAAACGCGGCTTCTGCGGCGTCGCTCCCGGCATCGAGTTCGCCAGTTGTCGCCGCCCGGTCGACGACGAAGAACACGACCGCGTGGTTGCGTTCGGGGCCGACCGCGAGCCGCGTGCCGGCCGCCTCCAGCGCGTCGGCGTCGACGACCAGCCCGGTCTCCTCTGCCAGCTCTCGCGCGGCAGCCGCCGGTAATGGTTCGTCGTACTCGGCGTGGCCGCCCGGGAGCGCCCACGCGCCAGCCGACGGCGCCTGGCCCCGGCGGATGCAGCAGACGCGGTCCGCATCGACCACCGCGACGGAGGCACCCGGCACGGCGTTGCGCCAGAGCACGCGCTCACAGCTCGGGCAGTAGGCGCGCTCGCGGGCGTCGATCTCCCGGTGTTCGACCACGGCACCACAGAGCGGGCAGTAGTCGGCGTCGACGGCGATCACGGTGGGTGGTTCGCGGGCGCGGGGAAAACGGTTCGGGGCCGGGGGCGGTGATCAGGCTTTCAGCCCGCTCCCGGTCAGGGGGACGACCACGTCCTCGCCGGCGTCGATCTCGCCGCTGGCGCGCAGTTCCGCGAGCGCGGCGGGCGCGACCGCACACGTCGGCTCGGTGTAGAACCCCGCACGGTGGAGTCGACCGAGTTCGTCCTCGACCGCCCCCTCCCCGATCGCGACGGCGTCGCCGCCGGTCGCGTCGATGGCGTCGAGGATGGCGTCTTTTTGGACGGGATCGCGGATCTGGATGCCGTCGGCCACCTCGTTCGCGCCTGCGGCATCGCCGTGCAGTTCGGCGGCGATGGGGGCGTAGCCCGCGGCCTGGGCGCCGTACATTCTGGGGATTTCGTCGATCCAGCCAGCGTCCGCCAGTGCTTGGAACCCCCGATAGGCGCCGAGGAACAGCGTCCCGTGGCCGAGGGGGGTCACGACCGCGTCCGGCGCCGTCCAGTCGCGCTGGAGCGCGATCTCGTAGGCGACCGTCGCCGTGCCGGCGAAGAAGGCGGGGTTCCAGGCGTGGGAGGCGTACCACGCGTCGGCGCCCGGCCGACCGTCGCCGGTCGCACCTTCGTCCCCCCCGACTGCCTCCGCCACGCAGGCGTCGGTCACGTCCTGTCGGGTGCCCTCGATTCGGATCGGCGTCGCGCCGGCGGCTTCGATCGCCCGGAGCTTGCTCGCCTTCACGCTCGCGGGGACGTAGATCTCGGCGTCGATCCCCGCCCGGGCCGCGTAGGTCGCGATCGCCGCGCCGGCGTTGCCCGAGGAGTCCTCGACCACCTTTTCGACGCCGAGTTCGACCGCTCGGGAGAGCGTCGTCGTCGCACCGCGGTCCTTGAACGAGCCGGTGGGGAACACGTACTCCAGTTTGAACTCGGCGTCCCACGCCGGGGCGTACTGCAGCGGCGTCATCCCCTCCCCGAGGCTGACCCGTTTCTCGACGGGGAGGAAGTCGGCGAACGCCCAGAGGCCCTCGCGGGTGTCGAAGGCGGCCGGATCGGGCGCTGGTCCGTCCGGGAGTGGCTGGCGGGCGAACTCGAGGGGGTGGCCGCAGGTGCAGCGCCAGCGATCGGCGTACTCGGCGCCGCAGTCCGGGCAGACGAGTGGGGTGGGGTCGCGCATGGCGAAAGGGTCGGCCGCCGGGTGCCAGTAGCTGTCGGTTCCCCCGCCCCCGTCCCGGCCCCGAATTTATCACCCATGACGGGAGCACACCACCCGTGGATCGCACGAGACGGGGCGTCCTCGCCGCCGCCGCATCGCTCGCCTCGCTGGCGGGGTGTGCCGGTGACGAGGCCGCGACAGCGACGGAACCGCCGACGGAAAACACGCCGACAGCCACTGCGACGCCGCCGACGGACACCGAGACGCCACCGCCGACGGCGACCCCGGAGGCGTCGACGGTCAGACTCTGGCCGAAGGCGGTCACGACGGTGTTCGAGGGCGAGGTGGGCGCCGACGCCATCGACGACGCGCTCGGGGGGACGCCCACCCCGGCGCAGGTGTACCGCCGGAACCGGGCTGACGGGACGGTGACGTTCTTCGTCTCGGCGGCCGCCTCGTTCTCCGTGGCGGACGCGAAGGCGGCGTTCGCCGACACCGATGGGCTCGAGGTGAGCCGCGTCTACCGCGGTGTTGGCCCCCGATATCGTCGTGAGTACGCGACGGTCCTCAGCGAACAGGTCGCCGACCACGCGGCGGTCGACCCCTCGTCGGTGACGCTCTCGCCCGGTCGATTGGGGAGTCACCAGTTCCTGGACCTCTCCGCGCCGGCGCCCCGCGCCGCCATCGTGCCGATGCTGCCGGAGCTGTCGTTCAGGCGTGCGAACGGCTCCGAGCGGCTGGTCGGCCCGGACGGGTTCGCGGTCGACGCCGGGTTCCTACTCGTGCGGAGTCGGAGCCGGGACGGCGTCGTCACTGTCGACCTCACGCTCGACGACGGCGGGATCGAGGCGTTCGGCGACGCCGTCAGGACCGCGAGCGACGAGGCGCTCCGTGGCGAGTTCTTCCGTCCGGTCGTCGACGGCGAGGCGCTCCGAACGTTCGGCCTCTCGGAGGCGTTCGCGACAGATATCGAGAACGGCGACTGGGACGGGGCGATGACGCTCTCGTTCGCCACGCGAACCGACGGGGAGTCCACCATCGGCCGGCTCACCGGCGGGCTCCCGCCCGTCGGGTTCGACTGCGAGATCCCGGACTGACTCAGTACGCGTCGACGCCGGTCGCCACCGAGCAGACGTACTCGCCGGTCGCGACCTGCGGGAGCCGCCGCGAGCGCCAGAAGATTCCCTCGCTATCGGCAGTGACTCGGCTCGTCAGCTGGCCGAACGGGTCGATGATCTCGAACAGCGTGTCGCCGGGGTGGATCGCCTCGCCGAGCTCCGCCCGGAACCGGACGAGCCCGCCCGCCGGCGTTCGGTACTGGTCGAAGCCCGCGGCGCGGGTCTGTTCGACCATCGACGCCTCGCCGTCGAGGAAGTCGTAGTGCCGGAGGACGTTGAACACACCCTCGACGCCGTACTGGATGCTCTCCTCGTCCCAGCCCACACAGCCGCCGAGTTCGGGGTCGATCGTGGGGATCCCCTCGTCGGGCGCCGCGCGGGCGAGCTGGCCGTCGGGGCCCTTCTGGTCGAGCACGTGGCCCGTGCCGAACGCCTTCGCGAGTTCGAGGCAGTCGCCGTGCATTCGGTGATGGCGGCCACAGCGCACCCGGGCCTCGTTGATCATCCGGGAGGTCGAGCCCTGATGGAGGTCGAGCACGTAGTCCGCGCGGCTGGCGGCGTCGAACGTCGCGGCGGCGATGCGTTCGGAGCAGGTCCCCTTCTCGTCGCCGGGGTAGGCCCGGTTCATCTTCGTGTCGTCGATGGGGTTGCGGTGCTCGGCGACCTGGAACGCGTGGACGTTGACGATGCCGACGATCAGGACCGCCCCCGAGAGCTCGGCGGGATCGAGTCGCGGGACGACCCGCGTAAGCACGCCGAGACCGTTGAGTTCGTCGCCGTCCGAGACCGCCTGCAGATACAGCGTTTCGCCGTCGTCGGCGCCGTTGACGGCACAGACCGGAAGCGAAACGGGACTGCCGTCGCGGCGCTCGCCAACCCGGAGCCGCCCGGTGGCCATCTCGCCGGGGGCCGCGCTGGCGTCGCCGAGCGTGAGACTCATTACTCGTTGCTCGTCCGTTCCCGCCTTAGTGGGTTCGATACCGGGCGGCAACGCCGATACCGCGGTCGCTCGCGTCGTCCGCACCCTGACAAAAAATCGATGTACGGGTTGCGACGGCCCAGTGTCAGCGCTTACTCCGTGATAACGTTCGACTCGAGGTCACGCGGGTAGTAGGTCAGCCACTCGACGCCGTCCTCGGTGATGGCGATCGTGTCGGAGTGGCGGTAGCCCGCGTCCTCGGTGTAGATGCCGGGTTCGATGGTGTACACCTGGCCGGGCTGCATCTCGGCGTCGGCCTCGTCGACGTGGTCGTAGTCGCCCCAGCCCTGGTCGATGTACGGCGGTTCGTGGCCGCCGAGGCCGATGTTGTGGCCGACGTGGTGCTGGGCGAGGTCGGTGATCCCCTGCTCCTCGAAGAACTCCCAGACCTGCTCGTCGACGTAGGAGAGCGGGACGCCCGGCCCGAGCGCGTCGATGGCGATGTCCTGCGCTTCCACCATCAGCTCGAAGTAGTGCTCCTGCTCCTCGCTGACCTCGCCGACGAACATCGTCCGCTCGAGCTCGGAGCCGTAGCCGTCGACGTTCGCGGAGGCGCCCGTCACGAGCACGTCGCCGCGTTCGAGTCGCTGGTTCGGTGTGTGACCGTGCGGGAGCGCGGTCTCGTGGGCGGAGATGTAGCCCGCGCGGGCCGGGCCGGAGGCGCGGACGTTCTCGACGAACTGGTCGCCCAGCGTGTCGAGCATCGCCCGGGAGGCCTCCGTCGAGGCCTTCTGGGAGACGGTCGCCGGGTGGGCGCCGGGCTCGGTGTACTCGGCGAGGTAGCGGTGGGCGAGGTTGCCCCACTTGGCGGACTCCCGGATCAGGTCGATCTCGGCGTCAGTTTTCTCCCAGCGCATCCGCGAGACCCACGACTGGGTCTCCACGTCGACGAAGTCCGAGAGCGCGGGTCCCTCGTAGCCCATGACGCCCGGCGCGCCGTCGGCGTCGGCGGCGACGGTCTCGGCGTCGAGCCCGTCGAGCATCTCGGCGACAACCTCGATGGGGCGGCCCTGCGGGTAGTCGAAGTAGTGGTGTACGTCGTCGATGCGGTCGACGGTTTCAACGCGCTCGACCTCCAGCCGCGGTACGACAATCTCGATGCGGTCGTCGGTGACCGCTAGACAGACCGGGCGCTCGGTCTGAACGTGCTCGAAGCCGGAGACGTAGTGGATGCTCGTCGCGGAGAACCAGACGGCGGCGTCGGCGTCGGTGTTCGCGAGCTTCCCCCGGACTTCGCGGAGGCGGGATCGGTACTCGGCATCTGGGAGTTCAGTCGGCATACCCGTCGAATCTGCCCCAGTGAGCAAAAGTCTCCGGGTGTGCCACACTCTCTGCCGGGTTGTCGGCGGTGCCGCCGCTGGTGCCGAGTAGCGGGTTGTGAACTGCTCACAGCGCCCGCGTTCGGCCGATCCGATGAAACCACTCTAAAACGACCGATAAACTGTTTCGGCGCTTTTGAAGCCGTCGTGAAACGTTAGTTACCACCTCGATAGCCCCGTAAAACGAAGCGAAGCGACCTGTACGAAGCTGGCGTTATACGTGGTCCCCCGTCTATGGGTTGAGTAGAGACAGTATGTCCACCTCCGAACCCTCCACTCTGTCGCGGGTCCGCGGCAGCGAGCTTCCCCGCTCGGCGATCTCGTTCGCGGCGTCGATGCTTGGTCCCGTTCGCACCGCCGCGTTCTGGTCCGCGGTCGCCCTCCCACTCACGTACCTCCCGATGGTCGCCACTGGCGCGGTGTGGGACCTGCCGGTCGTGTTCTGTGCGCTGCTGGCGTTGAACGCCGTCGCGTTCCTCGTCGGCCACGGCCACGACCCCGACACAGCCTGACGACTCGACACACAACCACTCGCGCGGACTCCCCCGCGTCCGCGTGAAAACAGTCCCCGTGTTCCCGGCCGTGGAGTGTTCGGCCGGGGCTACTCCAACTCACCGTCGAGTCCCCACTCCGCGGCCCGCTGTTCGGCCTCCGCTCGGGCCTCCTGCTGGATCGCGGCGATGCGCTCCTCGTCTTCGAGGAACGACTCCAGCGCACTGGCGTCGCCGTCGTGGGCGTCGTCGGGCGCGCGCTCCCGAGCTCGGTCGGCCAGCGCGGGATCGTCGGCCAACTGCTCGGCGGGCGCGCCCGGTGGCACCGAGAACTCGGGGGCGTCGTGGACCGCCGCGAGCGCGTCCGCGGGGAGTTCGTACAGTTCGACTGAGCAGGGGCCGGGGCCGGCGAGAGTGGCGAGGGCGTCGACGCCGCGGCTGTCGCTCTTGATTGGCTGGTCGCCACTTCCGGGCTCGTGGCTGTCGACCCGTCGCTCCCCGCGTCCGGCCGCCCGTTCGCAGTAGGCGGCGCGGGGAACGCCCTCGGCGAAGGTGACCACGCCCGGCTCGCCGTCGGCCAGCAGCGAGTCCGGCTCGATTCGGGCGTACCCGGTCAGCTCTCGGGAGAACGCGGCCTCGAACGCGCTCGCGACGCCGACTCGGGAGCGGACCAGTCGGCCCCGCGGGATCTCCAGCTCGGCGGCGCCAGGCCCGGTCATGGGGGTTCGGGGATCACCGCCGAACGGAATCGATCGGCGACCGCGTCCTCGTCGCCGTCCTGCAGATCGAGTCGGTCGGCCGCTCGTCGGTACGCCGCCGCGGCCGCGGTGTCGGGCGCGTACGCGAGCAGGGGCTCGCCCGCCCGTCGGGCCGCCCGCGCGGCGTCGCTCTCCGGGATCGTCGCCAGCGTCGGGCCACCGAAGTACCGCTCGGCCTGTTCGGCGACGCGGTCGATCGCCGCGTCGTCCTGTACGCGGTTGAACAGCACACCGGCGGTTTCGGTGCCGTAGGACCGGGCGTACTCCTGCACTTTCAGCCCGTCCGAGAGCGACGGAATCGTGGGCTGGAGCACGACTACCGTGCGGTCCGCGAGCACGAGCGGGAGGACTGCCGACTGCGACCCCAGCGCGGCCGCGGAGTCGAGCAGGAGCACGTCGGTGTCGGCCGCCAGTTCGGCGACGACCGCCCGCAGGCGCGTCGGATCGGCGTCCCGGAACGCCGCCAGCGAGGTGCCACAGGGGACCAGCGAGAGCCCGAACCGATCGTAAACGGCGTCCTCGACGGCCGCGTTCGAGTCGGCGAGTAGGAGATCCTGGAGCGTGGTGTCGGCGTCCGCGAGGCCGGTGTGGAAACAGAGGTTCGCCATCCCCGTGTCGGCGTCGACGACGGTCACGTCGTACTCGTCGGCGAGGGCCATCCCCAGCGCGAGCGTACTGGTGGTTTTCCCCACCCCGCCCTTGCCGCTCGCGACCGCCAGCGCTTCGACCATACGCTCGTTCACCCCGTTCCGAGGTTAAAAATTTCGCCCCAGTCCCAGGTTAGTTCCACCACGAAGCCAGTACGCGCCGCCAGTTTCCGTACGCGATGGCTTCCCGCTCCTCGCGATCGAACCCCCGCGCTTCGAGCCTCGCAAGCACGTCCCGGAGCCCCCGTACGTCACCGACTGCCTCGGGGATCGTCGCGCCGTCGAAGTCCGACCCGAGGCCGACGTGGTCGACGCCCATGCGGTCGGCGAAGTACTCGATGTGGTCCAACAGCGTCGACAACGACGCGTCGGCCCCCCGCTTCCCGTCCGGGCGGAGGTGGGCCGTCCCGAACGTACAGCCGACGATGCCGCCGCTGTCGGCGATCGCGTCGAGTTCGTCGTCGGTCAGGTTCCGGGACGACGGGGAGATAGCGTGGGCGCCGGCGTGTGAGACCACCAGCGGCGCGTCGACCGTCGCGTCGACGTCCCAGAAGCCGGCGGCGTTCAGATGCGCCAGATCGACGACGATTCCCAGTTCCTCGCAGGCTTCGACGAGGTCGAACCCCGCCTCGGTGAGCCCCGGCCCGATATCGGGGGTGGCGTCGTGTTCGAACGGGGCGCCGTGAGCGAACGCGTTCGGCCGCGACCAGACGAGGCCGAGCGATCGCAGCCCTATTTGGTATAGTGAATTAAGGTTTATAAGATCCGGGCTGACGGCTGCTGCGCCCTCGATGTGGGGAACCGCTCCGACGGCGTCGCCGTCGAGACAGGCGTCGAGGTCGTCGATATCGGCGACGACGTGGAATCGATCGGTCGCCTCGGCCCAGCCCTGAAGCGTCGCGAACTGCTCGTCGACAACGCGCCGGGCGCGCTCGTGGTCGACCGCCGGCGGGAGCTCGTTCCAGTCGAGTTCGCCCTGATTGGGGACGAACATCGCGAAGATCCCCGCGGTGAGCCCAGTTTCCGCCGCGCGGGCGAGGTCGAGGTGGCCGTCGGGGTCGGCCGTCTCGCGCAGGAACTCACCACCAGCGCGATCGCTGGTGGCGGCCAGCAGCGTGTCGTTGTGACCGTCGATGATCGGAAGCACGAGTGCTCCCTTCGACCCCGTCGACTCGAAAGTTCCGGCGCGAAGCGCCACCCTTCAAGCCCGTCGCCGCCCGGGGTCCGGTATGAGCGAGACCGACGGTCTCTGCGTGGAGTCCTGCGAGCGCTGTCCGGCGCTGGTGGCGTCCAGGAGCCGCATCGTCAACGGCGTCGGCCCCGACGACGCCGATCTGCTGTTTCTGGGGGAGGCGCCCGGCCAGCAGGAGGACGAGGGCGGGGAGCCGTTCGTCGGCCGGTCCGGCGACGTGCTCGACGAGGCGCTGCGGGACGCCGGCCTCTCGCGTGCGGACGTGCGGATCACCAACTGCGTGCGCTGTCGGCCCCCGGACAATCGGGACCCGCACAAGGAGGAGCTCTCGAACTGTCGCGGGTATCTCGAGGCGGAGATCGCGGCGGTCGACCCGGATCTGGTTGTCACGCTGGGGAAAGTGCCGACGGAGCACCTGTTGGATCGCTCGGTCGCGGTAACGAAGGAAGCGGGTGAGGTGCACGACACCCGCGTCGGCGAGCGGTCCCAGCGCGTGCTGGTCTCGGTCCACCCCGCGGCGACGCTGTACGACGCCTCCCAGCGGGAGACGTTCACCGACGCGATCGCGCACGCGGCCGAACTGTCCGGGCTCGCGGACGCCGACGGTGGCCAGTCCCGGCTGGGCGACTACTGAGTCGAACTCTCACTCGGCGGCCTCGCTCGCGCGGTCGACGGCCTCGGGCCAGAACAGACAGATCAGTCCGAGGAGTGCGATCAGGACGGCGCCGCCGACGCCGCGTCCCGTGTTTTCAAACACGGTCAGCCCCAGCGCGAGCGTCCCGACTGCGACGGCCAGTGCCAACGCACCGAACGCCCGCGTCGGCACCGAAACGTAGCCCCGACCACCTGTCCGGCGCCGAGTAGGGCGAGCAGGGCCAGCGAGAGGACGACTTCGACATCGAGCGGCCCCGAACCAAACGCGCGGAGCGCGAGTGCCCCAGACACGGCGACGGCGACGGTCAGCAGTCCAGACGGACGTTCGTCCAGTCGCCGATCGAGCAGCCGGTAGCCGACGAGGAACCCGATCAGGCCGAGCAGCTCGAGCGCTGGTGGATCCATCGTCCCGAAGTTCCGCCACGGTGGGTTTGGGCCTTTCGCGACGCCGCGACAGAAAGTCACTTGAGCGACGGAACCGCAGGCTCGCGTATGGACACGCACGCCGATGTCGTCGTCGTCGACTACGGCCTCGGCAACCTCCGTAGCGTCACGAGGGGGCTCGAACGCGCGGGCGCATCGGTGACGATCACGGACGATCCCGACCGGTTCGACGACGCCGACGGCGTCGTGCTCCCGGGCGTCGGGGCGTTCCGCGAAGGGATGGAGAACGCAGACCCCTACCGCGACGCGCTCGAAGACGTGGCGGCCTCGGACACCCCGCTGTTCGGAATCTGCCTCGGCATGCAGATGCTGCTCGCCGAGAGCGAGGAGGCCGAACACGCTGGACAGGGCGCCGTCGAGGGGCTGGGGTTCGTCCCCGGTACGAACGTGCGCTTCCGGGGCGACCAGAAGGTGCCCCACATGGGCTGGAACGAACTCAACGTGGTCCGTGAGCACCCCCTCGTGACCGGCGTCGACGACGGCCGCGGCGGCTCCGTCGACGGCGAACACGCTTACTTCGTCCACTCCTACTACGCCGAACCGGCGGACGACCACGCGGTCGTCGCCGACACCGAGTACGGCGTCACGTTCCCCGCGGTCGTCGCCAACGACGACGGCACCGTGTTCGGCACGCAGTTCCACCCCGAGAAAAGCGGCGAGACCGGGCTGACCATCCTGAAGAACTTCGTCGACCTCTGCTGAAGCGCGCGATCGGTCCGGCATAGCTGATTCTGCCTCGTTGGTTGCTCTCTGCTGTGGTTCTGTCTGCTTTGGGATCCTTTGTGTTACCACTCAGCCGGCGACTCGCCGATGAGTAAATCAATTACCGCGATACAGAAACAGTTGCCCCACCGTCAGCGTCGCCGCTGCTGGCGAACGCTGTCGCTCGTCGATCGTGAGAACGGGTTGTCGCCTCGCAGCGACTGAGAACTGTTAGTTCCGGACGACGTTCGTCGCGCGCGGACCCTTGTCTGCCTGTTCGATCTCGAACTCTACTTCTTCACCCTCCTCCAGGTCGGGGCCGCCGACGTCTTCCATGTGGAAGAACACGTCGTCGTCCGCGTCCTCAGTCTCGATGAAACCGTAGCCGCCCGTGTCGTTGAAGAAATCAACCGTACCGTTTGCCATTGCAAACAAACGTACACCGCTTCCGGGCATAACCCTTCCGAGGGTCGTGGTACCACGGAGGTTCGTCGTTTGCTCCCGCCGCGTCCCCAGAACCGTTTTGCCGGTGCTGCCCGCAGGAGGCGTATGGACGCAGGGTTCGACGCCACCCTCCGGGCCGACGGTGTGGCGTTCGGGGAGCGCGACGCCGAACTGCTCCGGGCCGTCGACGACGCCGGATCGCTGAACGCGGCGGCGTCGACGTTGGGGCGTTCGTACTCCCGGGCACACGACCGGCTCACCGATCTGGAGGACGCTTTCGGTGCGCTGGTCGAGCGCCAGCGCGGCGGCAGCGGCGGCGGGGGGAGCGTGCTCACCGATCGCGCTCGCGATTTGCTGGCGGCGTTCGACCGTCTGCGCGTGGGCTACACCGCTATCGCCGAGACGACGGAGACAGTGCTCGCCGGTGACGTGCTCGACCGGCAGGGGGAGCTCGGGATCGTCGAGACGCCTGCGGGCGAGGTCCGGGCGCTGGTGCCGCCCGACGCCGACGCCGTCGAGGTGGTCCTGCGCGCCGACGCGGTGACGCTGCACGAGCCCGCGGACGCGCCAGCGGGCGGCGCGACGAGTGCGCGCAACCGCTTTTCGGGCACGGTCGTCGACGTCGAGCGCGGGGAGTCGATCTGTCGCGTGTCGATCGACGTGGGCGCCGACGCGCCGCTTTCGGCGCTCGTGACCGAGGAGAGCCGGGAGCGACTGGCGCTCGAACCCGGCCGAGAGGTGGTCGCGTCGTTCAAAGCGACGGCGACGAGAACGACACCGCGCTGACGGGCAAGCGTGGTGGTGTGGACGACACCGCGCTGACGGGCAAGCGTGGTGGTGTGGACGACACCGCGCTGACGGGCAAGCGTGGTAATACCGAAACCGAGGCCATCGAACTGGCCGACATCGTCGACCCGTAGCGGTTCCGACTTGCCGACGCGCTTTTCCCGAGCCCTCGCGAACGCCGTGGCATGCACGTGGTCACGCTGGGGCCGGCGGGGACGTACTCCCACCGCGCGGCGCAGTCGATCGCCGACGAGGGAGCAGTCAGTTTCCGGGAGTCGGTGACCGAGATCGTCGCGGCCGTCGCCGACGGCGAGTTCGACCGCGGCGTCGTCCCCATCGAGAACAGCATCGAGGGCTCGGTCGACGAGAGTCTCGACGCGCTGGCGGACCGCGAGGTGAGCGTCGTTCAGGAGATCGTCTCCCCGATCCGGCACGCGCTGCTCGCACAGGGGCCCGAGTTCGACACCGTCGCCTCCCACCCGCAAGCGCTGGCGCAGTGCCGGGAGTACCTGACCGAGAACTACCCCGCTGTCGCCCAGGAGGCGGTGGCGTCGACGGCCCGCGGGGTCGAGCGCGCTCGGAAGGACCCGTCAGTTGCAGCGATCGGGCACCCAGCGAACGCCGGCTCGTCGGAAGGGGGCGA
>Ga0207754_100460_pt1 | contig 15824 bp, 16 predicted proteins | sample A23E1SouthBayCA_FD_187728 | JGI IMG/M metagenome (GOLD analysis project Ga0207754, IMG submission 187728) | Aerobic enrichment media microbial communities from Eden Landing Ponds, California, USA - A23 E1 (SPAdes) | ecosystem: Environmental > Aquatic > Marine > Unclassified | place: Emeryville... | reverse complement strand
CCCTCCGATACGTCGCCAATATCGCCGGGATGCAACACATCGCCTCCATCGCGGAGTTCCCGATGGACCGGTACGACCTGCTGCTCGACATCATGCTTCGGTCGCCGTTCAAGATGGCGCAGGCGGCGATACCCCATATCGAGGCAACCAATGACGGTGTGGGCGCTATCGCGAATATGTCGTCGGTCCACGGCCACTACGCGACGAAAGACAAGCCGGCCTACATCACCGCGAAACACGGGCTAGCAGGATTGACCCGTTCCATCGCTGCGGAGGGTGACGGCACGCTCCGTGGCTTCTCGGTCAGCGTCGGCTATGTCCTCACCCCGCTGATGGTCAACCAGATTGAGGACACGGCCCAAGAACGGGGAATCTCGAAGCAAGAGGTTATCGAGGACGTGATGCTCGGACAGGCACGGACCAAGGAGATGATGACGCCTGCGGAAGTGGCGAATCTGTTCACCTTCGGCTTCTCCGGCCACGCGAAACACCTCAACGGCGGGGACCTGTTGTTCGACGGCGGCTACGTCCACACCTATGAGTGAGGACAGCGGTCCAACGCGCGTCGCTATCGCCTGTCAAGGCGGTGGGAGTCACACGGCGTTCACGTCTGGCGTTCTGCAAGAGATTCTGGACGACTGGGACGACACCGAGTACGAACTGGTCGGTATCAGCGGGACCTCCGGCGGCGCGTTCAACGCCCTCGCGATGTGGTACGGACTGCTGACCGGTGAGCCCGAGGATGCGGTGACGATTCTCGACGGGATCTGGGACGATATCGCCACTGACGGACCACAGGACCGGTGGCTCAATCAGGTCGTCACTGGCATCTCCCGGATGGAGAGCGCTGGATTCGCAATTCCAACCGTGAGTCCATCGCAAGTGCCCGGACCAGAACTCGGGAAGCGGCGGATTCGAACGGTGCTGGAACGGTACATCGATTTCGAGGAAATCCCCGACCTCTGTCAGCGGGATGCCCCGGAACTTGTCGTCGGGACGGTCGATATCAACGCCGGTGTGTTCGAGACGTTCACCAACGAGGACGTCACCGTCGAGGCCGTCCTGGCCTCGGCAGCAGTTCCGAATCTATTCGAGGCGGTGAAGATACACGATCACTACCACTGGGACGGCCTGTTTTCCCAGAATCCACCGGTCAACGACTTGATGTCACAGCCGCCCGAGCGAAAGCCCGAGGAGCTGTGGATTATCCAGGTCAATCCGCAGGAGTTTGAGGGCGAACCTACCACGAGTGAGGTCATCGCCGACCGTCGCAACGAACTGTCTGGCAACATTTCGCTCAATCAGGAACTGGGGTTCATCGAACGGGTCAACGATTGGATCGAGAGCGGGAAACTCCCGGCCGACGAGTTCGTCCGGACTGACATCCGGCGCATCGAGATGGGGAAACGGTTCCACTGCTCGACGAAGGTCGACCGGGACCCAGGCTTCCTGAACGACCTGAAAGAACTCGGTCGAGAGCGGGCCAGGGAGTTTCTCGACAAGGAGCCGAGTTCGGACTGAGGGCTCCGAATTTCAGTCACAGTCCATCGCGCAGTCGTACGATTTGCTGTATATCCAGTATCCGTCGTCCTCCGGTGGTTGTACTGTCGCATAATCAAGCGAGAGTCGGGGAGCCTTGTCTTGATTCAGTGTCTCGACCAACTGCCACTTGCTGTCGGGTGAGGCCAACGTGATACGATATTGCCAAACCATCACGTCTTCGTCAGTGACACGGATAGCGAACGTTTCGTGCTGGATATCGGTTCGCGGTGGGGATACCGACCCTGACGGCGGTGATTCGACTGATATATGGGATATGCCATCATTACAAAAATGAATCAAGATACTGTTGGAAAGCCACCAGTGGATGCTGAACTTACCATTAAGAAGGGTAACGTTTCGACGCACTCGACTGGTGGGGTAACAGAACGCTACTGAGAAGTGGCTGGCTTGACAGAACTAGTAACCCGAATCACGCTGCGACGACTGTTTTTTAACTATCCTTCCGCTTTATGATGTTCAGGTCTGTCTATTTCTATATGGCACAAGAAACGCAGGCCTTCGAACAGACCGGAACTGTACAAGACGCGCCGTCGTGGCAACACGGTTTAGAAGCGGGATTGATTGGCGGACTCGTTATGGGTGTTATGTTTACGTTGCTGATGCCGCCCGTTATCGAGAACGCGATTCCGGCGCTCGTCGGCCTGTCCGGTGGGGCCGCTGGTTGGGTCGTCCATATGTCGATCAGCGGTGTGTTCGGCGTCGTCTTCGTCGCGGCGTTGACCCATCCTCGACTGGCAACCGTCGCAGAGTCGCTAGGCGGCGTCGTGGGGCTCGGTCTCGCGTACGGCGTCCTCCTTTGGGGTGTCGCCGCCGGCGTTGGCATGCCGCTGTGGCTGTCGGCCGTTGGCTTTCCCAGTCCCCCGCCTCTGCCGAATCTCGGACTGATGGGCCTGCTAACGCACCTCGTCTTTGGGCTAATTCTCGGCGCTAGCTACCACTATCTGCGCTGAGTCCTTGTGGTCCTCCTTCTTGAAGCGGGGCCACTATATTACCAACTCAACGCTAGCAATAGGTTTGTGGATTGATGCCCGCCTTCGCACTCGCAGTGGAATACCCCTCTCCGACTTGCTATAGTAACAATTGAAACAATTTACACACTGATCGCACTGCTGTCGTGCGATCAGATGTGCATTGGTTTTCAATGGCTACTGTAGTCACGGGCTTAAGATGGCAGGTGCAATTGCGAGTCACATTATTTCCCGCCGTACGTGTGGAAGTCGACAGCCTGCTCTAAGAGCTCGTCGGGGATGCCCGGCACCTCGTCGGAGCGAACGTCGCCCTGCTCGGCTAGCAAGTCTGAATCACGCGGGAAATCACGCAGTTGGAAGTGGATGTCGATACCGGCTTTGGCACCCTGTCCGAGCGCGACTGGGAGCTGGTTGTGCCCCGGCGTCATATCCCCAACGGCGTAGACGGCGTCGACACTGGTTCGACCGTGGTCGTCGACGACCACGGTGCCGTCGTCGTTGATGTCACAGCCGAGTTCCCGAGCCAGTCCGTTGTTGTACTCGGCGCCGTACATCGCGAATCCGCCCTTGTACTCTCTGACACTTCCATCCTCGAATTCGAGTGCTTTCAGCCAACCGTCCTCGCCGTTCTGGACACCGGAGACATCCTCGTCGATTACATCGATGGGGTGACGGGAGAGCATATCCGCCGTCTCCTCGCTCCACGTCGGGTCGTCACCACGAAGCAACAGATCGACTTCGTTGGTGAAATTGAGCATGATGCCAGCGACGTGGGCCGCGCTCTCGGAGTGGCCCATCACGTAGACGGACTTGTCGACGAACATGTGGGCGTCACAGTGGAGACAGTAGTGGAGTCCACGACCGGTCCTGGGAAGCGGTGGCTCCGGACGCACATCATTGAATCCCGTCGCCAGAACGACTCGTTTCGCGTCGTACTCGGCGTTGTTCCCGGCGAGTCGAATCGTTTCGTCGTCCGTCGCGGAACAGGACTGCACTCTGTCCATATGGAGGTCACAGCCGTACTCCTCGAGCTGTTCTCGACCGACGCTCAAGAATTCCATCCCGCTCGTGTCCTCAGTCACACCGAGCAGATTGTGTACTTCCTGCATCATCGCTGCTCGTCCCCCACCGCTGTTGACCACGGCCGTTTTGTGTCCGAGTCGGGTGCCGTACAGTGCTGCAGTCATCCCGGCGGGACCGCCGCCGATGACGACCACGTCGTACTCGTGTCTGGGTGTTTCGTCGCTCATAGTGAATCAATTCGTCAGGTATCAATAAAAACGTCTACGTAGCGGAACCCGGGTTACAGCAGCCTCACTCCGTTACCAGACATATACTATATAATTGATAGGTCTGTCAGTCGTAGTCGCCACTAGATTTGCCCGACAACACTCACACAGTCCCGGAGTTCGAACTGCCGAATGTTGGCGTCGGTCCAGACCCGCTCTCGATGGCTGATATCGCCGCTGCCGCTGACTTCGCCGTGTTGCTCTTCTTACGGGACTATCACTGTCCGAAGTGCAAGAGTCAAGTCCAAGCAGTGACTGAAGAGGCACGACATTTCAACGAGCACAATGCTGTTGTACTCCCCATACTGCCGGAGTCGAGAGAGCGAGCAAGCTCTTGGAAAAATAACTTCGAAGAGACATTCCCGTTTCCGCTGCTGGCAGACGAGAAAAAACGGGTGGCTGAGGCGTACGACCAACCGACTAGATACGGTTCGGTTGGTGCCCTTCACGATATGCTCGGCCGACTCCCACAGAGTCTCATCATCGACACGCGCGGCGAAGATGCCGAGGTTGTTTTCTCACATCGGGGGGATTCCGTTGATGATAGGCCGACCGTCGCAGAGCTCCTCACAGAAGTCGAAAACGTACAGGAGTCGTTCGTCTTCGACTGCTCGCTCGTCGACTGTTGAGACCGATCGTAACAGCCTCGGCTAACGATTGGAAATGTCCTTTCGATTTCAAATTCCAGATAACACTCGCGTTACTGTATCTATTTCACTATTCTAGGAAACCGTTCATGCAGGAGACACACTATGGACAGTGACCTCGGCCACCGTGGCCAAGAGACGCTCTGTGAAGTTTGTACAACCGAGCTTGACCGGATCGCGGAGGTCGGGCTGCTTTCTGACCGCGAGCTCGACCTCTTGCAGCGACCGAAACAGAAACTCAACATCAACATTCCCGTCCGGATGGACGACGGCAGTATCGAGGTGTTTCCGTCGTTCCGTATCCAGTACAACACTGCCCGGGGACCGACCAAAGGAGGGATTCGATATCATCCTGCCGTCGACGCGGACGAAGTCGAAGAGTTGGCATTTCTGATGGCGTTGAAGTGCGCTGTTGCAAATATCCCTTTTGGTGGTGCCAAAGGCGGCATTCAGGTTGATCCGTCACGTCTTTCGACCGGGGAACTCGAACGCCTGTCCCGTGCCTACATCCGAGAATATCACAGAAATATCGGTCCAGAGACGGACATCCCGGCCCCGGACGTAAACACTGACGGCCAGATTATGGCTTGGATGCGAGACGAATACGAGTCCATCGAAGGACGACAGACGCCGGGGGTGATTACCGGAAAACCGCCCCGGCTCGGTGGCAGCGAGGGTCGCGAGTTCGCCACCTCACTCGGTGGTGCGGTGGTTCTCAACGAGTTCGTTAACGAGTCGAATATGGGGTCTCACGGCCTCGACGTCGCAATTCAGGGCTTTGGCAACGTCGGCTCATACTTAGCGAAGTTTCTGCACGAACGGGGATACAGTGTCGTCGCTCTCAGTAACGTCGAAGGCGCAATTTACGATGCATCTGGTATCGACGTCCCGGACCTTTTCGAATCGTACGAGGATGGCAGCGATATCTTCGAGTACGGTGCTGAACGTATCACCAACGGAGAACTGCTGACACTCCCGGTCGACATCCTCATTCCCGCGGCTATCGAGGACCAGATTACATCGGATAACATGGAAGAGATTCAGGCAGACGTTGTTTTGGAGATGGCGAACGCGCCGACGACATCTCGTGCCGACGCCTATCTCAATGAACAGGGTGTCCCCGTCATTCCGGACATTCTCGCCAACGCTGGCGGCGTCACGGCGTCGTACTTCGAGTGGGTGCAAAACACCACCAATGAGTACTGGACCGAAAATCAAGTCCGAAAGAAACTCGCCGAACAGATGCGAGGCGCGTTCGACGACCTCCACCAAATCAAGACTGAATCAGACGAGACACGGACGTGGCGGGAAGCAGCGTACACGCGCGCTGTCGATAGTATCCTCGACGCGGAACAGCTTCGAGGGAACCTGACTCGCGGCACACAGTAGCTAGCCCCGTCCGCCCGCCAATCGGCCGGCTTCTGGGAGTGTTCGTAGCCGCAACATCGCAGCCGTCCCGATAAGTGGCCCCAAGACGAGTGGAGCGAAGGCCCACTGCCAACCGACTGCATTCTGCACGACTGGAATCAGCTGGATGGAGCCGATCGTGATGAGAAAGCCGATGGCTGTCTGAAGCGTCAGGGCAGAACCGACATAGCTCTCGTCGGACAGTTCCGAGACGGCTGCGGAAAACTGTGCGGAATCCGCTACGATGAAGAATCCCCAGATCAGGACGAACGGCGCGACGATTATCAGTGGCAGGCCAAAGACGACGCCAGCAAGCAGACACGCGGCTCCTGAGACACCCATCGACAGGCTCGTGACGATGGAGCGCCCCCAGCGGTCCGCTGCAGAGCCGGCCAGCCAGGCGCCGACACCACCGATAGCAATCGTCCCGAATGCGACCAGTGCTGCGGTCTGTTCTGGGTTTGCCATCCCACTCGCCTCGAAACTGGCGGCGAGATAAATTGGTATCCAGGTCCAGACCGCGTACAGTTCCCACATATGCCCAAAGTAACCAGTATTTGCCAGTACGACGCCACGGTCAGTGATGATTCCCCGAATTGCACCAGGGTCGAACGGTGCTGTCTCCGGCTGGTGGGGACCATCTTCGTAAGCGAGGACGAGTATCCCACCGAGTCCCGCGAGCGCTGCCGTGCCGTACAGGACTATATCGGGTTGTCCGATGCCGCCGATAGCTCGAATGAGATGCGGTGACGCTGACCCGACCGTGAGTGCCCCGACGAGAACGCCTATCGCCAAGCCTCTACCCTTGTCGAACCACGCCGCCATCATCTTCATCCCCGTTGGATACACCCCTGCCAGAGCGACACCAGTGACAAACCGGAGGACAATCGCGGGGAGGCCACTGGTGACGAACGCTGCAATGAGTGCTGTTGCCAGGGCACCTGCTAATGCGGAGCCAGCAAACAGATACCGAGGTGGGATGATATCAGCAATGGTCAGCGACGCTGAGAGGAGTGCGCCGGCGACGAACCCGAGTTGGACGGCATTAGTCAACCACGCTGTCTCAGCTGCCGAGAGATTCCAGGCATCTGCTAACTCTGGGCCAACAGCGGTGCCGCTGAACCAGAGTGTCATCGCGAACAGTTCTGCAATACCGACGAGTACGAGTGCTCTCCACTTGCCGTCGCCGAGTGCCACCATTTATTCGCCCAGTAACTCGTCGAGCTCGTTTGCCTGACTGATAGCGTCGATGACTTTGCTTGCGATGCCGTTGAGGTCGTCTGCGTACGCCTGAGTCGTATCGGCGACACTATCGATACTCGCCGAGGTCTCTTTCGCGCTGTCTGCGATATTGTCGAGGTCCTCGACCGTATCAGTGATCGACTCTGCCGCCTCCTCTGTTTTTGTATCGACAGCCGTGATGCGGGAAATCGTGCCGTCCGCGTCATCTTGGACCTCGTCGACGATGACACCGATATCCTGTGCCTGGGACTGGGCGTCTTCTGCGAGGCTCTTGACTTCGTCAGCGACGACTGCGAACCCCTCTCCCTCCTCGCCGACACGAGCCGCTTCGATGGAAGCGTTGAGTGCGAGCATGTTGGTCTGGTCGGCAATCTCGTGGATGATAGCCGTTATTTCGTCGATTTCACTGATAGTCTGCTGGAGTGTCTCCAGTTGCTGCTTGGCCTCTCTCGCAGCCTGCCGGGCCTCTTCCATATCTTCGTAGGCGTCTTTCGCAGAGCCTTGTGCGGTATCTGCCAGTTCTGCCGTCTCTGAGCTTGTCTCGTTCGCACTCGCCGCATTCCGTGAGAGGGAATCGAGTACGTCCGTCGATTCACTCAGCTCCGAGCCGATGACCGACAGCAGGTGTGCGTGTTCACTTGCTAAGGACTCCGCTCTCTCCTCAGTCTGTTCCGACTGCTGTTGTGTCATGCAGTTCCCTCCAGCAGTCGTGCATCCCGGACGCACGAGCAACCGAGATATTTATTGGTAGCACCAGTAACCATGACTGTCAATGTCTGACGACGAGCAACACTCGTGTGACTGTGGCGAAACTTTCGACACGCTCGAAGAACTGAAACAACACGCCGAGGAGCATCACTGAGACCGGAGAGCAGTGACAGAGGGGAGTACAGTCCGCATTTTTCAGCCGTCCTCATTGTTTAGTGGCATCCTCGAACGCGTATTCGACGACTTTGTTCAGCGTCGGGTGAGCGTGAATCGTCTCTGTGATGTCCGTAACCTCACCGGACCCCGCACGCATCGCCACGACGACCTCGTGGATCATCGTCGATGCTTCGTATCCCAACATATGACAACCGAGTATCTCTCCGTCAGGTGTTGCGAGCACCTTCACAAATCCTTCATCGATTTTCTTTGCCCGCCCCATTGGCGTCCCAGGTAACTCTTCACGACCGACGATGTACTCCTGTCCAACTTCCTCTAATTCGGTCTCTGTCTTACCCACGCCAGCCATCTGTGGTTCGGTAAAGATGGCGTGTGGCATCGCCGTGAAATCGGCCTCGCGTGCGCCATCGCGGACTACGTTCTCGATGGTGACCTGCGTCTCGTAATCGCCGGAGTGTTTGAACATCGCGTTGTCGGCGATGTCTCCCTGCGCCCACACACCGTCGGCCGACGTCTCCAAGTGCTCGTTGGTGATGATAAATCCCCTGTTGTCCGCCTCGATACCGGCCGCATCGACTTGCAGCGAGTCGGTGTTTGGCCGGCGACCTAGCGCGACTAACAGCTCTTCGCCCGACACTGCTGCCTCGTCACCGGCTTCCGTCTCGGCGTGGACCGTCACGCTGTCACCGTTCGATTCGACCGCGGTCGCTCGGTGGCCCGTGTACACTTCGTGCCGTTCACTGGCAATGTCGGTGAACGTCGATGCGACGTCTGGGTCCTCGCGGGGGACAAGAGTGTCCATCATCTCCACAATTTTCACGTCCGTCCCGAGCGATTCGAAAAAGTACCCGAGTTCGACTGCGATATACCCGCCACCGAGTATGACCAGTGATTCGGGCTGTTCGCGTCGGTACAACGCTTCCTGGCTGGTCATGTACTCGACCGAGTCCAGACCATCAATTGGCGGGACGAGCGGGCGGCTTCCGGCGGCGACCACGACCTTCTCGGCACTGAGCCGCTCCCCGTCGACATCGACGGTTCGTTCGTCGACGAACGTCGCTTCGTCCTTGTAGAGTGTCAGATGCTCTTTTTTTCGATAGCTGTCCTCCATACCTTCAGCTAGTGGCGACAGCGTCTCGTCCATATCGTCGATGATTGCCTCGTAGTCGATGTCGTCAAGCGAGGCATCGAGAAAGAATGTCTCCGCGTCACGAACATGGTTGGCAGCCGTCGCGGCCTGGATGAGCATCTTCGAGGGATTGCACCCTCGGTTGAGACACGTGCCGCCCAGCGGTCCCGGTTCGACTAACGCCGTTTCTAGCCCGGCATCGGCGGCTGCAGCAGCGACGTTGTTGCCCGTCCCGCCACCGATGACGAGGACATCATAGTGAGACGTCATTGCTCTTCCTCGGGGACCACACCGTATTGCTCACTCCAGTCGAACAGTTCGTCAACGACTGACTCGATACCGGCGCCACGCTCTGTCAGCGAATACTCGACTCTAACCGGCTGATCCGACACAATCTGGCGGACGACAAGTCCATGCTCTTCCAACGATGAGAGGCTCTCCGAGAGCATCTTCGAAGAGATTCCGTTTAGTCGGTCTTTGAGGCCACTGAATCCCAGAGGACCATCTTCCAGAAGATAATAAATGATTCGTGGGTGCCACTTTCGCCCAAGAATCGCCTGCACGTCGGTAAACACCGACTCAGGGTCGACAAAATACGGTTTTCTTGACTGTTCTTGTCTCTCCCATGCGACGGCCTGTGTCTCTGAACTCATACTGTACTGAACTCCAGGCTCGGGACTCTTCTTAATGCGCCGCGGACCGGTATTCGAAATAACCATCACCGATAGCTTTTAATACTATAGTCTGAGGGGACCGGTGTCTTACCGAAGAATACGCTGCTACTTGGGCTTCACCGGCCAATTATTACACTCTCGTAGCATATGTGTGTGTGAATGGCACGTCGATGGAGACACACCTATGGAGTCTCTCAGTGACTATGCTTCACGACCGACTGGATGACATGAAATCCGCTCCACGTATCGAAGTCTTCGCTCGATCGCTGGCACCCGATACGGCCCGGCCACAACAAGACAATCTCATCCGACGACTGCAGCGACTCGAGACCAAAGGTGATATTGAGGCAGTCGACCTCTATGTCTCTGGAGGATGTGTCTGCGAATCGACAGCGGCGGCAGTCGACAGCGGCGGCAGCGACAGATACGGGACAGTTCCTCCTCAACCGTTTCGAGCGATTCGAGGCTTAGGCAGACGAGGTCGAGGTCAAACTCGTTGGATTTCGAGACAGATGTGTCGATTCAGCGATGTCCAAGACAACCGTGACGGGCCATCAGTTCCCACGGATAGCTGTCGCGGTGTTTTTTGAGGACGACCCTGATTTGGTCACGCCCTATGTAGAGGGCGACACTCAACACACTGTCGCGGAACTGGTCGCGGCATTCGAATCGCATAGTGTGTCTGTGGACGAACAGGGTTTGTCAGCCTGAAACCGGGCACTACCGAATCATGACGATAATCATGTGTGAGCGAGGCATGGTATCGTTGAGTTAGCTGGGGAGTATGCCGTTGAGACTCTGCCAGCGGAGTATGTCGATCTGTCTCGTTTCACCGTGTTCTCTGTAGTCACTAAAGAAGGAGTGCTATGATTCAAAAGATTCTGTCAGTCACAACGAACCAGCCGGTTTTCGTCTATCCAGACCCTCCACCGTTTCCGGAGCTTTCAGCGACGGAAGCTAGCTCAAATTCTTTTTGGAATTACAGACTAGATTAGTAGTCGGAGAGGCCCGATTGAAGGAGGTTGTTATCGTCAGCCGTCGATTCGATGATATTCGCGAGTTCTTCGAAGCGAGTCGTTGAGAGGAGAACCTCAAGTACGGCTTGCAGCGGCACGTCAAGCTCATACTCGTGATACCGGCCAGCCGAGAGTCCCTCGTTCCGTTCATAGACGCTGATAAGCCCAAGCATATTCATATCCGAAAGATGGTCACGAACACGGCGTTCGCTCACGCTGTCGGTGTCGAGCCGGTCGCAAATCTTCACGTATCGTTCGTAAAGATTTCGAGAGCGGACAGGAACACTATCGAGTGCTTGGTAGTACGCGAGCGCACAGAGGACGGCATGTCCCTGTGTCGTGAGTTCCTGCATTCCCTCGTAGAGTTGATTCTTTTCCAGTTCGTCCTGAGCGTCTCGGACATGATCCTCAGTTACAGTGTCAGAATCAGCAGCTTGCGCGAGTTCGCCGGCTTCACGGAGCAGCCGGATTGCTTGTCGGGCCGATCCCGTGTCCTGCGCGGCAAAAGCTGCACAGAGCGGGACAGCGTCTTTCGATAAAACATCATTATAGAACGCTTTCTCGGCGCGCGGGTTCAGGATTGAGCGCAGTTGATTCGCATCGTACGGCGGAAACAGAATCTCCTTTTCAGCGAGCGTGTCCTTGACCTTCGGTGAAAGATTGTCCCGGAACTGAAAGTCGTTGCTGATACCAACGATTACTGGACGGACATCGTCGACGTATCCATTCGATCGTGCCCGGGGAAGCCCGTAGAGGATGTCGTCAGAGTGTCCGATGTTATCAATTTCGTCTAAGACGATCACGACGGTCCCACCAAGCGCATCGAGCTCTTCATACAGAATATCAAAGACCCTCTGCTGAGAGTAGCCGGTGGTACTGATTCGATCTTTGTTCTGTCCTCCACGTAGTTCATTGACAAGGGCAACAGCGACTTGGTAGGACGAGGATAAATTCTCGCAGCTGACCCAGACAGTCGAAAGCATGACGTCGTCATACTCAGCAGCGTCTTGCTCTAGATGCGACAACATAAATTTCGTCGCGACGGTCTTCCCTGTCCCCGTCTTGCCATACAGGAAAATGTTCGACGTCGGTCGGTTATCGATGATTGGTTGGAGGGCTCGCTGATATTTCTCGAGTTCCTTGTCCCGTTCGCGGATATCCTCGGGCTCATAAGAGTCGTCAAGGGGTTCCGCATCAGCGAACACCTGCCGATCTCGTTGGAACATCCCCATGGTAGTCTGACATACAGCACAATATAATAAAGCCACCGCTTCCTTAGCTTCCGGAGCTCGCCTATTTAAAAATGATTGGCACACCACCAGTTCCGAAGCTCCAGTTCTTTATATAATACACTCACTCCACCGTTTCCTAAGCTATGTCTAAAGCACCTAGTCTCCACCCAGCAATACTACTATATAAAGCAAAAGAATTAATATACATACTACGAAACAGTAACCGTACTACTACTAAAATGATTTTCTAGAACAGAGTATATTTAATACGATAGAAAAGAGATTGTGGAGTAACTGGAACTGCCGGCAATTTATACTGTTTCCCCTGTATCCCTCCATCCTTCTTTCGTGGATAGCTTCGGAAACAGTGGAGTGAGGGTTCTGATGATTAGCCGGTCGAGAAAGCTCCGGAAATGGTGGAGTGTCCGTGGTACCTTGCACTGTTTGTTTCAGTGATATTTTCCGACCGTGTTCTCAACTTTGAGTTGTTTCCTCCTCTGAGTAGATGCTAAGCCCCGTCATATCAGCGACCCTCTGAGCAGTGGATAACTCCAGAGTAATCAAAGTAGATCAGTGTAATACAGATTAGCTCCGGAAACGGTGGAGGGGGTGATGGAGATCCACCCCTTCCGTTGTTACTAAAACTGCGATAATCTCCCGATACTGGCGACTTTGGCGACGGTTGCTTCGGAAACGACGGAGGGAGGTTTCCAGGTTCAATAGAATTTTGTGTTCCTCTGCGTGTGAGAGGATGACTGACCACAGACTCAGTACGTTTGGAGACGGAGATAGCGTCGACAACGACCTCACTCCCGATGCGGTGAACATCGCTCGATGTGCGACGACGTGTCGCGCGCCCGATCGCGACGGAACCACTTGGGCATCGCCAGACAAGGACTGGGGCCTCACAACGCAGCGGCCAGCGTCGACAATCAACACGCCGGCTGGTCGAGCACACAAGCAGCAAACTCGGTGGGTTGTCGACGGCGATGTCGGAGAGTACGTTGAACAATACGCGACTGACGACTCCCTCCAGATTCCAGCCACGTACGGCGAGTTCAGTTCGGTCGACACACGAGTCACATTCATCGACGGACTTGCAGACAGCTACGGGTACGGGATCGACGCCCAAGCACTCGAAAAGGCACTTCGAGTCCTCACCGGCGGTGGGCGGTACACGGCGTCGAAATACTCTGCAATCCCGTGTGGGAAGCAGCCGTGGATTCTGACGGGGCCAGAAGGCACGCTCCTGTGCAGCTGTATGCCCGTCGAGCGGCCGGAGAACCCATACACGAGGGAGCTTCGGACGCCGGAAACGACCCTGCAGATCGAGGAGCAGAACCAAGCAGTCCTCACCGGGGCCGCCGAATTTGCACACCTCCTGTCGGATTCGCTCGGTGTCAGTATCGAAACGATAGACTATCACTCAACTGCTCGGGACGAGGCTCGGCACTCATTCGTCGCAGAGGAAGACAAGTTCACCATCCGAGCCAGCGACTTGGCACAGTTGCACGGGTTGACGAGCGATCCGTCGGTCATTCAAGGGACAGTCAGCCGTGGAGTCCAACCCACCAACGGTGGCGACACAGTCTCAGTCGAGTGGGACGGCCCCGAGCATCCAGTCGGATATCTCGATGAGGGAGACGTGGTCGCCGGCTACGAGTTTGCGTGGGAGCAGCCCGACGAGTCACTAGAGGATGTTGCCGTCGTCCGAGAGTACCGAATCACGCAGAACCACTCGCGTTGGACAGTGGACTATCGGACGCATCGTCTCGCATCGGTGGTCCCTTAGCAGCCTCAACGGTAGATTTTGTGGCCCCTCCGGGAAGTGGAGGGTAATCGAGATGTCACAGTCCACAGCAGCCAGTAGCACCGAAACAGCAACCACAGACACCGAAACGGGCGCGTCAGAAACAGCGGATGAGACACCAGCGGACGTGGATACCACGGATCTCCTGACGCTCGACGCCCCACAGTATCTCCAGATGAGCGGAGACGTGCAGTTGTTCGACCAGATATTCTCGGCAGTAGGCACGGTCACAGACAAGGCACGACTGGGGGTTGAGGACTCTGGGATTGCGATTCGAGCAGCCGACCAGCAGGGATATGCGATGGTCGATCTGCGCGTCGCTGGGAGTTCGTTCAGTTCTTTCGACGCAGCGACAGGGACGCTCGGAGTGGATGTCGGACGGGTTCGGGATGCACTCTCGATCGGTAATGCGGGTGACCTCGCACAGTTTGCACTGGACCCGGCGAACAGCACACTCGAAATCAACATTGACGGGATAACGCGCACTATCGAACTTGACCCGATTGAATCGCTCCGCTACCCTGTTGAAATGCCGGATATTGACATTCCAGCGACTGTCCACCTGAGTCCAGACGATATGTCGCTTGGACTCTCGGCAGCGGATATGCTTGGCGACCGGTTTGACCTTACAGTGGATTCTGAGGCCGGAGAGATGCGGTTCGTCGCAAGCGGCGACACTGACAGCATGACGTACCGTCGAGCGAAGACTGATCTCATCGCCTTCGAGCCTGCGGATGTCGAGGTCAAACTGGACTCGTCGCTGGTCAAATTGGCCCACGCTGGCCTTCCAGACGGCACGAATCGGGTGTTGCGCGTTGGAGACGAGGTGCCGCTCGTGCTGAAATCGGAGTTCCCCGACGCTGATGGAGCGATGCAATTCGTGATGGCGCCGAAGCTCCCGAACTAACACGGCTCTCCGTTGTTTTGCGGAAACGGTGGTGTCTTAACCAACACCGACTGCCATACTTCTGTTCTGTTGGTTAACTCTGATGCCTCTTACCTAATCTGGCGAAACAACTATTCGGTATGTGATATGTGGCAATACTGACTGCTGAATATAGAGCTTCTAGTCAGCACTCCGCCTTGTTTTGTTTCACACCTCTCACGCTGAACCGTCCGCTCACTGAGCGTGCAAGCATTTCAGCCACGAATGAGAGGAGGTACGAAAGAGTACAAGCAAACTAGTATCGTGAGTATAAGAAATGGAAAATCCAGTGGCTCGCCTTGGATAACGAGTCCCGTCGTAATAACCGCGAGTGCTAAACCTATAATCGCGGTTCGAATGGCACGAAGGTGTGCAAAGAGCAACGAATCTCTATCTTCAATCATACGTGAGATGTCGTAGAACCGCCTTGTGAGCCTTTGGATAACGCTGACGGCAGGTAGTGAGTTCTCTGTATCGATCGTTTCTCTTCGCCCGCTATGTAAGCAGAGTGTTGTGCAAGACTCGCGCCTTGTATCTTGCACTGGCCGACCAACCAATCTCCCGATAGATTCCGCTGTTTCACTCTCTTCGGTAAGAGCGACTCCGATTTTTGTGTCCCCCAGTTGAGTGAGGGATTACCCACTATGGACCCGATCGAAACAGTTCCAGACTACGAGCGTTTCGAGCGCGAACAGATCGCACAGGACCGCGACCGACAGCGTCCCGATACCGTCGAGATTGACGAGCCACGGAGCCGTGAGGTCGTTACAAGTCTGCTTGAAGCGGGCGTGGTTGAACCGATTCCAGAGCAAGAAGCCTTGCAGCACGTCCCGTCCGGCAAATGCTTCGACTCGGACTTGGCGCTGGTGTACTTTCACGAGGGCTGGGAGGCTGGAAACGAGGAGTAGCCAACTCGCAGGCTAACCAACACACTGCCTCATATACCACTTAATGTTGGTTAGCGGCAAGGTCCCTTCTCACTGAGCTACAGCGTCGATTTTCTGTCCCCCAGTGGCAGTGCGGGGGCGTACCCGAGA
>Ga0207754_100458_pt1 | contig 15948 bp, 16 predicted proteins | sample A23E1SouthBayCA_FD_187728 | JGI IMG/M metagenome (GOLD analysis project Ga0207754, IMG submission 187728) | Aerobic enrichment media microbial communities from Eden Landing Ponds, California, USA - A23 E1 (SPAdes) | ecosystem: Environmental > Aquatic > Marine > Unclassified | place: Emeryville... | reverse complement strand
TTCGCCGTGCGAGCGCGTTCCTGGTTCCGTGAGTTCCGAGAAATCGCCCTGATGTGTGTCGTCTACAACATCAAGCGAGCCGTCACACAGTGAATTCCACTGCCTTATAGCGATTCAACACAGCCGGCGAAACCCATATGGGTTTTTACAATATTCGGATTCAAGATTTAATTTAATCCAGACCAAATATAGTTATCAGAATCGTCTCCGCCATTCGGATTTTATACATTTATTCAAGAAATACGATTTCTATCCAATATATATAAAGAGAATTGACGGAGAACCAGAATTGCTGTCCGATATTGAACTTGCAGACAAATTCAGCGGATATAAAAAAGATGACTTAACAGTACGTCGAACTCGGTTATTATCGGAGCGAGGAGCAAATTCAGAAAATCCAATTATAGAGACTGAATAGAGGAATATACTCGTTATCTATACTGACTCAAGTACGCACTCTCAACGTCCAATCGACTTCTAAAATTTTATGATTAAATTATATAATATAGCTTCTTGTTATCATAGTATTCTATGAACGGGTTGATGACCGACGAAATAACATGGGTGGGATTGATGTATGCCCACACTCTCGAACATCTACTCTCGCTCCACAGACCTCCCTCAAAATATCTCGGTGTTCGTCCGACAGACCTTCCGTATGGTCATCTCTCCATACGTGGCACTGTTAGAGGAGTGTCCCTCGTCCCACTTCTGACGCATCCGACCAGTGGTTTGGAAACACTCGTCCATCAACTGCTGGTCGCCCTTTCACCAGTAGTAGAGTTACTTCACGAAGGCCATCTTCGAACTCTACCCGATTGTCATAGGATTATACAAAGGGATTGAACGAGGAGACCGGCGGAATATCACAGTCGTGGTATGGGTAGTGTCCACTGGATTGCGTTCACGACTTCACAGGTGCGTTCTGGCAAGGCGATGATTCGCTCTGCCCTCTCGCTGTTTTTGAGGGCCGTCCCTTCATCGGGACGATGACGGATTGCGAGTGCCTGCTCGTCCGAGCGGAAGTCTTCGAGGTCGAGCGAGTGAAGGGGTCCCATCCGTACCGATGTCGCCCAGAAGATCTCAAAGAGGACACGTGCTTTCGAGAGGCGTACTCGAAGCGTTCGAGCTACTCCCGAATCTTCTCCGCCCGCTCTCCGTCCAGCATCTCGTCCTTGACGTCGTCGTCGTCGTCGTTGGCATCGAGGGTCGGAAGCAGGATTTCCTCGCGCGTGCCTGACTCGACGGCGTCAATGCTCTCGCAGAATCGCACGAAGGCATGGAGTGTCGAGAGTTGGGTTCGGAGAGAGACTGGGTTGAGGTCACCGCCGTCCTTCCGCCAGAGCCGATACTCGTAGAGCCTGCGGCCAGTGAGGTCGTTGAGGTTGGTGAGCTCTTCCTCTGGCACCATCGGACGAAGTGCTTGAGACGACATCTGTGAGCCTGTACGGTCCTCTCAGAAGCGTCATCTTCTCGTTGTGCGAGGTAGAGGTCGACTGCTTTCTGTGGTGCGATGGGTTCGAGGTCTTGGGTCATCGGTTGTCATCTCCGCGAACCCACTCCAGCGGTCGGGGGAGCCGAGCAGATGGCCCGGTGCCGCCCTGTTATCCCGCCGCAGTCCCCGTTCAAATCGGGGAGGCGGACTTTTCCTGCGAACGGTAGTGAGCAGTGACATCTGATTTGGTTTCCTCGTGCTTTCCTGACTCGGCGCTGGTCGTCTCACGCCGACGACGCTTTCGGCCTCGCCGTCGACGGCTCCGCGCTCGGCGGCGTGCATCTCCGATATCAATTTATTTGTAGGTGTCTTGCGGCTTGGTTGATATGGCGACGATCAAATCATTCGTCGAATCGTTCGGCGTACTGCGCCGGAACCCGATCGTGTTTGCGATCGGGGCGCTGTACGCGGTGATCGTACTCCCCCAGACTGCTCTCTCGACGATCGGAATCCCGCTCGTTCCGGCGCTCTTTCAGTTGGTGACGTTCTTCATCACGCCCTTCGTCATCGCTGGCCTGCTGGCGATGGTCTACGAGGGGCGGGTCAGAGACACGTCCTTCGAGACGTTCAAGACGGTCGGGAAAGACCGATACGTGCCCGTATTGGTCGGGAACCTGATCCAGGCTGTGTTCACGATCGCCTACGGGTTCATCGCGGCCATCGTGGCGCTGTTCGTCGTCGGGTTCGGTGCGATGGCCATGACGAACGGCGGCGCTGGCGCGACGAGTGACTCGATGCTGGGCGGGTTCGGTATCGTCTCGATCCTCCTGGTGGCCGTTCTCGTGCTCGTGTTCCTACTGGTGATGTTCTTCATCCAGTTCTACGCCACTGCGATCGTGGTCGACGACGTCGGTGTCGTCGACGGCTTCCGCAACAGTATCAGCGTCGTCCTCGACAACATCGTTCAGGCGCTCGGCTTCAGCGTCATCAACCTCGTGATCGGTCTGCTGGTGTCCGTGCCGACGATCGCGCTGTTCTTGTTGCCACTGCTGGGTGGCGGACTCGACAGTGGAGCGGCGGCCGGTGGGGCCATGGGACCGACCAGTTTGACTGGCACGGCACTGGCGTCCCGAGTCGGCATCATCCTCTACTCGTTCGTCGTTGCGGTCGTCCTGACGCCGTTCCGATCCGCGTTCTCCGTCGCGTTCTACGACAACCACACCGAGGGATAAGCCCGAGCGCCTTCCTCGGCCCTCTCTGGCGCGTTCGACGGTCGTGACAGCCACAGCTTACCCGCCAGCAGCGGTGCTCGCAGGCGCGTCGTAACTAACCGATCGCCACCCCTGGATCGGAGTGGATGATTACTGCACGGACCACGCACGGCGTCGGCCGGCGTCGATCTGGCTGGGAGGGCGAGGATGTCTGAGATCGTCGTCGCGGACGTGTCGATCGGGGAGCGCTCGATCGAGTACACCGTCGACTACTCGCGGGACCTGCGGCGCTTCTTCGACGCGTCGACGTTTTCGGTGTCGTACGACGTAGACGTGAGCGAGGTCCCGTACGGTATCGCGACGGTCCCGGTCCTCGCGCAGGTCTGTCCGGTCGCGTGGGCGACCGACAGCACCGTCGTCGTGGAGGCCGTCGACCGGCAGTTCGTCGACAGCCTCGACTCGGTCCGAGACACGCTGTCGCGGATGTACCCCGCGTTCATCGACGGCGGGGCGCTCCGGGTCGAGCGGATCACGGAGCACCGTCACGAACCGGGTTCGTTCGACGGGACGGCACAGCTGTTCAGCGGCGGTGTCGACTCGCTGGCGACGTACGTCCGACATCGCGAGGCCGACCCCGCGCTGATCGCGATCCAGGGCTGGGTCATCGGCGTCGACGAGGACGATCGCTGGGAGCGGGCCATGGGTCACGTGGACCGATTCGCGCAGCGAGCGGACTGTCCGACCCACGGCGTCACGGCGGACATCTCTGCTTTCCTCGATCACACGATGTTGAACGTCCACTACAAGCACCACACAGACGGCGGGTGGTACAGCGGCGTCGGCCACGGCATCGGGCTGCTCGGAGTCTGCGCGCCGCTGGCCTACAGTCAGGGGTACGGCGTCGTCCACATGGGCTCGACCCACTGGGACGGGTTCGAGCTGGAGTCGGTCACCTGGCCGGGACGAGGATCGCCGTGGGGATCGCATCCGGACATCGACGACAACGTCCGGTGGGCGGGCACGCGGGGCCACCACGACGCCTTCGAGATCACGCGCCAGGACAAGCTGGAGCTGCTGGCCGACTACGCCCGCGAAACGGGTGCTCCGTTCGTGATCCGGACCTGTACGTACGACGACGCGGGCGGGAACTGCAACCGCTGTGAGAAGTGCGTCCGGACGGCGACCGGGCTCTTGCTGGCCGGCGTCGATCCCAACGACTTCGGCTACCGGGTCGACGAGGAGTGGTACGACTACGCGGTCGAGCGCTTCGAGACGAACGACTGGGCACTGGACGAGCACGTCCGGTACTACTGGGAAGACATCCAGGACCACCTCCCCGCCGAGGAGTGGCCCGACGACGACGGAGCCAGCGAGTTCCTCGCGTGGCTCGCGGACAACGACTTCGCGGACAACGTCGAGCGGTCGACCCAGCCCGCCTGGGTGAAGCTGCTTCGCGTGGGCGCGCGAAACGCGCCGTACGAGCTCTACGAGTACCTCTATCCGGTCTACGACCGACTACGGCCGAAACCGTACAACTGACCGCGCTCTGAGGTGGCAAACAGTATCATACGACCGGCTGACATCTGTGACCGATTTCGCCACCCTGGGTGGCGAAGCTCGTCACGAAGTGACAGCCGGCAGTATCAGTCTGTCGGCGAGGGACGGGGCGACGCCTCGGCGTCACACACCGACCCGCGTCGGATCGTCTCGACGGCGTCGAGCGGGAACGCGTCCCGGTCGGGAACCGCCTCGAACCCGAGGACAAAGCCCAGCGGGAACAGTATCGCCGAGATCGCGCGTCGGAGGCCGCCGTCGACGCCGAGCCGCTGACAGACCAGCCCGGCGGCCGCGAGCGTCGCGAGCAGCCACCCGCCCGCGAGCAGCGGCTGCGCGACCGCGAGCAGCGCGCCCAGGCCGAGCCAGGCCGTGGTGGCGATCTTGTCTCGAAAGTACCACAGCCACCGCCAGCGCAGCGCCGGTCGGCTCAGGGCTTTGCGACAGACCTGGCCGCCGGCCCGGTAGTACCCCTGTCGCCAGCGACGGAACTGATCGAGCGACGACTCCGGAACGGGATGGGTGCCGACGACCGTCGGCAGCCGGCACAGATCGCACCCCGCGAGCGTCAGCTGGAACCCCAGATCAACGTCCTCCCAGGCGGTCAGAAACGGGTGAAAGCCGCCCACTTCGGCCAGGGCCTCGCGGTCGTACAGCGCGACGCCGTGTAGATAGTCGACGCTGGTCGGCTCTTCGGTCCGGCGTTCGTTCAGGTGTCCGTCGACGCCCGCGATCGAGGGATCACTCGCGAGTGTCTCCCTGGCCTCGGCGAGCCAGTCACCCGTACTCAGGACCACGTCGCCGTCGACGAACAGCACGGCGTCACCGCGGGCCCACTGCGTGCCGACGTAGCGGCCCGCGCCGGGGGTCGTCAGCGCGTCGTCGGGGATCCGGAGGACAGTGGCGTCGTAGTCGTCTGCGATCGCGACCGTCCCGTCCGTCGAGTTCGAGTCGACGACCAGCACCTCGAAGCTGGCGACGCCACGACACGCCTCGAACACGGCGTCGAGACAGTCGGCGATGCGCGCTGCCTCGTTGTAGGTGACGACGACGACCGACAGCTCCGGCTCGTCTCTCTGGACAGTGGCTGTCTCTGGGCTGGCTTCGTCGGCCGTCCCTCGTGTCTCGTACACGAGAGCGACGACGACCGATCGCACCTTCGTTATGTGACTCCTACGCCGCGGTGAGAAACGGCCTCGTTCGCTCAGAGTCGGCGTTCGAGGAAGTCCGCGAGCGTGCGGAACGTGCGGATCTTCTGGTCCACGTCGGTCGACGCGTGGCCCTCCTCGCCGAGTTCGACGTACTCGTAGTCGCCGTCTTCGCCCGCCTCGTAGCCGAGTTCGTCGAGGCGATCACGGAACAGCCGGGCCTGCGAGACCGGGACGCGCCGGTCGTTGACGCCGTGGAGCACCAACAGCGGAGCGGCGAGGTTCTCGGCGTGAGTGATGGGACTGCGCTCGTCGTACAGCTCCGGGTTCGCCTCGGGCGAGCCCACGTTCTTCTCCAGCAGTTCGGTCCGGTAGTGTGGCATCGTGTTCTCGTAGAGATCTCGCAGGTCGGTGACGCCGATCCAGGCGACTCCCGCGTCGTACAGCTCGGGGTACATCGTCAGCTGACAGTACGCCGAGTAGCCACCGTAAGAGCCTCCGAAGACGGCGATCCGGTCGTCGTCGACCCACTCCTTCTCGGCGAGGATCGTCGTCCCCTTCGCGATGTCGGCCTGCTCGTTGCCGCCCCAGTCGTCGTAGATCGCCTGTGCGAACTCGCGGCCGCGGCCGGTCGAGCCCCGGTAGTTCACCTTGAGGACGCTGTACCCCTGCGAACAGAGGAACTGCGTGTAGAGGTCGAAGCCGCGCGTGTCCTGTCCCCGCGGACCGCCGTGGGGGTTCACGATCGCTGGCGACGGACGCTCGCCGCTGTCGTACAGCAGTGCCTCGATCTCGCGGGAGGCAGGGTCGCTCTCGACGCCCTGGCCGGCGCGGTCGTCGAACTCGGCGACGCCCGCGGAGTCGAAGGTGAAGTACTGGGCGTCCACGAAGCGATCCGGGTCGAGGTCGCCGTAGTCGGCCGCGATCAGCTGCTCGGGCTCGTCGGTCGCGAGGTCGTAACACAGCAGTTCGGGTCGCCGATCCGGCGTCGTGTGCGAGCAGACGATCCGTTCCTCGTCGACGACGGCGCTGCCCGCACGTCCGAGCGACGCGACGCCCGGCGGCAGGTCGAGCGTCGTCGCCGCGCCGGTCCGGGCGTCGTAGACGACGACTTCTTTCGCACACTCGCGTGTCCGGACTGCGAGGAACCGGTCGCCACCGGGTAGGAAGGAATCGGCGTCCTCGTCGAACTCGCCCCCGTACCAGGTCACCTCGTCGGTCGACAGATCGTAGACGCCACACCGGCCCAGATCCGCCGTGTTGTCCGTCACCAGCAGCCGGTCGCCGTCTGGACTCCAGTCGACCGGCGCGACCTCCGCGCCCGTCTCGCCGATCTCCAGGTTCCGGGGGTTCGATCCGTCGGCGTCGGCCACGTAGGTGTCCGTGTTCTCGAAGGTGTCCGTCTCGTTGGTCGCGTAGGCGATCTGCTCGCAGTCGGGCGACAGCACGCCCGCAGCGACGGCTCGGTCGTACGCCGTCAGCTGGGTGGTCGCTCCCGTCGCGCAGTCGTGACGGTACAGCTGCATCTGACCGCTCGCCGTCGATCCGACCAGCAGGGTCTCGCCGTCTTCGCCGACGTCCTGCAGGATCGTCTGCCCGTCCAACTTGACGACTGGCTCGGCCGAGCCGTCCCGAGCGATCGCGTACACGTCGTTTTGCTCGTTGCCGTCGTCGTCGAGGTGGAAGAAGACGCGCTCGCCGTCGGCTCCCCACTCGACGTGCCAGCGGGCGTTCCGGGGCACTTCGCCGTCGCTCCACCGCGTTCGCTCGCCGGTCTCTACGTCGACGACGTGCAACTCGTTGCGGCCCGTCTCGTCGTAGTAGACGGCGACCTCGCTCCCGTCGGGGGAGACGGTCGCGTGGTGGAAGGTCGGCAGGCTCGCCAGCGCTTCGAGGAGGTCCTCGTCCATGGGGCCCGGTGCTCCCGGACGAACAATGAATCTGTGGACAGTGGCACGCATCTCCGCGGTCGCGGCCGTGACGATGCGGGATCGTCGGCGTGGCGTTGTACTGTCGGCTGCAACTGGTTCGAGACATTCGCGACACAAGGTCGCGGAATGTTGCACAGGCGTACAGCCGACGTGTTAGTCGGTGTCTATGGCCCGCATCGTACGGTCCGTAGAAACCCCTTACTCGGGCCACAGTTGTCGTCGCCTCTCCCGACGGACCCGCGAGCAACGCGGAGACAGTCGGCCGCCGACCGTGTCTCTGTCGTGTACTGTCTGGCGACGAATCGAAACAACCCTGGGACGAGAGGCGGATAAAATGACGTGAACGATCATCTCTCTTTTTAGCGACGTGGCGTCAACCCTGGGGTGTGGTCGTCAATGGGAGTGTTCGATAAGGCACGAAACGTTTCCCACCTCGGGGACACTGACGGAGACTGCCCGTATCTGTGTATGCGATGCGAGGCGGCCTTCCAGGTCCAGTATCACTCCTGCCCGGCCTGCGGTGGGTACGACATCCGCCGCGCCGAGTGGGTCTGACACGGAACGTTGTCGTTGCGTACCGGTGCGCGCTGGGACGGGGGAGACGCTCACCGGTACATCGCTACGTCCGTATGAGACGGAGTCCTGTCGCCGTTTTCCCGCTCGCTCGCCGTGGGACGGTCCGCCCTGTCACGGTCCGCGACCACCCTGTCCGACATTTTTCGACGACACTCCCAGCCGCGGTGCCGGAAGACGGTCGGCCTCGACAGCGCATCGGGCGTTCCGGGCCGTCGGAGGTGACAGGCACAAGTAGCCAAGGCCCGTCAGGTCGGGTATGCGCCATCGCACACTCGGCACGACGGGCATCGACGTGACGGAAGTCGGACTGGGGACGTGGAACGTCGGCAGCGACTGGGGCGACGTTTCCGACGAGGACGGCCGAGAGGCCATCCGTGCCGCACTCGACGCGGGGATCGACTTCGTGGACACGGCCGACGTGTACGGCGACGGCCGCAGCGAGCGCCACATCGCACACGTCCTGGAGGAGCGCGACGAGGACGTGACGGTCGCGACGAAGGCCGGTCGCCGGCTCGACCCCCACGTGGCCGAAGACTACGACTACGAGCACCTCTCGGCGTTCGTCGACCGCTCTCGGGAGTACCTCGATCAGGACACGCTCGACCTCCTCCAGCTTCACTGTCCGCCGACCGACGCCTTCTACCAGCCCGAGACGTTCGCGGCGCTGGATCGACTCAAAGACGAGGGCGCGCTCGATCACTACGGCGTCAGCGTCGAGACGGTCGAGGAGGCGCTGAAGGCCATCGAGTACCCCGGCGTCGAGACGGTCCAGATCATCTTCAACCCCTTCCGCCAGCGTCCGGCCGATCTGTTCTTCGAGGAGGCCAAGCGCCGCGACGTGGGCGTCATCGTCCGCGTACCGCTGGCGTCGGGACTGCTGACCGGTGGGCTCTCCCGTGACGACACGTTCCCGGAGAACGACCACCGCAACTACAACCGCGAGGGCGAGGCCTTCGACCGCGGTGAGACCTTCGCCGGGCTCCCGTTCGAGCGTGGGCTCGACGCCGTCGACGGGCTCCGCGAGCACGTCCCGGAGGAACTCACCATGGCCCAGACCGCGCTGCGCTGGATCCTCGACTTCGAAGCGGTGTCGACGGTGATCCCCGGCTCGACCTCGCCCGAGCACGTCCGACAGAACGCCGCCGCCAGCGAGGCCGATCCCCTCTCCCATCAGACTCACGGCGCGATCCGTGACGTCTACGAGGAGTACGTCTTCGACGACGTTCACCACCGCTGGTAGCTCCGTCCTCTCGTGTCGGTTTACTGACCGTGTTTACGGGTAACTGAAGGACTTTCTGGCAGCCAAACGTCACCGATCCGAAAACGAGTCGCAGCTTTCGAGTATAGTGATTCATTTATCAAATCTGACTGTAAACGCGATCTGAACCATACTCTATTTGGTAGGTATCGGGCGAGGAAGCAACAGAATTTTGAGTACTGTCTGACGACCGTCTGCCACGCGCACGCCCGTCGTCAGCTCTGTCGTCTCCGCCACCGCACAGTTCAAGTGTGCTTGCTGTAACTACACGCTCGTGGTCGTCTCGTTCGACTGTTTCGGCACGCTCGTAGCCGCCGACCGACCCGACGAGCCGTGGGCAGCCGTGGCCGACGCGCTGGCCGCCCGCGACGTGACGGTCCCGTCCGACTGGGAAGCGGCCTACCGCAGCTCCCACCGGGAGTACGAACGGGGTGCTGAGGCCCCGCTGGACGAGCACGTCCGGCTCGCGCTCGCCAGCCGCGGCGTCGATGTCGAGGCCGAGACCGCACACGACGCGACGCTGGCGGCGTTCGACTCGCCGGTGGCCGTTCGGGACGGCGCTCGGACCGCGCTCGCGAGCGCTCGCGAGTACGGTCCGGTGGCGGTCTGCTCGAACTGCAGCGTCCCCGGCCTCGTCGAACGGACGCTCGACCGCGCCGACCTCGCCGTCGATTCCGTCGTGACCAGCGTCGGCTGTGGCTGGCGCAAGCCCCACCCGACGATCTTCGAGCGGACGGCGGCGGCGCTCGCGGTCCCGCTCGACGAACTCGTCCACGTCGGCGACGACGCCCGTACCGACGGCGGTGCTGACCGCGTCGGGGCGACTGCGCTCGTGCTCGACGACGTGGCGCTCTCGGCGGTGTCCGAGTGGCTCGCGGCCACCCTCGCCGACGGAGCGTCCGGGGAGGAGCCACCGTGATCGCGCCCCTCGCAGTCCTGATCGCGGCGGCGCTCGAACTGCTCGTGGCCGAGCCCCCGGCCCGCGCTCACCCGGTCGCCTGGCTGGGCCGTGTCGTCGCGCCGCTGGATCGCGAGTGGGGACGACCCCGACTCGTCGGTGCCGTCGGGGCGCTGGCGGTGCCGGTCACCGCTGCGGTCGCCGTGGCCGTCCTCGTGGTCGCGGCTGGACGAGCGTCGCCGTGGCTCGCGGCCGCCGTCGCCGGTGTCGCGCTGTTCGTCGCGACGAGCCTCCGGATGCTCCTGTCGGAAGCCCGCTCGACGATCGCGGCCACGCCGACGGATCTCGACGCCGCTCGCAGGTCACTGCGGGCGCTTGCGGGTCGCGACGCGGAGACGCTCTCGGCCGGGCAGGTCCGGAGCGCGGCCGTCGAGAGCGCGGCCGAGAACCTCGCCGACGGGCTGGTCGCGCCACTCGCGGCGTTCGTCGCGGGCGTCGTCGTGGGGCAGGCGGCGACGCTCTCGCCGGTCCCGTCGCTCGCACTCGGCGCTGGCGGGGCGGCGTGGGTCAAGGCCGTCAACACGCTGGACTCGATGCTTGGCTATCGCTCGAAGCCGGTCGGGTGGGCTCCCGCGCGACTCGACGACGCGGTGATGTGGCTCCCGGCCCGGATCGGCGCGCTCCTGCTCGCCGCGGCGGCACGCGACCCGGCGGCGCTCCTGTCGGCACGACCGTGGCTGGACGGGGTGCCCTCGCCCAACTCCGGCTGGCCGATGGGGGTACTCGCGGCCGCCCACGACGTTCGTCTCGAAAAGCCCGGCGTGTACGCACTCGACGGCGGCGAACAGTTGCCTTCGAAAGAAATTTCGCTGCGAGCGGTCCGAACCGTCGCCGTTGCGGGCGGACTCGCGTACGCACTCGCGGTCACCACGACGGCCGCTGTGGGGGGACTGCCGTGATCGGTGCCGCGTTCCGTGGCGCGCTCGGCTTCCTCACTCGGCTCCCGGTCGGTCACGGTGCGAAGGCTTTCGACGCCTTTCGGGCGACGCCGGAAGCCTTTCCCCTCGCCGGCTACGTCGTCGGCCTCCTGCTCGCACCGGCCGTCGCGCTCCCCGTGCCCGCGCCGACGATCGCCTTCTCGCTCGTCGTCGCCGTCGTACTGGTCACCGGCGTCAATCACGCCGACGGGCTGGCCGACCTCGGCGACGCCGCGGTCGTCCACGGCGACGCCGAGCGACGGCGGGCGGCGATGACCGATACGACCGTCGGGGTCGGGGCGCTGCTGGCTCTCGGCGTCGACCTCGCCGGGATCGCACTCGCCGGTCTGGCCCTCGCCGCGCTGCCGATCGCCGGGGCCGTCGTCGTGGTCCTCGCCAGCGAGGTCGGCGCGAAGCTCGCGATGGCGACGCTGGTCTGTCGGGGGACGCCGAGCCACGAGGGCTTTGGCTCCTCGTTTCTGAACGAGGCCGACGGACGGGACCTGTGGCTCCCCGTCGTCGTCGCGCTCCCTGCGGTGGCGCTCGGCTGGCTCGCTGGCAGTCCGCTCGCGACCGGCACGGCGCTCGTCGGTGCCGTCGTCGTCGCACTCGCCGTCGAGCGGTGGGCCGCCGTCACGCTGGGCGGCGTCGGCGGCGACGTGCTCGGCGCGACCAACGACCTGGCGCGACTGGCCGCGCTCCACCTGGGGGTGATCGCGTGGACGCTCTGGTGATGGCGGGCGGCAGAGGTACCCGCCTCGACACCGACGGCGAGAAACCGCTGTTCCCGCTCGCCGGCCGTCCGCTGATCGACCACGTGCTCGACGCGCTCGACGCGAGCGGCGTCGCGTCGGTCGTCGTCGCGACCTCGCCGTCGACGCCCGAGACGGCGGCCCACGTCTCCGTTCCGACCGTCGAGACGCCGGGCGAGGGGTACGTCGCCGACCTCGACGCGGCGCTGGCCGACGACCGGCTGGCCCGACCGACGCTCACCGTGGCGGCCGATCTCCCCCTGTTGACCGGCGCTGTTCTGGACCGGCTCCGCCGCGCCCACGAGTCGGGGTCGCTCACCGTCGCCGTCCCGGCCGCCCGCAAACACGAACTCGGCGTCAGCGTCGACGCGACGTTCGACCACGACGGTCGGACCGTCGCACCGACCGGCGTCAACGTCGTCGGCGGTGATCCGTCCCGCACGCTCGTGGTCGACGAGCCACGGCTGGCGGTCAACGTCAACCGTCCCGGCGACGCGGCCGTCGCCCGCGAGTGGCTCCGTTCCTGATCGGCACGCGCGAAAGAATTATCCGCGCTAGGGCCGGTATGGTCTGTATGCTTCCCCACGCCGTCGACGAGCTACGAGAGTCCGGTAGCGAGGACGGTGCCGTCGACGAGCAGGGCCGCGTGCCACACGGGAGCGCCGACGACCCCTGGGTGCTCGATTTCAGCGCGAACACCAATCCGCGCTCGCCCGACGGGGCCGCCCGCGTGTACGAGTCGTCGCTCGCGTCGGCCCGCCGGTATCCGCCCGACGACTACTGTGCCTTTCGTGCCGCCGCTTCGAAGGTCGTCGACTGCGAGGCCCGCGAAGTCATTCCGACCGCGGGCGGACTGGCGGCGATCCGGCTCACGCTCCAGACGAGCGTCGAACCGGGCGGCTCCGTCCTCGTCCCGGCACCGAGCTTCGGCGAGTACGCCCGCGAGGTCCGCCTGCAAGGAGCCACGCCTTCCTTCGTCGATCACGACGCGATCCTCGACGCCGACCCGGCCGGTCACGACCTCGCTATCGTCTGCAACCCGAACAATCCGACGGGCGAGTGCTACGACGCCGAGCGACTGCGAGCCTTCGCCGAGCGCTGTCGCGACGCGGGCACGACCCTGCTGGTCGACGAGGCGTTCCTGGGGTTCACCGACGAACCCTCGCTGGCCGGCACGCCGGGCGTCGTCGTCGCCCGCGCGCTGACGAAGCTCTACGGGCTGCCGGGGCTGCGGGCCGGCTACGCCGTCGCCACCGGGCGACACCGCGACCGACTGGACACCGCCCGGATCGCGTGGTCGCTGAGCGGGCCGGCGGCCGCCGTCGGGACCCACTGCCTGCGTGATACGGAGTTCGTCGCGGCGACCCGCGAGCGCGTCAGCGCCGAGCGCGAGCGAATGCGGACACAGCTTGCCGGTCGGTTCCGGGTGCCTCCCTCCGACGCGCCCTTCCTCTTGCTGGAACTCGACGGGCGCGACACGGTCGAGGAGCTGCTCGCGACGGTCCGGGAACACGACATGGCGATCAGGGACGCCCGCACGTTCCGCGGGCTGGACGCACACGTCCGGATCGCCGTGCGGATGCCAGACGAGAACCAGCAGCTGCTGGGCGCTCTCGATGTTTGAGGCCCAGATCCGGGACGGCGTCTGTCAGTGTCGCGGCGACGGCAGCCGCTGGCTGGGCACCGGTCCGGCCGGGGGGTATCGACGCGCCGACGCCGTCTACAACGTCACCGTTCCGGCGAGGTTCGACCGCACGGACCTGTCGAGCTACGTCGCAAAACGCCGCCGACGCGCGGGGTTCGAGATCGACGGGCCCGGTCTGCTCACGGGCGTCGACGTGACCCACGCCCGCTGTGCGAGTGTGGGGCCGGTCACGGTCCTGGCGACGGTCGGGCTCTCGAACCCGGCCGCGCTGCCACTCGATACAGATTCCCACGAAGGCAATGATGCGGACGACACCGACGACGCGTGGCGTCCCGGCACGGTCAACCTCGTCGTCGGGACCGACCGAGCCCTCGACGACGGCACGCTGGCGGAACTGCTGGCGACCTGCGTCGAAGCCAAGGCCGCGACGCTGTCCCAACTGGTCGGGGTTCCGGGAACGACGAGCGACGCCGTCCTCGTGGGAACCGCCACCGACGGCGACCTGGCCGACTTCGCCGGTAGTGCGACGACGGTCGGGTCCGCTGGGCGAACCTGCGTACGCGACGCGGTCCGGGCCAGTTTCGAGGCGCGGTACGCCGACGACGAGCCGCCGGCCTCGGTCGCGGAGGCACGGTACGGTGTCACGACCGACCGTCAGGCCGATGTGTTCGCGCCCCGGAACTGCGAGCATGACTGAGGAGACGGACGGCGGTCCGCGGGCCGAACCGATCACAGCCAGCGCACCCGACGACTTCGGCCTCGTACAGGCCTGGTGGGGCGACGGCAAGGGGAAGACGACAGCCGCGCTGGGGATGGCGATGCGGGCGGCCGGCCACGGCTATCGCGTCCACCTGTTGCAGTTCATGAAAGGCGGGACCAGCAGCGTCGAAGACGTGCGGGGCGAGTACAACGCGATCGCGGCGCTGCCGGGCTTTTCCTACGAGAATGCCGGCCACTACGGCTGGCACGGCTTCCTCGACGGCAGCGACGACGACGAACACGGTGCTCGCGCGCGGGGCGCGCTGGCCCGCGCCGAGGAACTGATCGAGGCCGCCACCGCCGCCGATCTCTCGGCACCGCTGGCTCTCGACGGCCCGCCCGAAGACGGGGTCCACATGCTCGTCCTCGACGAGATCATCTACGCCGCCAACCGCGACCTGATCGCGCCTGCGAACGTGATCGAGCTGATCGAGGCAGCGCCCGACGGTCTCGAACTGGTGTTGACCGGCGGCCACGAGCGCCCGGCGTTCCTGACCGAGCACGCCGACCTCGTCACGAACGTCGCGAAGGAACGTCACCCGCTGGACGACGGCCAGGGCGCGCGCAAGGGCACCGAGTTCTGAGTTCGGGGGTCGAGCGTCGCCGGCCGAAGCCGGTAATCTGGCCCTATCGCACTTCTTCGGCATCGTGGTCGATCATCGCTGTGTGGACCGTTACATGCGGAACGTCGTCGTTGCGTACCGGTGAGTGTTACCAGTCCCGACGCTCACCGAGACATCGCGACAACCGTCCGTGTCAGTTGCCACGATAGTCGCCGATTTCGAGGGAGTTGGGTCGGATTTCCGCCAATTCTGTCTCCATAACGAAGTGTGTCACAGACTCCATCCATCGTAATGAGTGACAGCTCTCAGATCCGATCGCGGACCAGGCGGGCGACGGTCGTCGTCCTGATCGCCGCCGTCGTCGCGACGAGCCCCATCGTCGCGGGCGTGACAGCACTCGCTGGCGACGACGCGGGCGTCTCACAGCGGACGGACGACGCCATCGCCGCCCAGCAGTCAGCGCCCAGTGGTTTCTCCGGCGAGACGAACCTCTCGGACGCCGACACGAAGTACGTCGGCACGGCCGAAAACGACACGGCGGGCTGGTCGGTCGCGTACGCGGGCGACGTGAACGGTGACGGGATCGACGATCTCGTCGTCGGCGCACCGGAGAACGACACCGGCGGGACCAACGCCGGAGCGGCCTACATCTTCTTCGGTCCGACCGATCCGGGCACGGTCTCGCTGGCCGACGCCGACGTGACGCTCACCGGCGCGGCGGCCTCTGACCGCGCCGGCTACGACGTGTCGTACGCGGGTGACGTGAACGACGACGGCTACGCAGACGTGATCGTAGGCGCACCGGGCAACGACAGCACTGCCAGCAACGCCGGGGCGGCCTACGTCGTCTACGGCGGCGACACGATGGCCGGCCGGATGAGCCTCGCCGACGCGGACGTGACGCTGACGGGCGAGTCGCCGGGCGACCGGGCCGGCTGGTCGGTCTCGAACGCGAGCGGACTCGACGGTCCCGACGGGGTCGCCGTCGGCGCACCCTTCGCCAACGACAGCGCCGGAGCGGCCTATCTCGTCTCCGGCGAGCGGTTGTTTGGCACCGTCGACCTCGGGGCGGAGTCGACCGCTACGCTGACCGGCGAGTCGCCGGGCGACCAGGCCGGCTGGTCGATCTCGCACGCTGGGGACGTGAACGCCGACGGCACGGCCGACGTGATCGTCGGTGCGAACAACTACACGGCCGCCGACGGATCGACCGGTAGCGGCGCGGCCTACGTCGTCTACGG